>Ga0308165_1000804_pt1 | contig 49922 bp, 48 predicted proteins | sample PhyWR2_FD_201032 | JGI IMG/M metagenome (GOLD analysis project Ga0308165, IMG submission 201032) | Phyllosphere microbial communities from UC Gill Tract Community Farm, Albany, California, United States - DLSLW.R2 | ecosystem: Host-associated > Plants > Phyllosphere > Unclassified | place: USA... | reverse complement strand
GCAAGTTGGTACCACTCCTTCCCATCCCGAACAGGACAGTGAAACGACTTCGCGCCGATGATAGTGCGGATTCCCGTGTGAAAGTAGGTCATCGTCAGGCTTTTATACTGATCAACCCCTCTGCTCTACCGAGTAGAGGGGTTTTTCTTTTTGTCCGGCGCCTGGTGGTGCCAAGCGTTGCATGCCGCATAATGGTCCATCCAGAACAACAAGCGCATGCAGGGGGACCATGACACCGACTTATTCCATCGGGCAGCTGGCGGCAGAATTTGATCTGACGACCCGGGCCATCCGCTTTTATGAGGACATGGGCCTGCTGCACCCCGAGCGCACGGGCGCCGGCGGCAAGCAGCGCGTGTATTCGGCCAAGGAGCGCACGCGTCTTCGGCTGACCTTACGGGCCAAGCGCCTGGGGCTGACCTTGCAGGAAGCCAAGGAAATCATCGACCTTTACGAGTCGCCGCGCGACACCGGTGTTCAGCTGAGCCGCTTTATTGAGGTTCTGACGGCGCACCGCCAGCGCCTGCAGACCCAGTTGGCAGATTTGCAGGCCAACTTGGCAGAAATTGATGAGCATATGCAGGAAGCCCATGCTTTGCTCGCAAAGCAGCCGTCAAAAAAATAATATATAGTTGACGTGAACGTAAACGTAATGATGCCGTTCCACCGCCTTCGCCGGTGGCCGCGGCATCTGGTGCGCCATATAGATAGGAGACAAGACCATGTCCGGATTGCCAGGCCTGAATTTCCAGTTGGGTGAGGATATCGACGCTTTGCGTGATGCCGTGCGCGAGTTTGCGCAGGCTGAAATCGCGCCGCGTGCCGCCGAGATTGACCGCAACGACCAGTTCCCGATGGACCTGTGGCGCAAGTTTGGTGACCTGGGCGTGCTGGGCATCACGGTATCCGAACAGTATGGCGGCGCCGACATGGGCTACCTGGCCCATATGGTGGCGATGGAGGAGATCTCCCGTGCCAGCGCGTCGGTAGGCCTGTCCTACGGTGCGCACAGCAACCTCTGTGTGAACCAGATCAACCGCAACGGCAATGAAGCCCAGAAGGCCAAGTACCTGCCCAAGCTGATCAGCGGTGAGCATGTGGGCGCGCTGGCGATGAGCGAGCCGGGTGCCGGCTCCGACGTCATCAGCATGAAGCTCAAGGCTGAGGACAAGGGCGGCTACTACCTGCTCAACGGCAACAAGATGTGGATCACCAATGGCCCGGATGCCGACACCCTGGTGGTGTACGCCAAGACCGAGCCGGAGATGGGCGCCCGGGGTGTCACCGCCTTTCTGATCGAGAAGGGCATGCCCGGTTTTTCGATTGCACAAAAGCTGGACAAGCTGGGCATGCGCGGCAGCCATACCGGCGAGCTGGTGTTCCAGAACGTCGAAGTGCCTGCGGAGAACGTGCTGGGCCAAGTCAACGGCGGCGCCAAGGTGCTGATGAGCGGCCTGGACTATGAACGCGCCGTGCTGACCGGTGGCCCGTTGGGCATCATGCAGTCGGTGATGGACAACGTCGTGCCCTACATCCATGACCGCAAGCAGTTTGGGCAAAGCATCGGTGAGTTCCAGCTCATCCAGGGCAAGGTGGCTGATATGTACACCGTGCTGCAAGCGGGCCGCTCTTTTGCCTATACGGTCGCTAAAAACCTCGATCTGCTCGGAACCGACCATGTGCGCCAGGTACGCAAGGACTGCGCCAGCGTCATTCTCTGGTGCGCCGAGAAGGCCACCTGGATGGCCGGCGAAGGCGTGCAAATCTATGGCGGCAATGGGTATATCAACGAGTATCCGCTCGGCCGCCTGTGGAGAGATGCGAAACTCTATGAAATTGGCGCCGGCACCAGCGAGATTCGCCGCATGTTGATTGGGCGTGAGCTGTTCGCAGAAACCTGCTGACCGGCTGCGCTGCGCCATCCTGATACCCACACAACAAAGGATAGCCTTATGACTACGACCTCCATCAAAGACCTGTTTGACCACAACCGTTTGTGGGCAGAGCAGATGGAGCGTGACCGCCCCGGGTTCTTCACGGGCCTGATGTCGCAGCAGCACCCCAAGTACATGTGGATCGGTTGTTCGGACAGCCGTGTGCCCGCCAACCAGATCACCGGTCTGGAGCCCGGTGAGGTGTTCGTGCACCGCAATGTGGCCAATGTGGTGGTGCCCAGCGATCTGAACTGTTTGTCCACCATCCAGTATTCGGTGGACCAGCTCAAGATCCAGGACCTGATGGTCGTGGGCCACTACGGCTGCGGCGGCGTGCTTGCTGCGCTCGAAGGCCTGCGCCTGGGCCTGGTCGACAACTGGACCCGCCACGTGCGCGATGTGCGCGACAAGCACCTGGCACTGCTGCAAAGCCTGTCGCCCCAGCACCGCCATGATGCGCTGTGCGAGCTCAATGCCATCGAGCAGGTGGTGAATGTGGCGCAGAGCACCATCTTGCAGGACGCCTGGACGCGCGGCCAGAAGGTGACCTTGCACGGCTGGTGCTACAGCCTCAAGAACGGCCTGATCACCGACCTGGAGATGACCGTTCCAGGCATTGGCGGGCTGTCCGAAGTCCACCAACGCGCCGTGGCCCTGGTGGCCGAGCGCAAGCGCGATTAAACCCGCCAGGCATCCCTGCGTCCAGGGCTGCCTTTTTTACAGCGCGAGCGGTCCCTGAGAGGCCTGCCGCACAAGACCCGAATTCAATCAGGAGACACCAGATGCATGATCCCGTCGTTATCGTTGGCGCAGCCCGTACCCCCATGGGTGCCTTCATGGGCGATTTTGCCGAGCTCTCGGCCAATGACCTGGGCGGCGCGGCCATCAAGGCAGCGGTGGAGCGCGCGGGTGTCGCCCCTGAAAAAGTGGAAGAGGTGCTGTTCGGCAACTGCCTGATGGCTGGCCAGGGCCAGGCCCCGGCGCGCCAGGCCCTGTTCAAGGGTGGTCTGCCCAAGAGCACCGGCGCTGTGACCCTGTCGAAGATGTGCGGCGCCGGCATGGAGGCCACCATCCTGGCCCATGACCAGCTGGTGGCCGGCAGCCGCGATGTGATGGTCGCCGGCGGCATGGAAAGCATGACCAATGCCCCCTACCTGCTCAAAAAGGGCCGTGGCGGCTACCGCATGGGCCATGACAAGGTGTTCGACCACATGATGCTCGATGGCCTGGAAGATGCCTATGAGCCCGGCCGCTCGATGGGGACCTTTGGCGAGGACTGTGCCGCCAAGTACCAGTTCAGCCGCGAGCAGCAGGACCAGTTCGCCATTGCCAGCGTGCAGCGCGCGCAGGCGGCGACCGCGTCCGGCGCTTTCAAGGCAGAGATCACGCCGGTCACTGTGTCCACCCGCAAGGGCGAGGTCACCGTGACCGAGGACGAAGGCCCCGGCAAAGCGCGCCTGGACAAGATCGCCGCCCTCAAGCCCGCGTTCAAGAAGGATGGCACGATCACGGCGGCGTCCAGCTCCAGCATCAACGATGGCGCAGCCGCTCTGGTGCTGATGCGCGAATCCACCGCCAAGGAGCTGGGCTGCAAGCCGCTGGCCAAGATCGTGGCCCATGCCAGCTACGCGCAAGAGCCCGAGTGGTTCACCACCGCACCGATCGGCGCGACCGAGAAGGCCCTGAAAAAGGCCGGCTGGAAGGTCGAGGATGTGGACCTCTGGGAAATCAATGAGGCCTTTGCCGTGGTGCCGATGGCGCTGATGGCCGACATGAAGGTCTCGCACGACATCGTCAACGTCAACGGCGGCGCCTGCGCGCTGGGCCACCCCATTGGTGCCAGCGGTGCGCGCATTCTGGTGACCCTGCTGCATGCGCTGCAGGCCCGTGGCAAGCGCCGTGGCCTGGCTACGCTGTGCATTGGCGGAGGTGAGGCCACTGCGATGGCGATTGAAATCATGTAGTCTAGTCATCCTGACAGAGGAGAAACTATGACGAACGAATCGGTGGGCCCCGGCCCGGGGCAGCTGCAGGCAAAGGATATCGAGTCCTTCTGGCAGGAATTGGTCTACCAGGAGCGCCACCTGGCGCTGTTGCCCAACCAGGCCTTTGTGGTGCAGGCCAACGAGATGCTGGCCCGCATCGCCCCCGATTTGGCGCTGGAGCTGGAGCGCTCGGAAGGCAGCCTGTTTTCGCGCCTGGTGTTCAGCGCCCATGGCAATGTCGACCAGTTCGAGAACCTGATGGCGCTGGTGCGTGCGGCGCCCAGCCTGCCGGGCTACAAGGTGCAGGCCTTCCGCAACCGCAGCCCCATCAACGATTTCAGCATGGCGATGGAGGGCCTGGAGCTCTCCTGCTCGGACGTGCTGGTGGCCCACTACGATGCGGGCGGCATCGTTGGCCTGGAGCTGGGTTTTGAGAAGATCATCGCCCCCGAGCAGCGCGAACTGGCCCAGCACATGGCCTTCATCATGCTCGACCATGTCCTGGGCGAATGGGACTTTGCGGTGCGGGTCGGCCCGGTCGATGTGGTCGATGCCTTCGCGCCCGAGGTCGCTGGCGTGGGCCCGCTCTCCGCCTTCCCTGCCGTGTTCGACGCGTTTTTGCGCGACAGCCTGGGGCGCAGCTACCGCTTCCCCCCGGCCGACGATGACCGCTGGAAAATGCTGGAGGCACGCCGCCGCGATGCCCCCGCCGATGCCGTGCCCGATCTGCTGGGCCTGCGCCTGTCGGCCAATGCCGTGGCCACGCGCGCCGATCTGCCTTACTGCCTGCAATGGACCTTAACGTTTGAAGACGGCGAGACCCTGGACCAGGCACGTGATGCGCAGGAAGGCTTGCAGGCGGCGCTGGAGCGCATGGAAAACGGCATTCTGGCTTATACCCGTATCGAAGGCATGCGCGAGCGCACTGCCTGCTACTACGTCGATGACGCCGCAGCCGCCCGCCAAAGTCTGCAGCAGCAGGCGGTGGCCCTGCCCGGTCGCGTCGACGTGTCTTTCGATCCCTCCTGGGATGCGTATCTGGCCGTCTATGCAGCCGCAGGCGCTGCGGCGGCCGATGCAGAACATGACGACCCGGAGGCTGCATGATCGAATCTACCGAGCAACTGCGCGCGCTGTACGCCCAGCCCGCCGAGCGTGCGCTGGCCAAGCAGCTGGACCACCTTGATGTGCATTGCCAGCGCTTTATCGCGCTGTCGCCGCTGTGCGTGGTGGCCACGGCCGGCCAGGCTTGCGAGATGCTCGATGCCTCGCCCCGGGGCGGCCCGCCCGGCTTTGTCAAATGCCAGAGCGCGCAGCACCTGCTGCTGCCCGATGCCGGGGGCAACAACCGGCTCGATTCGCTCAACAACCTGCTGACCGATGCCCGTATCGCGCTGCTTTTCCTGCTGCCTGGCGTGGACGAGACCTTGCGCGTCAACGGCACCGCAAAGCTGCGCGATGAGGCCCGCTTCATCGATGTGTTCGATGGCGAACGCCAACGGCCCAAGCTGGTGATCGAGATCGAGGTGCGCGAAGCCTATCTGCACTGCGCCAAGGCCTTGATGCGCTCGCGTCTGTGGCAGGCCGAGGCACAGATCGCGCGCAGCACCCTGCCCACGCTCAACCAGATGATCCATGACCAGATGGGCTCAAGCGCGGAACCCGAGCCGCAGGCGGACATGGTGGCGCGCTACCAGCAGCAAATCCTGCAAGAGCAGGGACAGTGACGACAACCGCCGAGGAGGGCGTAGGAATGGCTGTGATTTTGGTGATCGGCGCCTCGCGCGGCATTGGCCTGGAGCTGGTGCGGGAATATGCGCAGGCAGGCTGGACGGTGCTGGCCACGGTGCGTGATGCGGAGGCGCAGGCGCGGCTGCAGGCGCTGGGCGCGCGGGCTTTTCTGGTTGATGTGCTCAAGCCGGAGAGCGTGACGGCACTGGCCACGGCATTGGCGGGCCAGCAGATCGACTTGGCGATGTATGTGGCCGGTGTGATCCGCCGGCCCAATGCCCGCACGGTGCCGACCCAGGCCGATTTTGATGCGGTGATGCACACCAATGTGCTGGGCGCCATGCAGCTGCTGCCGCAGATCGGCCCGATAGTCGAGGCCAGCGGCGGCGTGTTTGCCTTTATCTCGTCGTCGATGTCGCAGATCGAAGGCGTGGATGACAGCTATTCCTGGCTGTACAGGGTCAGCAAGACGGCGCTGAACATGGCGGTGGCCTCCGCCCAGCATGACTACCCCGGCGCGCGCCTGATCACCTTGGACCCGGGCTGGGTGCAGACCGACATGGGCGGGGATGAAGCGCCGCTGACCGTGCAGCAAAGCGTGAGCGGCATGCGCCAGACCCTGGCCTCGGTCAGCGATGCGGACAAGGGGCGCCTGCTGCACCACGATGGCCGCCGCGCCAAGCACTGGTAAGCCCGCCAAGCAGACAGCGACAGAACGAGAAAATCCGGAGACAACCGATGCTTTTGAACGACGACCAGACGATGATCCGCGATGCCGTGCGTGAATTTGCCCAGGCCGAGCTGTGGCCGCACGCCGCGCAGTGGGACCGCGACCATGTGTTCCCCAAGGCAGCCCACCAGGGCCTGGCCCAGCTGGGTGCCTACGGCATCTGCGTGCCCGATGCGCTCGGTGGCGCAGGGCTGGACTACATCAGCCTGGCCTTGGTACTGGAAGAAATTGCCGCTGGCGACGGCGGCACCAGCACCGCCATCAGCGTGACCAACTGCCCCGTCAATGCCATCCTGATGCGCTACGGCAGCGATGCGCAGAAAAAGCAATGGCTGGCACCATTGGCAAAGGGCGAGATGCTGGGCGCCTTCTGCCTGACCGAGCCCCATGTCGGCTCGGACGCCAGCGCGCTGCGCACCACCGCCAGCAAACAGGGCGATGCCTATGTGATCAATGGCGTCAAGCAGTTCATCACCAGCGGCAAGAACGGCCAGATGGCGATCGTGATTGCGGTGACCGACAAGGGCGCCGGCAAAAAGGGCATGAGCGCCTTTATCGTGCCCACCGACAACCCGGGCTACCAGGTGGCGCGGCTGGAGGACAAGCTTGGCCAGCACAGCAGCGATACCGCGCAGATCAATTTTGAGAACTGCGTGGTGCCGGCCGAGAACCTGATCGGCGCCGAAGGCGAGGGCTACAAGATTGCGCTGGGCGCGCTCGAAGGCGGGCGCATTGGCATTGCTGCGCAGAGCGTGGGCATGGCGCGCAGCGCCTTTGATGTGGCCGTGCAGTACGCCAAGGAGCGCGAGAGCTTTGGCACGCCCATCATCAACCACCAGGCCGTCGGCTTTCGCCTGGCCGAATGCGCCACGCAGATCGAGGCCGCCCGCCAGCTGATCTGGCATGCTGCCAGCCTGCGCGATGCCGGCCAGCCGTGCCTGAAGGAAGCCGCCATGGCCAAGCTGTTTGCCAGCGAGATGGCCGAGCGCGTCTGCAGCGCCGCCATCCAGACCCTGGGCGGCTATGGCATCGTCAATGATTTTCCGGTGGAGCGCATCTACCGCGATGTGCGGGTCTGCCAGATCTATGAAGGCACCAGCGATGTGCAGAAGATCCTGATCACCCGCGCGCTGGCTTGAGGGCCTTTGCAGGATCGTGAAAAACAAACCCGGCGCTGCCGGGTTTGTTGTTTAGAGCGCCAGGCGCCGGCCGTCGGCAAACACCATCAGCTCGCCGGGCTGGAAAGCTGTCCACTGCTCGTTGGTGGTCAGCGGCGACGTCACCACCACGGCCACCCGGTCCTGCGGCGTGGTGCAGGTGGCAAAGTCGATGCTCACGTCCTCATCGCTCAGCTGTGCCTGCGAGAACGGATGCGCGCGCTCGGTGTAGCACAGGAAGGTGTTCGCATGGGCCCAGAGCGCCTCGCCATTGGAGAGCAGAAAGTTGAAGGTGCCATGCGGCGCAATCTGCGCGGCCAGCTCGCGCAGGGTGTGGGTCAGCTCGGCGATGCTGGGCGTGCCGGCATGGGATTTCCACAGCTCCTGCATCAGCCAGCAAAACACATGCTCGCTGTCGGTATCGCCTACTGGATGAAAGTGGGTGTGCAGGCGGGGGCGGAAGTCCTTGAGGTCGCCATTGTGGGCAAACACCCAGTTCTTGCCCCAGAGCTCGCGCACAAAGGGGTGGCAGTTCTGCAGCAGCACCTGGCCCTGCGTGGCCTTGCGGATATGCGCAATCACATTGCGGCTGTGGATGGGGTAGCGCCGCACCAGCTCGGCCACCGGCGACTGGACGGCCGGCTGGTGGTCCACCAGCAGGCGCAGGCCGCCTTCTTCAAAGAAGGCGATGCCCCAGCCATCGCTGTGGTGGTCGGTATTGCCGGCCCGCTGCGAAAAGCCGCTGAAGCTGAAGTTTATGTCGGTGGGGGTGTTGCAGTTCATCCCCAGCAGTTGGCACATGGCAAAAACTCTTTGGAAACCGTTGGATGGCCCAGTGTAGACCATTCGCTACGGGCCAAGAACCTGGTCAAAGTCTCTTATGGCCTGGCCGCCGCAGGTGCCTGCAGCTGGCGGGCAGCGACGCCCGCGAGCACACAGACCACGGCCAGCATCAAAAAAGTGTCGCGAAAACCCGCCACCCGCTCGGCCAGCACAATGTCGATGGCGGGCGACTGGTTGGCGTAGAAGGCCACGCGCCACTCCAGAAAGATGCCGCAGAGGCTCACCCCGGCGGCGCCGCCGAGCATGCGCAGAAAGCTGAAGCTGCTCGACCCCTGTGAGATCAGGCTTTTGTCCAGCGAGCGCATGCTGCCCAGGGTCAGCGACGGCAGGATGAAGCCCAGTCCAATGCGGCCCAGCACCGTATAGCCCACCAGCAGCCACAGCGACGAGCCCGGCTGCAGCACACCGGTCAGCACAAAGGACAGCGCCAGCAGCGAGAGGCCGCCGATTACCAGCCAGTGCACAGGGGTGCGGTCGGCCATGCGGCCGGCCAGCGCGATGACGCCGCCCAGCACCAGGCCGGCGGGCAGCATCGTGGTGCCCACGACCGACGCCGAGTACGACAGCCCCAGTTGCATGAATACCGGCAGCAGGTAGGTGGAGCCAAACAAGGCTACGCCGTAGATGAAGGCCACAATGCAGCCGGCCGCAAAAGGCTTGCTGGCAAACAGGCGCAGGTCCATCAGCGGCTTGCCGCCCTGGGCCAGCAGGCGCCGCTGCCAGCCAATGAAGGCGGGCAGGCAGACCAGCGCAATCGCCAGCAGCACGGCGCTTTGCTGCCAGCCGCTGCCATGCAGCGCCACCAGGCCATTGAGCAGGCAGACCGTGCCGGTGGTGGCGATGGCCAGGCCCAGCCAGTCCAGGCTGTTGCCATGGCGGTCGGCGGCGCCGCCGCCGGGCGCATTGACGGGTACAAACTTCAGCCCCAGCCAGACCGAGGCCAGGCACAGCGGCACCACCATGAAGAACACCGAACGCCAGCCCATCCAGTCGACCAACAAGCCGCCCACGCTCGGGCCAATGGCCGGCGCCAGCACGATGCCCATGCCAAACAGGCCGTTGGCCCGGCCTTGCTCATGCGATGCGAAGGCATGCAGGATGATGATGGCGGGAATCGGCTGGATCACACCGGCCGCCAGCCCTTCGACCACGCGCGCCACCAGCACCAGGTTGTAGTCGCTGCTGAAACCGCCGCCCATCCCCCCCAGCATCAGCAGCAGCACGGCGCCCAGGTAGGTGTTGCGGTAGCCATAGCGCGACAGCAGCCAGGGTGTGGTCAGCATCGCGACCGTGGTGGCCACCATGAAGGACGAGGTCACCCATTGCGCACGCGACTGGCCGAGCTGGAAGTGCTGGCTCATCGCCGGAATGGCGACATTGAAAATGGTCGACGAGATGATCGAGGCCATCGTGCCCACCATCACGCTGAACAGCAGGTACCAGCGAAAGCGCTCCCCATAGAGGCTGCGCAGATCCTGGGCGTTGTGGTGTCTTATCTGCATGGCGGAGGCTGGGCGGATGGGGCGCGTGTGGCGGTTGGCCGGGTGGGGCGCCTGCAAGCAGGCCGCCCCGGGCGTTTGATGATGATCCTGGGGCCGGGGCTTGTCAGTCACCCCGGTTGGGGCTGGCGCCGGGATCGGGCTGCGCGCTGCCACAGGCCGGGCAGATGCAGCGCTGGCCGCGCTCGGCCGGGGCCAGGCGCTGCAAGGCCTGGGGGTCGATATCGGCCGTCATGCACCAGCACTGGGCAACGGGCAGGCCCTGGGCCACGGCGCAGCCGTTGCGCTGGCCGCACAAGGGGCATTGCTGCGCCCAGGTGCCGCTGCCTGTGCCGGTGGCAGGCATCATGGCGTGCCCGTGGGCGCCGGGGTAGGCGCTGCGGCGGGCGCGGGGCGTGGGGGCGGCAGCGCGTCTTCGGGCCGGGCGGTCAGGCTGCCGGCCAGCAGCTCGGGCAGGCGGTCCACCCCCATGCGGAAGCCGCAGGCCTGGGCATGGCCGCCGCCGCCCATGCTTTCGGCCAGCGGAATGCAGTTGAAGTCCGAGCGCGAGCGCAGGCCGCATTTGGCGCCCTTGGGGCTGGCGCTCCACATCAGCGCAAAGGTGCCGCTCTGTTTGGCCAGGATATCGCCGACCTGGCTGTGGAACATGCCCGGGGCATTCACCATCAAGCCAGCCACGCCATTGAACACCAGCGGCTGCGCGCCTTCGGCAATGTCGCTGCAGAGCTTGAGGTACTTCTCGTCCATCGCGCCGCCCCGGGCCATGAAGGCGCTCAGTTGTTCGGGGCTGAAGGCTGCAATCTCGGCCCAGCGCTCAAAGCTGCGCGGCTCCATGTCCAGCGCGGCCAGGAAGGCACCGCTTTCGGGGTACTGCCAGCGCCAGATGTCGCGGTCCTCGATGTGCAGCACCAGCGCGGGGATCGGGTTCTTGGGGAAGAAGAACTCCCAGGCCAGGCGCGCGCCGGACTTGTTCATGTCGAAATGCACGACGCCGCAGGTGCATTGGTAGCCATGGAGCTTCTCGGCCGCGCTCTTGTGGTGGTCCAGCAGCACCAGCTTGTGGGCCTGCGCCTCGATGGCCGCCAGCAGCTCGGGGCCAAAGGCAAAGTCGAGGATGTAGATCGTGCGGCCGGCCAGCGGCCCCAGGTCGTCTACGGTCTGGATCTCGCCATGGTCCAGGCCGCGAAACTCTGCGTTGCCGGAGAAGAACAGCCAGGCCGCCAGCGCCGCGCCATAGCCATCGGGGCAGTTGCGGCCGTGGTAGAGGATCAGGGGCTGGGGGTCGTTGATGTCGGCCGTCACCGGCAGAGAAAGGTCAGGCAGAAGTTTCATCCTGCCATTTTCCGCCAAGCGTATTACCTGAGAGCGACCAAGTACTGCGCGGGCATGCGATGGAGGGCCACCGCATGCCCGCAGGCGCCATGGGCTGGCGCAGCGTTTATGCCAGCGTGTAGGCCGTCTTCACCGTGGTGTAGAACTCCTGCGCATAGCGGCCTTGCTCGCGCGGGCCGTAGCTCGATCCCTTGCGGCCGCCAAACGGCACATGGTAGTCCACGCCGGCGGTGGGCAGGTTCACCATCACCATGCCGGCCTGGGCGTGGCGCTTGAAGTGGCTGGCGTACTTCAGGCTGGTGGTGGCAATGCCGGCAGACAGGCCAAACGCGGTGTCGTTGGCCACAGCCAGTGCCTCTTCATAGTCCTGCACGCGGATCACACTGGCGACCGGGCCAAACACCTCTTCGCGGTTGATGCGCATCTGCGGCGTGCTGTCCACCAGCAGGGCCGGCTGCATGAAAAACCCTTCGTTGCCGCTGCCGGTGTGGCAGGCAATGCGGCTGCCGCCAGCGGCCAGCACGGCGCCTTCGGCCTTGGCGATTTCCACATAGCTCAGGTCCTGCTCCAGCTGGGCCTGGCTCACCACGGGACCGATATCGGTGCCGGCGGCGCGCGCATCGCCCACCTTGATCTTGGCCATGCGCTCTTGCAGCGCCTGCACAAAGGCAGGGTAAATCTTGTCGGTGACGATCAGGCGGCTCGATGCGGTGCAGCGCTGGCCGGTCGAGTAAAAGCAGCTCTGCGCCGACAGCTCCACGGCCTGGGCCAGGTCGGCATCGTCCAGCACCACCTGCGGGTTCTTGCCGCCCATCTCCAGTTGCACCTTCTTGCCCGATTTGACGCAGGCCTCGGCAATGCCCCGGCCCACACCGACCGAGCCGGTAAAGCTGATCGCCGCCACATCGGGGTGCTGCACCAAAGCATCGCCAATGATGCGGCCCCGGCCCATCACCAGGTTGAAGACACCGGCCGGGATGCCGCTGCGGTGGATGATGTCGGCCAGTGCCCAGGCGCTGCCGGGCACCAGGTCGGCGGGCTTGATCACCACGCAGTTGCCAAAGGCCAGCGCGGGTGCGATCTTCCAGGCCGGAATCGCGATGGGGAAGTTCCAGGGCGTGATCAGGCCGACCACGCCGATGGGCTCGCGGGTGATTTCCACGCCAATGCCGGGGCGCACCGACGGCAGGCTCTCACCGGCCAGGCGCAGGCATTCGCCGGCAAAGAACTTGAAGATCTGGCCGGCGCGGGCCACTTCGCCGATCGCCTCGGGCCGGGTCTTGCCTTCTTCGCGGGCCAGCAGATCGCCCAGCTCTTCCTTGCGCGCCAGGATTTCATGGCCGATCTTGTCGAGCGCATCATGGCGCGCCTGGATGCCCGAGACGCTCCAGGCCGGGAAGGCCGCGGTGGCCGCCGCCACTGCCGCATCCACGTCGCTGGCATCGCCTTGGGCGTACTGGCCGATCACATCGGACAGGTCGCTGGGGTTGGTGTTGGGAGAGGTGGTCTTGCCGGGTGTCCAGCTGCCGTTGATCAGGTTGTTGTGTGTCGTCATAGGCTTGCCAGGCGGTTGGGGCCTGGTCTCAAAAAAATGGAGGGCTGGTTCAGGTACCGCTCAGGCAACGCGAGCCTGTGCCGCTGCCAGGGACCAGGGCACTTCCTGCAGCGGCTGGCCGTCGGCGATCAGGCTGCGCAGGTTGGCCAGCACCAGATCGGCCATCGCGCGGCGCGTCTCCTGGGTGCCGCTGGCGATATGCGGTGCCAGCACCACGTTGTCCTGCAGCAGCAGGCCGGGCAGGGGGCGGGGTTCGTCCTCGAACACATCGAGGCCGGCGCCGGCAATGCGCTGGTGCTGCAGCGCATCCAGCAGGGCCGCTTCATCGACTACGCTGCCGCGCGCCACATTGATCAGAAAGCCCTGCGGGCCCAGCGCTTGCAGCACCTGGGCATCGACCAGGTGGCGGGTGTCGTCGCCACCGGCGGCGGTGATGACCAGAAAGTCGCACCACTCGGCCAGTTCCTGCAGCGAGGCCATGTAGCGGTGCGGCGAATCGCTGACCGGGCGGCGGTTGTGGTAGGCCACCTCCATGTCAAAACCGCTGGCGCGGCGCGCCACCTGGCGGCCAATGCGGCCCATGCCCAGAATGCCCAGGCGCTTGCCCGAGGCGCGGGTGTAGACGCCAAAGCGTTCGCTGGGCCAGAGGCCGGCGCGCACAAAGCGGTCGGCCGCCGCCAGGTGCCGGGCGCTGTCCAGCAGCAGCGCAAAGGCCATGTCGGCCACGCAGTCGTCCAGCACGCCGGGGGTGTAGCCCACGCGGGCGGATGTGGCCAGGATGGCCTGCTGGTCCAGCGCATCAAAGCCGACGCCAAAACTGCTGATGCCGCGCAGTGCCGGCAAGGCCTGGATCACCGAGGCCGATGCGCCCATGCTGGCCGAGGTGACCAGGTAGGCAAATTCCGAACCATGGGCAGCCAGGAACTGCTGCGGGTCCGCTTGTGCGCTCAGCACGGTGGTATCGAATTCCTGGGCCAGATCGGCATCAAGCGCGGGCAGCGGCATCTTGCCCATTTGCAGCACGCGCGGGCGTTGGGTAGCAGTCATGTGTGGAGGGCTTTGAACGGAAGGAGCCCGGCACCCCCTACAGCACCGTGCTGCGGGTGGTTACCGGGCCAGGAGGTCAACGCAGATCAGGCTTCAACCTTCTTGATCAGCGCTGCCAGCATGTCGATTTCCTCGGGCTTGAGGTCGGCCAGCGGTGCGCGTACCGGACCGGCATCGTGGCCCACCAGCTTGGCGCCGGCCTTGATGATGGACACGGCGTAGCCGGCGCTGCGGTTGCGGATCTTCAGGTAAGGCATGAAGAAGTCCTTGAGCAGCTGGTGCTGGGTGGCGTGGTCATCGGTGCGCACGGCTTCGTAGAAGCGGATGGCCGTCTTGGGGATGAAGTTGAACACGGCCGACGAGTACACCGGCGTGCCCAGTGCCTTGTAGGCAGCGGCATAGACTTCGGCGGTCGGCAAGCCACCCAGGTAGGCCAGGCGGTCACCCATGGTCAGGTACATGGCCGACATGGCTTCGATGTCGCCCACGCCGTCCTTGAAACCCACCAGGTTGGGGTTGCGTTCGCAGAGCTTGGCCACGGTCTCGGGGGTGAAGCGGCTCACGCCACGGTTGTAGATGATGACGCCGAACTTCACGCTCTTGCAGACGGCTTCGACGTGGGCGGCCAGGCCTTCCTGGCTGGCTTCGGTCATGTAGTGGGGCATCAGCAGGATGCCGTGGGCACCAGCGGCTTCCGCAGCCTGTGCGCACTGGATCGCAAAGCGGGTCGGGCCGCCGGCACCGGCAATGATCGGCACCTTGCCCTTGCAGGTGTCCACCGCGGTCTTGATGATCGCGGGGTATTCCTCCGCAGTCAGCGAGAAGAACTCACCGGTGCCGCCAGCGGCGAACAGCGCGCTGGCGCCAAACGGGGCCAACCATTCCAGGCGCTCGGCATAGCCCTTGGCGTTGAAGTTGCCTTGTGCATCGAAGTCGGTGATGGGGAAGGACAGCAGTCCGGAACTCATCACGTTCTTCACATCCTGGGGGCTCATGGTGCTCATATCAAACTTTCAAAGAAAAGAGGGGGAATCGACAGTGCCAAATCTGCAAAGCTCAATCGAGCTGCAGGTTGGCGGTTTGGACGACCGTGCGCCAGCGCTGGCGTTCGGCCTTGAAAAATTGGTCGGTCTCGGCCGGCGTCATCGTGACCACCTCGGCGCCCTGGCCGGTCAGGCGCGAGCGCACCTCGGGCGAGCGGATGGCGGTCAGCAAGGCCTGGTTCACCTTCTGGATCACGGCGTCGGGCGTCTTGGCCGGCAGGACCACGCCTTGCCAGGTGCCCGAAGCAAAGCCGGCCGCGCCTTGCTCTGCCAGGGTCGGCACATCGGCGATCAGCGGCATGCGGGTGTTCTTGGAGATGCCCAGCAGCTTCAGCTTGCCGCTTTGCACATGGGGGTAGGTGGCCAGCATGCCGTTCATCAGCACCTGGGTCTGGCCGGCCACGGTGTCCTGCACCGATTGCACACCGCCCTTGTAGGGCACATAGATCCATTTGGCGCCCGTCAGCCGTGCCAGCTCCACGCCGGCCAGGTGCGGCGCGCTGCCGGTGGCCGTGACGGCAAAGTTCAGGTCCTGTTTCTTGGACAGCGCCACCAGCTCCTGCAGGTTGTTGGCCTGCACCGAAGGGTGCACCACCAGCATGTGCGGCGAGTAGGCCAGCATCGCGGCGCCACGCAGGTCCTTGCTCGGGTCAAAGCTGAGCTTGGTGTAGACCGATGGCGAGATCGCCAGCGCACCCAGATCGCAGAGCAGCCAGGTGTAGCCATCGGGCTGGGCGCGGGCCACCAACTCGGCCCCCAGGTTGCCGTTGGCACCGGGCTTGTTGTCGATCACCACCGTCTGCTTGAGCTCTTGCGAGATCAGCTGGCCAATCGAGCGGGCAATGATGTCCGAGCTGCCGCCTGGCGGGTAGGGGACCACCAGCCGGATCGGCTTGCTGGGCCATGCATCGGCCGCCCACAGCGGCGTCGACAACAAGCCCCCGGCAGCCAGGGCCAGCGCTGAACAGATCAGGTGCGAACGGCGATGCATAGGTCTTTGTCTCCTTTTTAGATATAAGACATCATACAACTGAAAACAAAGATCGCCAAGGTGTGGTGGACTAGGGGAAACGCTTGGCTGGGGGATGGGAGTGGGGATGCAGGCTGATTGGCGTGGCCTTGGCGCGGTGCTGGCGGGGCCCTTGCGTGCGCGCTAGCAAGGGGTGGCTGGCGCTGCCGCCGAGGGCCTGGGGCCTGAGCGCTGCAGCCCGGTGGCGGGCTCGCGTGCGGGCGGCTCAGCGTTCGCTGCCTGGCGCACCGGCGGCTTGCTGCTCCTGGGCCAGTCGCTGGGCCAGGCGCAGGCGTTCGCGCGAGTTGGTCAGGTGGATGCGCATCGCAGCGCGGGCCGAGTCCGCATCCTGGCGCTCGATCGCAGAGAAGATTTCTTCATGCTCGCGGTTCACGCGCTTGAGGTAATCCGGGTCCCGTGTGGGGATGTGGATCGAGGCAATCCGGTTGCGCGGAATCAGCATCGAGCCAAAGTGCTGCAGGATCTCCTGGAAGTAGCGGTTGCCGGTGGCCTTGGCGATGCTCAGGTGGAAGTCCAGGTCGTGGCTCACGGTCTCGCGGCCCAGCGCAAAGTTCTGCTCAAAGGCCTGCAAGGCAGTGCGCATCGCGCGCAGATGCGGCTCCTGGCGCCGGGTGGCGGCCAGGCCGGCGGCCTCGGTCTCCAGGCTGATGCGCAGCTCCAGCACGGCGAGCACGTCGACCGACTCACTCAGTTCATGGGCGCTGAGCACCATGCCCGGCGTGCTGCGCGCGGGCAGCACAAAGGTGCCGATGCCATGCTTGGTTTCCACCAGACCCGAGGCCTGCAGCTTGGACAGCGCCTCGCGCACGACCGTGCGGCTGACATCGTAGTTGCGTACCAGCTCGGTCTCGGTCGGCAGCTTGTCGCCCTCTTGCAACAGGCCCTGGCGGATCTTGTTTTCAAACTCTTCCGACAGCAGATTGGCCAGGCTGCGGCTGCCTTTGGCGGCACGGCTGCCGCGCAGGCTGGCAGCGGAGTCCAGGGGCATCGATGGGGCGGTGGTGGATTCCGAGGGGCTTTTAAGCATGGCTGTGATCCGGCAGGAGAGGGGCCAGGCAGCGGCCTGCGAGGGCACGGCGGCCATGCAAAGAGGCCTCCGTGGGGGATGCCATCGATAGGGATGCGGGTAATTCCGAGGGGCTTTTGGGCATAGCTGTGATCATAATTCACCCTTGTCATCAGACAACACATGACTGATGCCTTGTTGTAACCTACTTTCCCACCATGCTCAAGCTTTTCTCGAAAACCACCGTATGTGCCGTCACCCTGCTGGCTGCTTCCCTGGCGCAAGCGCAGACCTCCACCTTGGAGAAGATCAAGCAGAGCGGCTCCATCACCATCGGTGCGCGCGACATGTCCGTGCCTTTCAGCTACAAGGTCAATGGCAATGCGGATCCCATCGGCTTGATCAATGACATCTGCCTGAAGGTGGCCGAGGCGGCACAAAAGGCGGCAGGCTTGCAGAAAATGGAGATCAAGTACCTGATCACCACGCCCACCAGCCGCATTCCGCTGGTGCAGAACGGCACCGTCGATCTGGACTGCACGCCGGTGACCAACACCATTGCGCGCCAGGAGCAGGTGGCCTTCTCGCCCAGCTACTTCTCGGCCAACGTGACCCTGGCGGTGCGCAAGGATTCGCCAGTCAAGGGCATTGCCGATCTGCAAAACCGCAATGTGGCCACCGTCACCGGCACCACCTCGATCCAGCTGCTGCGCGCCTACAAGAAGGCCCAGAACGTGAAGTTCAACGAGGTCTATGGCAAGGACCCGTCCGAAGCCTTTGTGATGTTCGAATCGGGCAAGGCCGACGCCTTTGTGCTCGACGATGTGCAACTGGCCAGCTTTATCGCCACCTCGCCCCAGCGCGACCAGTACGTGATCCTCAATGAGCCACTGCGCACCGAGCCCTATGGCGTGATGCTGCGCAAGGACGACCCGGGCTTCAAGAAGCTGGTCGATGACACCGTCTACGCGATGATCAAGTCCGGCGAGATGGAAGCGCTCTACCAAAAGTGGTTCATGACCACGATCCCGCCGCGCAACGTGAACATCAATTTCCCGCTCAGCGATTCGACCAAGGCGCTCTACGCCAACCCCAACGACAAGGGCATCTAAGAGAAACCGAGCGATTGCGAATTTATGTTGAAGCTAAGTCAAAAAGTCGAGAGCCTGCCTTCGTCGCCCAGCATGGCGATTTCCTCGCAGGCCAAGAAGATGAAGTCCGAAGGCATCGATGTCATCGACCTGAGCATTGGTGAGCCCGATTTCAATACGCCCAAGCACATCATCGATGCAGCGATGGCGGCGGCCAAGGCCGGTGCCACCAAGTACACCGTGCCCGCCGGCAACGAGAGCCTGCGCAAGGCGATTGCGCAGAAGTTCAAGCAGGACAATGAACTCGACTACGCCGTGGCCGAGATCACCACCGGTGTCGGCGCCAAGCAGCTGATCTTCAATGCCTTCATGGCCACCCTGGAGAGCGGTGACGAGGTCGTGGTGCCCACGCCTTGCTGGGTGTCCTATGGCGACATCGTGGCGCTGCACGGCGGCGTGCCGGTCTATGTGCCCTGCTCCGAGGCAGTCGGCTTTAAGCTCACGCCCGAGGCCCTGCGCCAGAGCATCACGGCCAGGACGCGCTGGTTGATCATCAACAGCCCCGGCAACCCCACCGGCGCGGTCTACAGCCGTGCCGAGCTGGAGGCGCTGGGTGAGGTGCTCAAGGACTTCCCCGAGGTGCTGGTCATGTCCGATGAGATCTACGAGCACATCATCCTGACCGGTGTGCCCTTTGTCTCGTTCGCCCAGGCCTGTCCTTACCTGAAGGACCGCATGCTGATCATCAACGGTGTCTCCAAGTCCTACGCGATGACCGGCTGGCGCATTGGCTATGCGGCAGGCCCCGAGAAGCTGATCGGCGGCATGAACAAGCTCGAATCGCAAAGCTGCACCAGTGCCACCTCGGTGGCGCAGGCGGCTGCACAGGCGGCCCTGCTGGGCGACCAGGACTGCGTGCGCCAGGCGCGCCAGACCTTTGTCGACCGGCTGCAGACCATCCGCAGCGCACTGGCCATCGTGCCCGAGCTGACCCTGTCGTCGGTGCCCGATGGTGCTTTCTACCTGTTCCTCGGCTGCCAGAGCCTGATCGGCCGCCGCACGGCCGAAGGCCAGGTGCTGGACAGCGATGCCGCGGTGTCGGGCTTTTTGCTCCATGCCGCACAGGTGGCGACCGTGCCGGGCGCTGCGTTTGGCATGTCGCCTTATATCCGTCTGTCGTTCGCCACCGACCCCGCGCTGGTGGTGAAGGCGCTGAAGAACATCCGTTCTGCCATCGACGGCCTGGCACAAGGCTGAGCAACCAAGGCGCTTTTCACAAGCGCCTTTTTTTATGGAAAAGGAGCAGCACATGCAGGTACAAACTCCCCCGCTGCAACGCTTGCTGTTGACCGGCGCGGCCGGCGGCCTGGGCCGGGTGCTGCGCCAGCGCCTGCGTGGCCTGGCGCCCGTCTTGCGCGTGTCCGATATCGCCGGCATGGGCGCGCCGCTGGATGCGCAAGAAGAAGTCGTCCCCTGCGACCTGGCCGACAAGCAGGCGGTGGATGCGATGGTAGCCGGTTGCGACGCCATCGTGCACCTGGGCGGTGTATCGGTGGAGCGGCCTTTTGAAGAGGTGCTGGAGGCCAATATCAAAGGCATCTTCCACCTCTACGAGGCCGCGCGCCGCCATGGTGTGAAGCGCATCGTGTTTGCCAGCTCCAACCATGTGATCGGCTTTTACAAGCAGAGCGAAAAGATCGACGCCAACGCGCGCCGCCGCCCCGATGGCTACTACGGCCTGTCCAAGTCCTTTGGCGAGGACATGGCGAGTTTTTACTTTGACCGCTATGGCATCGAGACGGTGAGCATACGCATTGGCTCGTCCTTCCCCGAGCCCAAGGACCGGCGCATGATGCACAGCTGGCTGAGCTATGACGATCTGGTGCAGCTGGTGGAGAAAAGCCTGTTCACCCCCAACGTCGGCCATACCGTCGTCTATGGCGCATCGGCCAACCGCGATCTGTGGTGGGACAACCATGCCGCCGCCCACCTGGGCTTTGTGCCCAAGGACAGCTCCGAGCCCTGGCGCGCCAAGGTGGAGGCGCAACCCGCCCCTGCCGCCAACGACCCGGTCGCCGCCTACCAGGGCGGCGCCTTCACCGCCCAGGGCCCCTTTGGCGATACGCCGGAGCAGCCTGCATGACAGCCGCCGAGCTGGTCATCGATGCCCGCAACGCCACCGGCGAAAGCCCCGTGTGGCGGGCGCAGGAGGCTGCGCTGTACTGGGCCGACATACCGAGGGGCCTGCTGCAGCGCTGGCAGCCCGGGCAAGGCGCCGCCACGCAATGGCAGCTGCCGCAGATGCTGGCCTGCATGGCCCCCTGGCAGGGCGAGCCGCGGCGCTGGATTGCCGGTTTGGAAGATGGCATTTACCAGGTGACCTTGGGCGATGGTGACCGCCATGGCGAGGCCCGTATCCAGGCGCTGGCCACCGTCGGCCACGCGATGCCCGGCATGCGCTTCAACGACGGGCGCTGTGACCGCCAGGGCCGCCTGGTGGCCGGCAGCATGCTGATGGACATGGCGGCGGCGCAGCCGGTGGGCCGGGTCTACCGCTTTGGCGCCGATGACCTGGCAGCAGGCCGCGCGCAGGATCTGCAGCTGGGCCCGCTGATCACCCCCAACGGCCTGGCCTTCAGCCCCGATGGCCGGACCATGTACCTGTCGGACTCGCACCCCCGCAGCCAGCAGATCTGGGCCTTTGACTACGACACCGCCAGCGGCACACCCCGGAACCGCCGCCTGTTTGTCGACATGACCAGCCTGCCGGGTAGGCCCGATGGGGCGGCCATCGATGCCGAAGGCTGTTACTGGATCTGCGGCAATGACGCCGGCCTGGTGCACCGCTTCCGGCCCGATGGGCAACTGGACCGCTCGCTGCCGTTGCCGGTCAAGAAGCCGGCCATGTGCGCCTTTGGCGGCCCGGGCCTGGATGTGCTCTATGTCACATCGATACGGCCAGACGGCATCGATCTGTCGGACCAGCCGCTGGCCGGTGGCCTGTTTGCGCTGCGCCCCGGCGTACCAGGAATGGAGGAGACGGAATTTCGGCCCCTGTAAACAGGCGAGGTGTGTGTGACCCAGAGATCCGGAAACCATCCGGGCATGTTCCCCCAACCATAGAGATAACGAGGTAGACAAATGCGACTTTCCACTATCAGTGCAGCACTGGCTGCCGGTCTGCTGGCGCTCGGCGCGCAGGCCACCGAATTTCGTTCATCGGATATCCACCCGGACGACTACCCGACCGTGCAGGCGGTGAAGTTCATGGGCGAGCGCCTCAAGGCGCTGTCAGGCGGCAAGCACAGTATCCGCGTCTACCCGAACGGGGCGCTAGGGGGCGAGAAGGAAACCATCGAGCAGGCCAAGATTGGTGCGCTGGCGATGGTGCGGGTCAATGTCGGCGCGATGAACAATGTCTGCAACGAGACCGTGGTGCCCACGATGCCCTTCCTGTTCCGCTCGGTGGAGCATATGCACAAGGTGCTCGATGGCCCCGTGGGCGAGGAGATCCTCAAAGCCTGTGAGAAGCAGGGCTTTGTCGGCCTGGGCTTTTACGACAGCGGCGCGCGCTCGATGTTCACCGCCAAGCGGCCGGTCAAGAGCCTGGCCGACATGAAGGGCATGAAGGTGCGCGTGCAGCAGTCCGATCTGTGGGTGAGCATGCTCGAGGCCATGGGCGCCAATGCGACGCCGATGCCGATGGGCGAGGTCTACACCGGGCTGAAGACCGGCCTCATCGATGCAGCCGAGAACAACTACCCGACCTTCGAGAGCTCGCGCTCGTTCGAAGTCGCCAAGTACTTCAGCAAGACCGAGCACTCGATGGCGCCGGAGATATTGCTGTTCTCCAAACGGACCTTTGACAGGCTCTCGCCCGAGGAGCAGGGCTGGGTGCGCCAGGCCGCCAAGGAATCGGTGCCGTATATGCGCAAACAGTGGGCCGAGCGCGAGGCCAAGTCGCTCGAGGTCGTGAAGGCCGGCGGCGCCGAGATCATCGAGGTGGACAAGGCCCCGTTCCAGGCGGCGATGCGGCCGGTGTACGACAAGTTCATCACCGATGCCAAGCTGAAGGATCTGGTCAAGCGCGCGCAAGACACGCCTTGATCCACCGCTGATCCAACGCCAATGCCAGTGCCCGCCGGGTGCTGGCTCCTTGCAACCATCGCCCGGGGCTGTGCGCCCCGGGCTGCTCGGGCACCACGATGTTTACCAAGATTTGCAGCGCCTTGTCGCGCTTGTGCATGTGGCTGGGTATTGCCGGCCTGATGCTGTTGATCGCTGCCGTCAGCTGGCAGGTGTTTGGCCGCTATGTGCTCAACAACACGCCGACCTGGGCCGAGAGCCTGTCGCTGTTGCTGGTGCTCTACGTGACCATGTTCGGTGTCGCCGTCGGCGTGCGCGACAGCGGCCATATCGGGCTGGAATCGCTGCTGGTGCTGGCGCCGGACTGGCTGCGCACCAAGATGGAGTTTCTGATCCATGCGCTGATTCTGCTGTTCGGCGCGGCGATGGCCTATGGCTGCGCGTCGCTGGCCGAATCGGTCTGGGACTACCGCCTGCCGACCTTGGGCGTGTCCGAGGGCTGGAAATATGTGCCCGCCATTCTTGCCGGCAGCCTGATCGTGCTGTTTTCCATTGAACACCTGATCGCACTCGCGCAAGGCCGCGAAGTGCAGCCCAACTAGGAGCGCGGCGATGACCACAGCCTTGCTGATTCTGAGCCTGAGCTTTGCCGTCCTGCTGCTGCTGGGCGTGCCGGTGGCCTTCTCCATTGGCCTGTCTGCGCTGGCCACCCTGGCCTACGAGGGCCTGCCGCTGGAGGTGGGTTTTCAACAGATGACCGCCGGCATGGGGGTGTTCTCCTTCCTGGCGATTCCGTTCTTCATCTTTGCCGGTGAGCTGATGCTGCACGGCGGCATTGCCGACCGCATCGTCAACTTTGCGCGGGCGCTGATCGGCCATGTGCGCGGCGGGCTGGGCATGTCCAATGTGGTGGCCTGCACCTTGTTTGGCGGCGTCTCGGGCTCGCCGGTGGCCGATGTCTCGGCGATGGGCGCGGTGATGATCCCGATGATGAAGAAAGAGGGCTACCACGCTGACTACGCCGTCAACGTGACCACGCATGCGGCCCTGGTGGGCGCGCTGATGCCGACCAGCCACAACATCATCATCTATGCGCTGGCAGCCAGCGGCAAGGTGTCGATTGCGGCGCTGATCCTGGCGGCCATCATCCCGGCCATCATCCTGACCCTGAGCAACCTGGGCGCGGCCTACTGGGTGGCACGCCGCCGGGGCTACCCGGCCGGCACCTTCCCCGGCTGGCAGGTCGTGGGCCGCAGCCTGGCAGCGGCGCTGCCGGGCCTGTTTGTCGTGGTGCTGATTCTGGGCGGCATTCTGTCGGGCGTGTTCACCGCCACCGAATCGGCCGTCGTGGCCGTGCTGTATGCACTGGCGCTGACGGTGTTTGTCTACCGGTCGCTCAGCTGGGCGCACTTTGTCAAGGCGGCGTCCAAGGCGGTGCGCAACACCGGCATCATCCTGCTGCTGATCGGCATCTCCAGCACCTTTGGCTACCTGATCAGTCTCTACGGCGTGGCCGAGCTCACCGGCCAGATGCTGGCCCAGGTGACCACCACGCCCTGGATGGTGTTCCTGCTGATCAACATCATCCTGTTCCTGCTCGGCACCTTCCTCGACATGGCTGCCACCATCTTGCTGTGCACGCCCATCTTCCTGCCGATTGCCCAGCACTACGGCATGAGCTCGGTGCAGTTCGGCATTGTGCTGCTGATCAACTGCGCGCTGGGCTTGAACACCCCGCCGGTGGGCACGACGCAGTTTGTCGGCTGCGCCATTGGCGGCGTGTCGGTGGGTACCGTCATGCGCACCATCTGGCCGTTCTATGGCGCGCTGATCTTTGCGCTGGGCCTGGTGACCTTTGTGCCGGCCTTCACCACCTGGCTGCCGCAGATCTTCATGACGGTGCGCTAAGCCTTCGCTGCCTCACAAGCCTTCACCCCTTCTGCTTGCTTCTGCGCTTTCACGATGAGTACCTCGCACGCCATTCGCCACATCCGCATCACGCCGATTGCCTTCCGCGATCCGCCGCTGCTCAACGCTGCCGGCATCCACGAACCCTGGGCACTGCGCTCCATCATCGAGATCGAGACCGCCTCGGGCCTGGTGGGGATCAATGAGAGCTATGGCGACGAGCCGATGCTCGATGCGTTGGCCAAGGCGGCGCCGGCACTGGTGGGGCTGTCGCCCTGGGCGCTCAACGAGATGGAGCAGCGGGTGGCCGCGCTGGTGGCACCACCGGTGCAGACGGCCTCGGAGTTCCTGGGCCAGCAGGTATCGCTGGCGCCGGGCACCCATGTATCCAAGACGGTGGCCAAGGTGGTCAGCGCCTTTGAGGTGGCGATGCTCGATCTGCAAGGCCAGATGGCGAATGCGCCGGTGGTCGATCTGCTGGGAGGCGCGGCGCGCAGCAGCGTGCCGTTCTCGGCCTATTTGTTCTACAAGTACGCCGAGCATGCCGGCCAGCCGTATGCACCCGATGCCTGGGGCGAGGCGCTGACCCCGCAGCAGCTGGTGGCGCAGGCGCAGCGCATGATGGGCCAGTACGGCTTCCAGAGCATCAAGTTGAAGGCCGGGGCCTTGCCGCCCGATGAGGAGGCCGCCGGCATTCTGGCCCTGGCCAAGGCCTTTCCCGGCCTGCCTTTGCGCATTGATCCGAATGCCAACTGGACAGTGGAGACCAGCCTGCGCATTGTCGAGAAGCTGCGCGGTGTGCTGGAGTACTACGAAGACCCGGCGCCCGGGCTGGACGGCATGGCGGCCGTGGCCCGCGCCTGCGAGGTGCCGCTGGCCACCAACATGGTGGTGACCGATTTTGCCGAGTTCCGGCGCAATGCCGAGATGGGCTGCCCGGTGAAGATTGTGCTGAGCGACCACCACTACTGGGGCGGTCTGCGCGCGACGCAGCGCCTGTCCACCCTGTGCCGCACGTTTGACCTGGGCCTGTCGATGCACAGCAACTCGCATCTGGGCATCAGCCTGGTGGCGATGACGCATCTGTGCGCCAGCGTGCCCTTGCTCACCTATGCCTGCGACACCCACTACCCCTGGCAGGACGAGGAGGTCATCGAAGGCGGGCGCCTGCAGTTCGAAGCCGGAAGCCTGCGTGTGCCGACAACGCCAGGCCTGGGTGTGCGGCTGGACCGCCATGCGCTGGCGCGCCTGCATGACAACTACCTGCACTGCGGCATCCGCAACCGCGATGACCTGGGCCAGATGCGCAAGTACGACCCCAGCTTTGACGGCAGGCAGCCGCGTTTCTGAGCCACGCCGCGTGCATTGCTTTCGACGATTACAAACCAAGGAGACCTCCATGCAACGCAGAACCCTGATCCAAAGCTCCCTCGCGGCCAGCGCGCTGATGCTGGGCGCCGGCCTCGCCAGCAGCTCCGCGCTGGCGCAAAGCAACTGGCCCACCGGCAAATCCATCACCTACCTGGTGCCGTTTCCGCCCGGTGGCAATACCGATACCCTGGCGCGTGTGGTGGCCCAGCCGCTGGGCAAGGCACTGGGCACACCGATGGTCATCGAGAACAAGGGCGGCGCGGGCGGCAGCGTCGGTTCGGCCCTGGCGGCCCGCGCGGCGCCCGATGGCTACACCATCCTGGGCGGCACGATCAGCTCGCATGCGATCAATATCAGCCTCTACTCCAAGCTCGACTACGACCCGGTCAAGTCCTTCACGCCGGTCGCGATGCTGGGCTCGGGGCCGCTGGTGCTGGTGGTGCCCGCCTCCAGCCCCTACAAGACCCTGGCCGATGTGATGGCTGGCAGCAAGGCCAAGGCCGCCAGCGGCGGGCTGACCTCGGCATCGCCCGGTAGCGGCACCTCCAACCACATGGCGCTGGAGCTGCTGGCCTACCAGACCGGGGTCAAGTTCACCCATGTGCCCTACAAGGGCAGCGGCCCGGCAGTGCAGGATGTCATCGGCGGCCAGGTCGACATGATGTTCGACACGGCCCTGGTCGTGGGCCCGCATATCCAGGCCGGCAAGCTGCGCCCGATTGCGGTGACCAGCTCCAAGCGCCTGGAATCCCTGCCGGATGTGCCCACGATTGCCGAGGGCGGTGAAAAAGGCTTTGACATGGGCTCCTGGCAAGCGGTGTTTGCGCCTGCGGGCACGCCCAAGCCGGTGGTGGACCGCCTGCATGCCGAGATCATGAAAATCGTCGCCACGCCCGAGGTGCAGGCCCGCCTGAAGGCCTTTGGCATGCAGCCCTCGACGATGACGCCGGCCGAGCTGGCCGAGTTCCAGAAGGCCGAGGTGGCCAAATGGGCGCAGGTGATCCAGGCCGCCGGCATCAAGGCCGATTGACACAGCGCAGCCGGCCTGTCACCTTGGAGGACAGGTGCGCGGTGCAGCGGCCGCGCCCGCACCGCGCCAGAGAGTATTGGATATGACACAAGCCAGAACGACCCCCCTTTCGATTTCCATGCATGCGGCGGACAACGTCGCGATCATTGCCAATGACGGCGGTCTGCCCGCCGGCACGGTGTTGCCTTCGGGCCTGCGCCTGGCCGAGCAGGTGCCGCAGGCCCACAAGGTGGCCTTGGTGGACATTGCGCAGGGCGCGGCTGTGCGCCGCTACAACGTGGTCATCGGCTATGCGCGCCAGGCCATCGCGGCGGGCAGCTGGGTGCATGAGCGCCTGCTGCAGATGCCCGAGGCCCGCTCGCTCGAAGGCCTGCCGATCGCCACCGTGCCGGCGCCCGATCTGCCGCCGCTGGAGGGCTATACCTTCGAGGGCTACCGCAATGCCGATGGCACGGTGGGCACGCGCAATATCCTGGCCATCACCACCACGGTGCAGTGCGTGGCCGGCGTGCTGGATTTTGCGGTGCGCCGCATCAAGGCCGAGCTGCTGCCGCGCTACCCGCAGGTCGACGATGTCGTCGGGCTGGAGCACAGCTATGGCTGCGGCGTGGCCATTGATGCGGTGGGTGCCGACATACCGCAGCGCACCCTGCGCAACATCAGCCACAACCCGAACTTTGGTGGCGAGGTGATGGTCGTGAGCCTGGGCTGCGAAAAGCTGCAGCCCGAGCGCCTGCTGCCGCCGGGATCCTTCCCGATCACCGACGAGCGCGCGCCCGAGCTCGATGTGGTCTGCCTGCAGGACGAGGCCCATGTGGGTTTTATGTCGATGGTTGCATCGATCATGACCCGGGCCGAGGCACACCTGGCGCGGCTGAACCAGCGCCAGCGCGAGACCGTGCCGGCCAGTGCCCTGGTGGTGGGCGTGCAATGCGGCGGCAGCGATGCGTTCAGCGGTGTCACCGCCAACCCGGCCGTCGGCTTTTGCACCGATCTGCTGGTGCGCGCCGGTGCCACGGTGATGTTCAGCGAAGTGACCGAGGTGCGCGATGGCATTGACCAGCTGACCTCACGCGCCTCCAGCCCCGAGGTGGCGCAGGCCATGATCGACGAAATGGCCTGGTACGACGCCTACCTGGACAAGGGCAAGGTGGACCGCAGCGCCAACACCACGCCGGGCAACAAGAAAGGCGGCCTGTCCAACATCGTGGAAAAGGCGATGGGCTCGATCATCAAGAGCGGCACCGCGCCGATCACCGGCGTGCTGTCACCCGGCCAACGGCTGGCCGAGCGCGGTATCCAGCGCGGCCTGGTCTATGCGGCCACGCCCGCGAGCGACTTCATCTGCGGCACCTTGCAATTGGCCGCCGGCATGAACCTGCATGTGTTCACCACCGGGCGCGGCACGCCGTATGGGCTGGCGCAGGTGCCGGTGATCAAGGTGGCCACGCGCAGCGATCTGGCGCGCCGCTGGCATGACCTGATGGACGTGAACGCCGGGCGCATTGCCGATGGCGAAGCGACCATCGAGGAGATGGGCTGGGAGATGTTCCGCCTGATGCTGGAGGTGGCCAGTGGCCGCAGGAAGACCTGGGCCGAGCAATGGCAGCTGCACAATGCGCTGGTGCTGTTCAACCCCGCCCCGGTGACCTGAAGCGCGGGGCGCTGACGCGCTTACTGCTTCCACTTCTCGCGCAGCGCGGCGCAGTGGTCCTCGGCCGGCAGCGCCGGGGTGCTGTGCACCCAGTCGCGGTCCGCCGCATCGGCCTGGGCCTGGTTGCCCGCCTGGCCAATCGCCACGACCGAACGGGTGCCCGCAGGCAGCCAGGTAGGGATGCCGGTGCTGCGCAGCACATGGCCGCGACCGGCGATCAGCAGCACGGTCTTGCCCGGCTGCAGCTGGGCCGTGGCGGTGCTGGCCATGCTTTCGTCCTTGGCCAGCTGGATGCGCGCCATCGGGGCCAGCTGGTGGTTGGGCAGCAGGCCGCAGTGGCCATCGGCCATCGCGTCGAGCTGGCGCTGCCATGCCGCCGCGGGCAGGTGGCTGTCCCAGCGGGTTTGCTGCATTACCTCGCGCATCTGCGCGCGTGGCAGGTTGCCGCCCAACACGGGCACCCCCGCCTGCACGGCCGCCATCACCACCGGGCCATAGTGGCGCCAAGGCCAGCCCTTGTCATTCCAGGCCAGCGCCTGTTGCACCTGCGCGTCGCTGGCACTGGGGGCCAGGCCCTGGGTGCTGTGGCCGGCGTCGGCCATCTCCAGCACCACGGCGGCCAATTGCCGTCTTGCAGCCCAATGCGCTACCGTGGCCCGCTGCCACTGCTGGTGCGCGGCGGCATCGTGCTGCTCGCCCAGCAGCAGCACATCGGGTGCCTCGGCCAGCGACATCGTTGACCGGTCCATCGCGGCGTTGGCCGGGGCCGGGCTTTGTGGCGCCTGGCTGGCGCAACCGGCCAGCAGCGCCCAGCCCAACAGGCCGGGCAACCAGCCACCATGGCGAATGGGTTGTATGTGCTCCATGCGCGCATGGTAGTGGCTGGCCAGCGGCCTGGGGGCTTGAAGGGTTGGCGAATGCGTATTTAGCGGCGCTGGCCGTTGGTCCAGATCGCGCCGGTGGTCAGCGCGCCGTCCATCGACACATTGACCAGGGTGGCGCCGCTCAGGTTGGCGCCGGCCAGGTTGGAGTTGTCCAGGCTGACATTGACCAGCTCGGCGCCCTGGAAGTTGGCGCCCTGCAGGTTGGAGTTGGACAGGTCCACATTGGTGAAGCTGTGGCCGGCAAAGTTGGCCTGGGGCAGGTTGGAGCCCGACATGTTGGCGTTCACATGGGCCTGGTTGCTGCCGCCGCCGCTGCGCTTTTGGCTGCGCACCGTGGTGGAGGACTTGCCCTGGCCTTCGACGACGACGGCTGCGCCGCCGGCACCACCGTGCACGGTGCTGCTGCGGCCGGGGATATTCGTCTCGGCCACGGCGCCACGGCCCGAGGCCGCATTGACGACGGCACCGTTGACGGTGACCGAGGCGCCCTGGCTGCCGCCACGCACATCGACGCCGGGGGCGGAGATGACGGCGCCTTGCGCCCAGACGCCGCCAGCGGCCAGGCCCAGGGTCAGCACGGCCAGGGCCTGCTTGATGTTGGTTTGTTGCATGCTTGTCCTTTCTTGCGCTACTCGGTGAGCGGCGCGTTGTGACTCAGGTTGGAGGGCTGCATGCCTTGGGCATGCCCGGGAGCGGGACGCTCCTCGTTCGGCACCACCTGCTCCTGCGAGAGCGGCGGTGTGTTGGTATCCGTCGCCGCATCACCATCGGCGGCGGGCGGCTCTGGCCAGGCAAAGGGCTGCTGGCTCAGCTGCGCCAGCGGGTCGGCCACGCGCTGGGGGCGATCAGGCGGCGCGCTGGGGTGCTTTTCCTCGACCTGCAGGGCGACGGCATTGATGCGTGCGGCCAGCTCCTGCATCCAGGCTTCGTCGATCACCGGCTGCTTCTCGTTGCTGCGGCTGAAGATCAGCGCCAGAAACTCGCGCGCCTTGGGAGAGCCTGCATCGGCGGCGCGCTGGTAGTACTGGATCGCGGTGGCGAAATTGCGCTGCACGCCGCGCCCCAGGTGGTAGCGGTAGGCCAGCTCCAGCAGCGCATTGGCATTGCCTTCATCGGCGCGCGCACGCAGGCGACCCAATTGCTCGGAGGTGCTGGCGCGCTGGTAGCTGGCGATGCGGGCCAGGTTCTGTGCTGCCGTCTGGCTGCCGCCGGCCTGCGCCTGGGCGTACAGCTCCTTGGCTTCGTTCATGCGCCCTTCGAGCTCGCGCTCGACGGCCAGGTCGTTGAGCGCCATGGCATCGCCATCGCGCGCAGCCTGTTCCAACAGCAGGCGCGACTGCTGCATGGCCCTGGGGCCGGTCACCCGGCGCTCGACCAGGGACAGCAGGTAGGTGGCTTTCGCCAGGCGCGCATCGGCCGCGCGCTGCAGCCATTGGCGGCCAGCGGGCACATCGCGCACACCGCCGGTGCCCGTACCCAGCATGTAGCCCAGCGCGGCCATCGCGCGTGCATCGCCTTGTGCTGCGGCCTGGCCCAGCCATTGGCGGGCCTGCGCACCGGCTTGGGGCAGACCGGCATTGTGGTAGTAGTACATGCCCAGCTCGAACTGGGCGCTGACCTCGCCTTCCTGCGCCTGCCTGCGCAGCGCCTGCAGGCTGGCATCACTGCGCGGGGCAGGCACGCGTATCGATGAGCCCGGCGCGGCAGGCGCTGCTGGTGCAGCGCTGCTGCTGGCGGCCGTGCCGGCATCGCCAGCACCTGCCGAGGGCAGCACAATCGCTGCCCAGCTGGCGCAGGCATGCAGCAGCAGGCTGCCGGTCAGCGCCACGAGTCCGGCACAGCGGCCGGTGGCTGCAAGGCGGCTCATGGCTTCTTGCCGCTGCGTGCGGCGGCGGGCGGGGTGGCGGCGGCAGCCACGGGGCCTTCGACTTCCCAGCGCAGCTGCGACTGCGCGATGACACCGGTCTGTGCGGCAATCTGCTGCTGCACCGCCTCGATGCTGTTCACGCCCTCGATCGGCGCGAGCTGGGCCTGGGTGAGGGCCACCGGCACGCGGCCAGTCAGCGGTTTGACCGTCTGTGCGCAGTACACCTGCTCCACACCGGGGCGGGCGGTCTCGATCAGAAAGGAGTTGGCCTGCGATACATCGGGCACCATCAGCCCGATGCGGCCCTGGGCCACCACGGCCTGCTGCTGCGGATTGGGATAGACCTGGGTGACCACCTGGGCGGCATCCTGGTAGTAGCAGTAGAGGAAGCCGGTGCGGGCGGGCGCCACGCGCAGCACCACCGAGGTGCCGATGGGCAGCTGCGATGCCAATTCCTTGTGGCCGAGCAGCGACAGGGTCAGCGCATCGCTGGTCGGCTCGTTGTCGGGCAGGCCGTGGGGGCGCGGCTTGAGTTCATCGCTTTGCGGCGAGTAGCTGGAGGCGATCTTGTCATCGGCCGACATGCCGGCATACAGGCGCAGCAGGCCCATGTAGGTCTCGAAGTTGACGGTGCCCACAGGGGTCAGGTCCAGCGAGGCCTGGTAGAGCGCCAGCGCATTGCGCAGTGCGGTGGAGTCGTTGCCATCGATGGGGCCGTTCCAGGCGCCTTCGGCCCGCAGCACGCGCTGGGCCAGGTTGATGCGGTCGGCCGGGCCCTGTTCATCAAACCAGGTGCGCATCTGGCGCTTGAACTCGGGATGGTTCTGCTCGTAGTCGATGCATTCCCAGTACGGTACCTTGGCCCATTTGCCCACCAGCTCGATGGTGGCCAGATCGACCAGCAGGCGCACCGCTGCGCCTGCGCCCTGGTTCACGTCGGCGGCGACTTCGTACTGAACGCCCAGGCGGTAGATGTGCTTGGGCAGGCCGGTGGCGCGGCCGCCGATCTCGACCGAGCGGCCGCCGGTGGCGACGACCAGCTCGTTGGCCGAGTCCAGACCCGGGTAGAGCGTGCGGGAGTTCATGTCGCCCAGATGCAGATCCAGCCCCACCACGGTGCCCAGCAGATCCCAGCTGTAGCCGGTGTCGGTATTGGCGGTGGAGACCCCCAGGCTGCTGCGCTTGGAGACCACCGTCTTGTCGCCAAAGCTGATGGCGCCCGAGACATAGATCTGCGGCTTGCGCAGCTCGATCTGGCCGTTGTTGAGCAGCAGGCTGGTCATCGTCTGCACGGTGTCCTGCTTGAGCGCATCGACTTCGTAGTCCACCACCCGGAACGCCTGGCTGGTGCGCGACATGCGCGACAGCGCAGTGATCACCATCTCCTTGGTGCCGGTGGAGAACAGGCCCGACGGGTCCGGGATGCTCTTGACCGCCACCAGCGTCGAGGGCACCTGCTCGGCCGCGAGCATGCGGTCCATGCAGGCCAGGCCCTCGCGCATCGCCGATGCGGATTTGGTCGGGGTGACCAGCGGCGCTTGTTCGGTGATGCCTTTTTCAATGATGTCCTTGCGGTCGGACAACGTGGGCTGGATGCTGCAGGCCGACAAGGCCAGCACGCAAGGCGCTACAGCCAGGCGGCGAATCGATGAAAGATGCATGGTGTTTATTCTTTATGGCGATGGTGGAGCTGCATCCGCAGCGCTGCTGCCGCTGCGGCCAGCGCCCTGCCGGGCTCCCTGGCCCCGCAGTGCATGTGCCTGAGCCCGGAGCTCCGGCGTGGCTGCCATCGTGTTTATTCGTGTTTATTTGCAGATGTTGATCACGGAGCCCCGCACGACGGTGACCTGGTCGGCGTTGCCTGCGCCATACCGGTTTCCGATCCCGGCAGTGCCTTCCTGGATCTGCGGGGCGGCACCCACATTGGTGTTGCAGTTCTTGCCCGAAGGGCCGGTGACCATTTCCCGCTCGATCGCCGATCGCGAATCCTGCTCCGTCAGGTAGTTGCGGGCCATCGCGTTGCTCACCTTGTTGCGCGAGGCTGGATCGAGGCCGCTGCGGCCGGCGGGCGGTTTTTGCTGCGCCTGCGCGGCGGCGCATAACAGGGCCAGGACACAGGCCCCGACATAGCTGGCTTTCATGCGCAGTCTCCTTGAGGGACCCTCTGCACAACGGTCTGCCAGGGTAGGGACGCGGCCGCATCCATTCCCGGGGCAAAGGCTCTGCAGAGGATCTTTTTTTTGAAGGGCTGACCAGCGTATGGCTTTGGGCGCATGCGGTGGCCAGCAGGTGGGAAAGGGGGATTACTTGCCGTCGTTGGACGCCAGATTTTGCTCGGCCTTGGTCATCGCGCCGATGGCCATATTGGCGACAGCACCGTTGGTGACCGAGACTTCCTGCTTGTTATTGCCGCCGATATTGACGTTGCCCTTGTTGGAGGCCAGATTCTGCTTGGCGGTGGCACCAGCGCCAATCGCCATATTGGCGACTGCGCCGTTTTTCACGGTGACCTTCTGGTCATTGTTGCCCTTGATCTTCACTTCCGCTTGCGCAGACATGGCCATAGCGGAAACCGAAACCAGAACTGCTAAAAACTTCTTCATAAAAATCTCCTCGTTACTGAAAGAATATGGTGCACTTCTTGGTATGCACCTCTGCAGTCAGCTCCCCGTGGCGGAGAAACCGAACCGTTCACCGGCGTGCGGTCGCATGGCGCCCTGCTACCGCCCGCCAATGTTCACTACGCTGCGCATGCCAGTGCCGGTGGCCTGGTTGACCACAGGCCCGCCGACCGAGACGACCTGGCTGCCGCTGCCGACGCCGCCGTTGCGCGACGCAATATTCAATTCGCTATAGGCTCCGAAACTGGCCATGTTCGCGACCACGCCATTGACCGAGGTCACCTGGTTGTTGCCGCGAATATGGGTGATGTTCTTGTTGGACGAGATATTCATCACCGCATGGGCTGCCGGGCCGGAGATATTGACGATGCCGCCATTGACCACCACCTGCTGGTTGTTCTGGGCGAATACCGAGGCGCTCAGCCCCCAGCCCACGCACAGCAACAGATGCCGCTGCGGTGCCAGTGCGCGGACCCATGCCTGCGCAGTGCGTGTGATGGATTGATGGCCCATGGTCAGTTACTCCTTGCCGATAGACGAAAACTTGCTAAGGCGTGTTTTTAACTGCAGTCGGGCGCGCAGAAATGACGAGTTGAAACCGGGTGAATCATGAATATTTCATGACACAAGAAATATTTAGTAGCAGATGAATTTGATTTTTAGATGATGCCTATAGAAAATCAATATGGTCGTAACAACCAGATTACATATAGGCTCATAGACTGAGTCGATCCTTCCAAGGTTTCTTTACAAAGATCTGCAAATTGGCAACTTGCTTTACTTTTGAGCTTTGTTTTTACGAATAAGTAAAAAAGCCTGCCCAAACCGGGCAGGCTCTGAAAAGGATTAGCTTAGGCGCTATAAAAAAAGCAGCCCCCTGGGCTGCTCCTAGTATTTACCCTGATTAGTGACCGAAGGCAGGGAACGCAGCCCTGCCCCCGCCAAGTGACCGCTCAGGCACCGGCCTTGACCTTCAGGCGCCAGGCGTGCAGCAGCGGCTCGGTGTAGCCCGAGGGTTGCTCCTTGCCCTTGAACACCAGGTCCAGTGCGGCCTGGAAGGCAGCGCCTTGGGGGTTGGCCACCAAGCTCTTGTAAGCCGCATCGCCAGCGTTCTGGCCATCGACCACCTGGGCCATACGGCCGAAGCTGTCGCGCACCATCGCCTCGGTCACGATGCCGTGCTGCAGCCAGTTGGCGATGTGCTGGCTGGAGATGCGCAAGGTGGCGCGGTCTTCCATCAGGCCCACGTTGTGGATGTCGGGCACCTTGGAGCAGCCCACGCCCTGGTCGATCCAGCGCACCACATAGCCGAGGATGCCCTGCACGTTGTTGTCCACTTCCTGCTGCTTCTCGGCATCGCTCCAGTTCGGGTTGGCGGCCACGGGCACCTGCAGGATGGCATTGAGCAGGTTGTCGCGCTCGGCGTCGGCGCTGGTCTTTTCCAGCTCCTTTTGCACCTCGGCCACATTGACCTGGTGGTAGTGCAGTGCATGCAGGGTGGCGCCGGTGGGCGAGGGCACCCAGGCGGTGTTGGCACCGGCCTTGGGCTGGGCAATCTTCTGCTCCAGCATGGCCTTCATCAGGTCAGGCATGGCCCACATGCCCTTGCCGATCTGGGCGCGGCCGCGCAGGCCCATCGTCAGGCCCACCAGCACATTGCTCTTTTCGTAGGCGGGCAGCCAGGCGCAGGTTTTCATGTCGGCCTTGCGCACCATCGGGCCGGCGTACATCGCGGTATGCATTTCGTCGCCAGTGCGGTCCAGGAAGCCGGTGTTGATGAACGCCACGCGCGCAGGCGCTGCAGCAATCGCGGCCTTCAGGTTCACCGTGGTGCGGCGCTCTTCGTCCATGATGCCCAGCTTGACCGTGTTGGCGGGCAGGCCCAGCATCTGTTCGACGCGGCCGAACAGCTCATCGGCAAAGGCTGCTTCGGCGGGGCCGTGCATCTTGGGCTTGACGATGTAGACACTGCCGGTGCGGCTGTTGCGGATGCCGTGCGCACCCTTGCCCTGCAGATCGTGCATCGCAATGGCGGTGGTCACCACCGCGTCCATGATGCCTTCAGGAATCTCTTGCTTGTCTGCACCCCAGAGGATGGCCGGGTTGGTCATCAGGTGGCCAACATTGCGCAGGAACATCAGCGAGCGGCCATGGAGCTTGAGGCTGTCGCCGTTGGCCGCCTTGTATTCGCGGTCGGCGTTAAGGCCACGGGTCACCGTCTTGCCGCCCTTGTCGAAGGATTCGGTCAAGGTGCCTTTGAGAATGCCCAGCCAGTTGGCATAGCCGTTGACCTTGTCTTCGGCATCCACCGCCGCGACTGAATCCTCCAGGTCGAGGATGGTCGACAGCGCAGCTTCGACGACCACGTCGGAGACGCCGGCGGCGTCGCTGCTGCCGATGGGCGTGGCCTTGTTGATGATGATGTCGATATGCAGGCCATGGTTCTTCAGCAGCACCGACTGGGGCGCTGCCGCATCGCCTTGGTAGCCGACAAACTTGGCAGCATCCTGCAGGCCGGTCTTGCTGGCGTCCTTGAGAGAGACGGCCAGTTGGCCGCCTTCAACGGCGTAGCCGGTGGCATCGGCATGCGAGCCCTGGGCCAGTGGCGCGGCCTGGTCGAGGAACTGGCGCGCATAGGCGACGACCTTGGCGCCGCGCACAGGGTTGTAGCCCTTGCCCTTTTCTGCGCCACCGTCTTCGCTGATCACATCGGTGCCATAGAGCGCGTCGTACAGCGAGCCCCAACGGGCGTTGGCCGCGTTGAGCGCGTAGCGGGCATTGAGAATGGGCACCACCAGCTGGGGGCCGGCTTGCACCGCCAGCTCGGAGTCCACGTTCTCGGTGCTGGCCTTCACGTCCTGGGGCTGTTCGACCAGGTAGCCGATCTGGGTCAGAAACTGGCGGTAGGCCGGCATGTCGGTGATCGGGCCGGGGTGGGTCTTGTGCCAGTGGTCCAGCTCGGTCTGCAGGCGGTCACGCTCGGCCAGCAGCGCAGCGTTCTTGGGCGCCAGGTCGGAGACGATGGCATCGAAACCTTGCCAGAACGCAGCGGGCTCCACGCCGGTGCCTGGCAGCACCTGGGTGTTCACAAAGTCATACAGAGTCTGGGCCACTTGCAGGCCGTGGACGGTGGTGCGTTCAGTCATGGTGTCTACCTTTCAATACATATCAACTGCAGTCGCCCCAGGAGCGCAAGGCCCTCGGGCAGCATCAGCACACTTTATTCCATACCCCATAGCGCAATCAATCCATTAAAAACACTTTGATATATGACTTTTTTGGATGTAATCGAGCGCTGCTACCACCGTGTCTGGCCCAAGGCTTTGATGGACTGCATGAAATGATCCGCTTTATTTATGTCGCAGATGGTGTGGCCGGGGCTTGGGGTGGTCTGCGCGGGCGGGCATCCTGGCGCACAGCGTCCATTAGCACAGTTGTTGCCGAAAAGTAGCAGGCTGTCAGAAAATGCGCACAAAGATTGATACACGTCAGAAATGATCAGATAGAATCATTTTTATCGAAAGGCGGTAATTTCCCAAGCGCCTTCGTCTTTTTCAGGAGTGTGTTTCATGGCGAACTTGACCGACAGCTTGAATGATCTGATGTCTCTGGAAGGCGCGCTGTGTGCAGCCGTGGTGGACTACAACAGCGGCATGATGCTGGCGAGCGCCGGCACGGGCGTGGACATGGAGCTGGCGGCTGCCGGCAACACCGAAGTGGTGCGTGCCAAGATGAAGACCATCAAGGCGCTGGGCCTCAATGAGAACATTGACGACATCCTCATCACCTTGGGCAAGCAGTACCACATCATTCGCCCCTGCTCGCGCCTGGCTGGCATCTTCGTGTACTACGTGCTCGACAACAAGCGCGCCAATCTGGCATTGGCACGCCGCAAGGTCACCGACGTCGAAGCCGGCATCACCATGTAATGGCGGGCTGGCGCCATTGCCAGCTCCGGGTGCCGATAAGCTTGCAGATGGCTTCCGCGGCCCTCTCCACGGGCGCGGGGCCTGCGTTGACTGCAGGCCGTCGCAAATAACACACGGTTTGTTACGAATCCTGCTTGCAGTTCCCAGGCGCTGTTTTGCGGATGGATGCAAGCCAGTCCAAGGGCTGCTGCTATCTAATTAGCACAGGCCTGCGCTGGGACTACGGCATCCGTGACAGCGGTGCACAGCGGATGATTGCTCGAATCAGAAGTGACTTATTAGAATCATCTATACCTTTATAAGGTAGCAGTGGTTGATCTAGATCACATAGATTGGAGTGGTTATGGCAAATCTGAACGACAGCTTGAACGATTTGATGTCGATGGACGGCGCCCTGTGCGCTGCTGTGGTGGACTACAGCAGCGGCATGATGCTGGGCAGCGTAGGCACTGGCGTGGACATGGAGCTGGCAGCGGCCGGCAACACCGAAGTGGTGCGCGCGAAGATGAAGACGATGAAGGCCCTGGGTCTGAACGACAACATCGACGACATCCTCATCACCCTGGGCAAGCAGTACCACATCATTCGCCCCTCTCAGCGGCTGTCCGGCATCTTCGTCTATTACGTGCTGGACAAATCCCGCTCCAACCTGGCGCTGGCGCGCCGCAAGGTGGCGGATGTGGAATCGAACATGAGCATGTGATTGCGCGTTGCCGCGATCACCGGGCGGGCCTGATGGGCCCGCTTTTTTTCGCGCGTATTCCAGCGCAACCGAAGCAGGTAGTGGTTTTGCTGCGTGTCAGGCGGACACCAGCGGCGCGCGGAACTGGTAGCCCACTTTCTGCTGCGACTGCAGCGGCACGGCCAGCGGCGTGGCCTTTTCGATGCGGCGGCGCAGGCGGTAGATCGTGGCATGCAGACTGTTGTCGGAGTCGCTCGCCGTCGGATAGCCCAGCAGCTCCCGGATCTGGTCCCGGCCGACGACGGCGCCCTGGGCCTTGAGAAAGCACTGCATCAGCATCAGGTCGGTGGGGCTCAGCTCGACGCTCTGGCCATCGGGCGTCATCAGGATGCTGCGGTGGCTGTCGAGCTTCCAGGCCGTTGCCACCTGGGCGGTGGTCATGATGCGGCGGTGCACGGCGCGCACGGCCAGCTCCACCTGCTCGAAAGTCACCGGCTTGGTCAGGTACATATCGGCGCCGGCATGGATGACTTCGCCAAACACTTCGGGGCCCAGCCGGCCCGAGACGATCAGCACACCCGCCTGGCTGCGCTTGCGCAGAATGCGCAGCAGCTCGGTGCCATTGACGCCGGGCAGCATCAAATCCAGCACATAGAAGTCGAAGCGGTAGGGCTCGATGTCGGCCAGCAGGTCGCTGCTGTCGTTGTAGACCTGCACCTGGACGCCTTGGTTGCGCAGGTGCTGGGCCAGAAATTCGCTGTATTCGGGGTCGTCGTCGACCAGGGCGAGCGTGGCGGGAAGCATGGTGTATCGGTTGAAAGAATACTGTCGGTGTAAAGGCCTGGGAAGCGAGGAGCCAACTTCAGCAGGGGCAGGGTGGTGCGGTCATCGCTGTGCTGGCTAGTCGTCCAGCCCTTGGGGCAACTCCATGCGCATGATGGTGCCGTTTGGCTGGCGCGGCAAGGCCTGGACCGTGCCCTGGTGCAGTTGCACCACCGAGCGCACGATGAACAGCCCCAGGCCGGCGCCGGCGCGGTGGCGATGGTCACTGCCACGCGTACCCTTTTCGAACAGGCGGGGACGCAGGCTATCGGGAATGCCCGGGCCTTCGTCGATCACCTCGATGATCAGCGCCAGCGGGTCGTCCGAATCGGCCAGGCGCAGCAGCACCGGGCTGTCTGCAGGGGCGTAGTTGAGCGCGTTGTTGAGCAGGTTGCGAATGGTCAGCCGCATCAGCGCAGGGTGCAGCTGTACGGTGCGCGCCTCGGCGTCCCAGACCACCTGGATGCGGGGGCGGGCATCGGCGGCGATATCGTGCAGCACCAGGTTGACCAGGGTGGGCAGATCGGTGTCGGAGGATGCGCCGGCACGCCCGCCGACGGCCAGGATGGTGCCGGCAGCCAGAGTGTTGTCCAGGGTGCCGATGACCTGCTGCAGCACATGTTCGGCGCGCAGCAGGGCCTTGGTGGCCGGCGTGGTCTGGGCCAGTTGCAGGTCGGCAATGGCGGACATGGTGGCCTGCATCGCAGCCGAGGCATTGTTCAGCGGCTGGCGGATCTCATGCGACAGCAGCTGCAGCATCTCGCTGTGCTCGGCCAGCATCGCGGTGCGCCAGTCCAGCAAGGTGCGCATTTTCAGCAACTCGCCCTTCTCTTCGCTGCGTTCGGGATTGGTGGATGACAGCGCGGCCAGCTGAGCGCGCAGCGCATCGGCCTGCGCCGCATTGGCGTATTCGGCGCTGCAGTCCTGCATCAGCATCAGCACGCCCTGGGCGCTTTTGCTGCCTGCAGACCCAGGCCAGAGGTGGGGTGAAAGACTGATGCGGCGCCAGGCGAGCTGGCCATGGGCATCGGTCTTGCACGTGTCGAACTGCTGGCGCTGGCCTTGCGCGGCAGCCTGCAGGGCCTCCTGGTGCTGCAGTGCAAAGGCGGGGGGCAGCGCCTCGCCCAGCAACTGGCCTGCGATGCCGGTGCTGGGCACGCCAAACCATTCGCACCATTGCGGCGAGGCCAGGCGCAGGCGCTGGTCGCGCCCCCAGTACGCCATCGCCACCGGGCTGCTGCCAAACAGGCGCAGCAGCTGCGCCGGGGCATACCAGAGGGTGTCGGCACTGGACGGGGTGCTGGAAGGCGGCGTTGAAGCAGGCGGCATAGGAGCGGGGGCGCAGGAAAAGAGCGGCTGTCAATGATGTCGCAGCGGGATGTGCGCTTTCATGCGCCCGCCAGGCCGGAGCCCCGATGATAATAGGCGGTGGCCCAGCCAGCGCGTCGCCCAAGCGCGGGCCGGCAGGCTTTGCATATTTTCTGTGTTCTGGTATGGATCGCCTCAAGCAGCTCGAATCATTTGTCGCCATCGCCTCGCGCGGCAGCCTCACGGCGGCTGCCAAGGCCGAAGGCGTGGCCCCGGCCATCATGGGCCGCCGGCTCGATGCGCTGGAGGAGCGCCTGGGCGTCAAGCTGCTCGTGCGCACCACCCGCAAGCTGACCTTGACCTACGAGGGCGCGGCCTTTCTCGAAGACTGCCAGCGCCTGCTGGCCGAGCTGGCCAGTGTCGAGGCCAGCGTCAGCGCCGGCGGCATCAAGGCCACCGGTCATTTGCGTGTGACCGCGCCAGCCGGCTTTGGGCGGCGCCATGTCGCGCCGCTGCTGCCGCTCTACCATGCGCGCCATCCCGAGGTCACGATCTCGCTGAACCTGAGCGACCGGCTGGTGGACCTGGCCGGCGAGGGCTATGACTGCGCGATCCGCGTGGGCGATCTGCCAGACTCGTCGCTGGTGAGCGTGCGCGTGGCGGACAACCGGCGCCTGTGCGTGGCGACCCCTGAGTACCTGCGCCGCCGTGGCATTCCCCGCCACCCCAGCGAGCTGAACCAGCATGACTGCCTGACCCTGTCGAGCGAGGCCTCGCAGACGCGGGGATGGGCTTTTCGCATGCCGGCTGCGGCGGGCGGCAGCGAGGTGGTCTACCTCAAGCCCGGCGGGCCGCTCGATTGCTCGGACGGCCAGGTGTTGCATGACTGGTGCCAGCAAGGCTGGGGCATTGCCTGGCGCAGTACCTGGGAGGTCGAGGCGGAGATCGCGGCCGGCCGCCTGGTGGAGGTGCTGGAGGACTTTGCCGCACCTCCCAATGGCATTTATGTGATGTTCCAGCAGCGCAAGCACCTGCCGCTGCGGGTGCGCTTGTGGATCGATTTCGTCAAGCAGCACTACGAACGTGCCGATTTTTGGAAGAAGATGGAGTAACACGATGACTTTGGAAGCTGTTCTGGCCTGTCTGCACCTGCTGGCCTTGTTGACCATGGTGGTTTTTCTCTCCAGCGAGGCGGCGCTGTGCCGGGGTGAGTGGATGAATGCGGCCGTCGTGCAGCGCCTGGCGCGCCTCGATCTGGTCTACGCCTTTGCCGCGCTGGCGGTGCTGGCCACCGGCCTGCTGCGTCTGTTTCTAGGGGCCAAGGGGGTGACCTGGTATGTCAGCCAGCCGCTGTTCCACCTGAAGATGACCCTGGTCGTCGTCGGTGTGGTGCTGTCGTTCAAGCCGACAGCCGTGTTCCGCCGCTGGTTACGGCAATTGCGCGACAATGGCGCTTTGCCTGGGGACGCCGAGGTGCGCGCCACGCGCAAATGGGTCATGTGGCAAGCCCACCTGATTCCCGTGATCGCCGCCGTCGCCGTGTTTTATGCCCGGGGCTGGTAAACCGGCCCAGCGCTGGTAACTGCTTCGTCTAAGTTTCAAATATGTTGCAAGTCAAAAAAGATTTGCTCGCAGTGCTTGCTGCCGAGCTCGAGAAATTGTCGCCTGGCGCAGGTAGCCGCGCGGCCTTTGAAACGCCCAAGGTGGCCGCGCATGGTGACTATGCGGTGACCGCCGCGATGCAGCTGGCCAAGCCGCTCAAGGCCAACCCCCGCGCACTGGGCGAGCAGCTCAAGGCCGCGCTGGAAGCCACGCCCGCGTTTGCGCAATGGGTGGATGCGATCGAGATCGCTGGCCCCGGCTTTTTGAACCTGCGCCTCAAGCCCGCTGCCAAGCAGCAGGTGGTGCAGGAGGTGCTGTCCCAGGGCGAGCGCTTTGGCATGCAGCCGCAGCGCGATGAAAAGATCATCGTCGAGTTCGTCTCGGCCAACCCCACCGGCCCGCTGCACGTGGGCCACGGCCGCCAGGCCGCACTGGGCGATGCCATCTGCAACCTCTACGCCAGCCAGGGCTGGTCCGTGCACCGCGAGTTCTACTACAACGACGCGGGTGTGCAGATCGACACCCTGACCAAGAGCACCCAGCTGCGTGCCAAGGGCTTCAAGCCCGGTGACGATTGCTGGCCTACCGACAGCGACAACCCGCTGGCCAAGAACTTCTACAACGGCGACTACATCGGCGACATTGCCCAGGCGTTCCTCGCCAAGCAGACGATCGAGGCCGATGACCGCACGTTCACCGCCAATGGCGATGTCGAAGACTACGACAACATCCGCAACTTCGCGGTCGCCTACCTGCGTAACGAGCAGGACAAGGACCTGCAGGCCTTCAACCTCAAGTTCGACGAGTACTACCTCGAATCGAGCCTGTACCAGAATGGCCATGTGGACGAGACCGTCCAGCGCCTGATCGCCAGCGGCCATACCTATGAGCAGGATGGCGCGCTGTGGCTGCGCACCACCGACTTCGGTGACGACAAGGACCGCGTGATGCGCAAGTCCGACGGCACCTACACCTACTTTCTGCCCGATGTGGCCTACCACACGCAAAAGTTCCTGCGCGGCTACGGCAAGGCCGTCAACATCCAGGGCACGGACCACCACGGCACCATTGCCCGCGTGCGTGCCGGCCTGCAGGCGGTCAACGTCGGCATCCCCCAGGGCTACCCTGATTACGTGCTGCACACGATGGTGCGCGTGGTGCGTGGCGGCGAGGAAGTCAAGATCAGCAAGCGCGCCGGCAGCTATGTGACATTGCGCGACCTGATCGAGTGGACCAGCAAGGATGCGGTGCGCTTCTTCCTGCTGTCGCGCAAGCCCGATACCGAATACACCTTCGACGTCGATCTGGCCGTGGCCCAGAACAACGACAACCCGGTGTTCTACGTGCAGTACGCCCATGCGCGCATCTGCTCGGTGCTGCGCGGCTGGCAGGAGCAGGGCGGCGCCGGCCTGCCTGCGCTGGCGGGCATCGACCTGGGCGCGCTGCAAGGCCCCCAGGCCCAGGCCTTGATGCAGATGCTGGCCCAGTATCCCGAGATGCTGACCAATGCTGCCGATGGCAATGCGCCGCACGATGTTACGTTCTACCTGCGTGACCTGGCTTCGGCCTACCACAGCTACTATGATGCAGAGCGTATCCTGGTCGACGACGAAGCCACCAAATTGGCCCGTCTGGCCTTGGTGGCAGCGGTAGCCCAAGTGCTGCGCAACGGCCTGGCCGTGCTGGGCGTCAACGCCCCGGAACGCATGTGATTTTGCGAGAAAAGGTAATAACTGCAATGCGACGACATCAACGTGGTGGAACCATCCTGGGCCTGATCCTGGGGCTGCTGGTGGGCGTGGGCGCGGCGTTGGCCGTCGCCGTGTACGTCACCAATGTGCCGGTGCCGTTTGTCAACAAAGGTGGCGTCAAGGGCGAAGCCAAGGACAAGGCCGAGGCGCAGCGTAACCAGAACTGGGACCCGAACTCGCCGCTGTACGGCAAGAACCCTGCGCGTGCGCCGGCTGCGGTGGCACCGGCTGCGCAGGGGGTGGTGGTACCCGAGCCACCGCGCACGGTGGCCGACAACGCCACCCCTCCGGTCGAGGCCAAACCCGCCAAACCCGAAGTGGTGCTGCCGGATGCCAGCAAGCCCGCTGACAAGCCGGCAGACAAGACACAGGTGGCCAAGCTCGATCCCAAGGCCGGCCAGGGCGCCGATCCGCTGGGAGACCTGGCCAAGGCTCGCAGTGCGGATGGCACCGATGGCTTCCAGTACTTCGTGCAGGCCGGTGCGTTCCGCACCCAGTCCGATGGCGATGCGCAGCGCGCCAAACTGGCAATGATGGGTTGGGAAGCCAGGGTGAGCGAGCGCGAGGTCAATGGCCGCACGGTATACCGGGTGCGCGTGGGACCCTTCAACAAGCGCGATGATGCCGATGGCCTCAAAGGCAAGCTCGATGGCGCTGGCGTCGATGCGCAGATCGTCCGCGTGCAGCGTTGAACTTTTGGCGGTGCCGCGCACTCCTAACCGCAACTTGTCACTGGAGTTAACAAAACATGAAACGTCGTGAGTTTTCCACTTTCGCGGCTTCCGCTACGGCCGCTTCCGCGCTGAGCCTGCCTTTCGCCACCGGCGCCAATGCGCAGGCCAAGTTCAAGGAAGGCAAGGACTACATCAAGCTGGCCAAGCCGGTGACCCCCGATGCACCCGCTGGCAAGGTGGAAGTGATCGAATTCTTCTGGTACAGCTGCCCCCACTGCAATGCGTTCGAGCCGCAGTTCGAAGCCTGGGCCAAGTCGGCTCCGAAGAACCTGCAGATTCGCCGCGTGCCGGTCGCCTTCAACAACACCTTTGTGCCCCAGCAGAAGATCTACTTTGCGCTGGAGTCGATGGGCCTGATCCCCGAGGTGCATGTCAAGGTGTTCCGCGCGATCCATGTCGAGCGCCAGCGCCTGAACAAGGACGAGGAAATCTTCGCCTGGATGGACAAGAACGGCGTGAACCTCGCCAAGTTCAAGGAAGCCTACAACTCGTTCAGCGTGGCAGGCCAGGTGCGCAAGGCGACCCAGCTGCAGGAGTCCTATGGCGTCGAAGGTGTGCCATCGCTGGGCGTGGCCGGCAAGTACTACACCGACGGCACCCGTGCAGGCTCGATGAGCAATGTGCTGCAGGTGGTAGAGTTCCTGGCTGCACAAGGCTGAACGGACTTCCCACCGCGATAGACAAGGCCCGCGCACGCGGGCTTTTTTGTGCCGAAAACGGTCCAACGCTCCAGCATGGCTACAATGGGGCAGAGCAAGATTCATGCCTTTATGAGACACCGCATTTTTACCTCTTTGTTGCTGGCAGCGGCCCTGGCCGTGCCGCTGCTGTCGCATGCCGAGCGTGCAGACCGCACCAAGCCCATGAACATCGAGGCGGACGATGGCCGCCACGATGAACTCAAGCAGACCAGCGTCTTCACGGGCAATGTGGTGGTGACCAAGGGCACCATCATCATCCGTGGCGCGCAGCTGACGGTGAGCCAGGACCGCGACGGCTTCCAGCACGGCGTGGTCACCGCTGCACCGGGCAAACTGGCGTTCTTCCGCCAAAAACGTGATTCCGCACCGGGCGCTCCCGACGAGTTCGTCGAAGGCGAAGGAGAGGTCATCACCTATAACGGCCGCGATGACACCGTGCATTTCGAGCGGCGTGGTGAGCTGCGCCGCTACCGCGAGACCACGTTGACCGACCAGGTCAGCGGCCCGCTGATCGTCTACAACAACCTGAGCGATACCTTCACCGTCTCCGGCCAGAAGGGCGCCCAGGCGGCCGATCCCAAGCCCGGCGCGCCCAAGAAGGACCGTGTCCGTGTGATCCTGACCCCCAAGGCAGACGGTAAGGCGGACGACAAGGCCAGCAGTCCGGCCAAGCCCGCAGCCGACGACAAGACGCCATTGCGCCCCAGCACCCAACTGAACGACGGAGCCAAGTAACCGTGGCAGAGAATTCGTCGACCATTTCCGTCAACGCCCGGGTGGCCACCAGCGACCAGCGCAGCCAGCTCGAGGTGTTGCATCTGGAGAAATCCTACGGCAGCCGCAAGGTGGTCAAGGACGTATCGCTGTCCGTGCGCAAGGGCGAAGTGGTGGGTTTGCTCGGCCCCAACGGCGCTGGCAAGACCACCTCGTTCTACATGATCGTCGGCCTGGTGCGCAGCGATGGCGGAGACATCCGCATCGATGGGCAGTCGGTCGCCAATATGCCGATCCACCAGCGCTCGCAGCTGGGCCTGTCCTACCTGCCGCAGGAAGCCTCGATCTTCCGCAAACTCAGCGTGCAGGACAACGTACGCGCCGTGCTGGAGCTGCAAAAGGACGAGCATGGCAAGTCGCTGTCGCGCGCCGAGGTCGAGCGCCAGCTGACCGCATTGCTCCAGGAGCTGCGTGTCGAGCATCTGCGCGAGTCGCCATCGGTCGCGCTCTCTGGTGGTGAGCGCCGGCGGGTCGAAATCGCCCGCGCGCTGGCCACCCAGCCCCGTTTCATCCTGCTCGACGAACCCTTCGCCGGCATTGACCCGATCGCCGTGATCGAGATCCAGCGCATTGTGGCTTTCCTCAAGGAACGTGGCATTGGCGTGCTGATCACTGACCACAATGTGCGTGAAACCCTGGGTATCTGTGACCATGCCTGCATCATCAGCGATGGCAAGGTGCTGGCCGCAGGGACGCCGCAAGAGATTGTGGAGAACGCAGAGGTTCGGAGGGTGTACCTGGGTGAGCATTTCCGCATGTGATACTGCACGCCCTGGCGGGCGTGCAAGCCAAGAAGCCGCCCCTCACATTGGGGCTGGCGGGGCTGATCCGTTGCCAGCTGCCGCAATCGCAGCGGGGGCTCTGCGATGATGCCTTCGCTGTCACTGCGCGTATCGCAGAACCTGACCCTGACGCCTCAGCTGCAGCAGTCGATCCGCCTGCTGCAGCTGTCCACGCAGGAGCTGACGCAGGAAGTCGAGCAGATGCTCGACGAAAACCCGTTTCTGGAGCGCGAGGGCGATGATGCGCCCGAATCCGAACCGGGCAAGGACGCCGCCGAATCTGCTGAATCTGCCGAGTCCACCGAGGCTGCAGATGCGGCCGACAAGGTTGCCGACCTCGTGACCGGCACCGACCCCGGCAACACCAGCGATTTCGAGCCGGGTGCATCGGATCTGCCGCTGGACTTTGGCGCCGGCAAGGAAACCGGCGTGGATGCCGAGGCGGCTGCGGGCGATTCGGCATCGGACTGGGAAGAGTGGGGCGGCGAGCTGCCGGCCCGTGCCAGTGCGGGCGATGACGACGACGAAACGCCGATGTCCGACCGGCGCAGCGAGCACCTGAGCCTGCAGGATGTGCTGCACCGCCAGGCGCTGTCGTTGCGCCTGTGCCAGGAAGACCGGGCGGCGCTCTATTTTCTGATCGAATCGCTGAACGACGACGGCTACCTCGAAGAAACACTCGCCGAGCTGGCACAAAGCTTTGGCGATGCCAGCGACCCCGAGCGCTACGAAGCACTGCTGCACCACCTGACGGTGGCGCTGCGCCTGTTGCAAAGCCTGGAACCCATCGGTGTGGGCGCGCGCAACCTGTCCGAATGCATGCAGCTGCAGATCAAGGCCCAGCAGCGGCTGCTGGATGAAGAGGGCTCGGACACGCCCGAGGCCGATGCGCTGGCGCTGGAGACCGCGTTGCTGGTCTGCCAGGAATCCCTCGACCTGCTGGCGCGCCGCGATGTGCGCAAGCTGATGCAGCTGACCGGCTGCAACGAGGCGGCGGTGCGCAGCGCGCTGGGGCTGATTGCCAAACTCGAACCCCGCCCGGGCCGGCCCTATGCCGATGTGGACCGCAATGCCATCATCCCCGATGTCATCGTGCGCCCCAGCAACGAGCGCGGCCTGCCGGTGCCCGGCTTCAGCGTGCAGCTCAATGCCGAGGTGATGCCGCGCCTGCGCGTGCAGGATGTCTATGCCAATGCCTTGCGCAGCCACAAGGGCAGCGAGGGCCATGGCGCCCTGCAGCAGCGGCTGCAGGAGGCACGCTGGTTCATCAAGAACATCCAGCAGCGCTTTGACACCATCTTGCGTGTCTCGCAGGCTATTGTGGAGCGCCAGCGCAATTTCTTTGTGCATGGCGAGCTGGCGATGCGCCCGATGGTGCTGCGCGAGATCGCCGATGAGCTGGGTCTGCACGAATCCACGATCAGCCGCGTGACCACGGCCAAGTACATGGCCACGCCGCAGGGCACCTTCGAGCTCAAGTACTTCTTCGGCTCGGGCCTGGGCACCGAGACCGGCGGCAGCGCCTCCAGTACGGCGGTCAAGGCGCTGATCAAGCAGTTGCTGGACGAGGAAAGCGCGAAGAAGCCGCTGTCGGACGCAAAAATTGCCGACCTGCTGCAGGCCCAGGGCATTGAATGCGCGCGCCGTACCGTGGCCAAGTACCGCGAAGCGATGCGCATCCCGCCGGCCAGCCTGCGCAAAGCGTTGTAAACGCAGGCAGCACGGGCCATGAAAAAACCGCAGTGGCGTTGCACACTGCGGTTTTTGCGTTGAGGCGCTGCGGTTTTACTTCGGCCACAGCCACCAGATGAACAAGGCCAGCACGGCCAGCATCAGGCCGAACTTGGTCAGCTTGTAGGCCGTCTTGTTCCAGGCCTTGAAGCGGCGGCGGTACTGGCCCATGTAGAACGAGACCTTGAAGATGCGGCTGATGAAGCCGCGCGGATCGCCTTCGTTGTTGGGCGAGCTGGCAGCAGCCACCACATGCGTGCCCAGCCAGCGGTTGAGCCACTGCGCAAAGCCATTCGTCATCGGGCGCTCGACATCGCAGAACAGCACGATGCGGTTGCCCTCGGACCGGTTCTCGGCCCAGTGCATATAGGTCTCGTCAAAGACCACGCCTTCTCCCTCGCGCCAGCTGTAGGGCGTGCCATCGACTTCGATCATGCAGCGGTCGTCATTGGGTGCCAGCACGGCCAGGTGGTAACGCAGCGATCCGGCGTAGGGATCGCGGTGCAGGTTGAGCTTGGCGCCGGGCGGCAGCTCGGCAAACATGGCCGCCTTGATGCCGGGGATGGACTGCACCAGCGCCGTGGTCTTGGGGCAGAGCTCCATCGCCGAGGGGTGGGCCTGGCCGTACCACTTCAGGTAGAAGCGCTTCCAGCCGGTCTTGAAGAAGGAGTTGAAACCCGCGTCGTCGTTGTTGGCCGCTGCCTTGATCTGCATCGCCTGGTGCAGGCCGATGGCCTCTTCGCGGATCTCGCGCCAGTTGGCCTGCAGCGGGGCCAGGTCGGGGAAGGTGCTGGTGGGCAGGTACGGCGTGCGCGGTACCTTGCTGAACATCAGCATGAACACATTGAACGGCGCCGTGAAGGTGGAATGGTCAAACAGCTGGCGCAGCAGCTTGTGCCGCACCTTGCCACGCAGGTGCATGTAGAGGCCGCAGCCAAAGAAAAGCAGCACCAGGGCCAGAACGATGATTTTTGCCATAGACAGCGATTTTAGCGACTGCGCTGTGGCGGGTGTCTGCGCAAGCGCAAACCGGCGCGCTGCAAGGCCTGCGGGGCGGTCTGATGGCCTGCTGCCAGCAGGCCTATTGCCGCCGTCCCAGGCCTGCGCGCTTACTTGGGCTGTGCCGCGAAGGCGGTTTTCAGGCGCTGCAGCATCTCGCGGTTGAGCTGGCGCTGCTGGCCGCTCCAGTGCGTCATCGCCTTGTTCAGCTCGGCCTGCAGCGCATGGGCGGTCTGCCAGTCGCCCTGGCCTGCGGCCCAGATCGCATACTCGGCCATCACATCGAAGCTGCCCGAGTGCTGGCGCGCAAAGTCAAAGCTCTTGCGGGCCATCTCCTGGTCGCCCAGCTGGGCATAAGCCTTGGCCACCAGCAGGCCCACGGCCTCGGCGCGGAAATGCACATCGGCCTGCGCAATCACGCGCAGCTGCTGCAAGGCCTGCTGCGGATGGCCGGCCTGGTAGGCGGCTTGCGCAGCGCCCCAGCGGATATCGAGGTCATTGGCAAACGGGCCCTTCATGCTGGCCTCGAAGTGGCCAAAGGCCTGCTCGGCCTGGCCGGTGGCCAGCAGCGCCTGGGCCAGGCGGATCTGGTTCTGCGCGGTGGGGCTGTAGTCGTAGGCGGCCTGGGCTTCACGCACCTCGCGGGTCGGGTCCAGCGCCTTGACGGCATTGCTCGCCAGGCTGCGGGCATGGCGCTGCAGCC
>Ga0308165_1000801_pt1 | contig 49984 bp, 38 predicted proteins | sample PhyWR2_FD_201032 | JGI IMG/M metagenome (GOLD analysis project Ga0308165, IMG submission 201032) | Phyllosphere microbial communities from UC Gill Tract Community Farm, Albany, California, United States - DLSLW.R2 | ecosystem: Host-associated > Plants > Phyllosphere > Unclassified | place: USA... | reverse complement strand
TAGGTGCCTATATCGGTGGTGTCCACCTCTTCCCATTCCGAACAGAGAAGTTAAGCCCACCAGAGCCGATGGTACTGCGGTAACACGTGGGAGAGTAGGTCGGTGCCAAATCTTAAAAGAAACCCTTCAGCAGAAATGCTGAAGGGTTTTCTTCGTTTATAGACTTTTTTGTTGGGACCGGAAAGGCGTAAGTTAACGATTCTGCACATCTTAGATTTATAGTGCTCCGATATCTGTAGTTTAAGCTATTTTTACATTAAGCTCTGTTTTATTTTCAGTTTGAAGTATTTGAAATTTTTCCAATTATTTGCTAAACACTTCTGAACTGGCCATATTGGGTGAATTTTTGTTCAACTTTTTAGCAAATCCTATAACTGGATATTCCGACCAAAAGAGACGGAGAGCCACTTTCGCTGAAATATACACTTTGAAATCCAAAATTGTCTCAATTTCAATTATCACAGAGGTTTTCATAATGAGACGATTCGACAACAAGATAAACAAAATAGACTATCGCTAATATTTACATTTGATCAAATCAGATTATCGTAATCTAACCAAATACATGTTGTATAGATCAACCGGCTTCGAATACCGGTCCGCGCTCGTCAAGTTGATAGGTTTGAGGTGATAAGTTGTTATGGTTTCATAAATTTGAACGAGAAATGAGTTTGACTATTGAGAAAAATATTATTCAATTCTTCTGGATAGGAGATAAAATCTCCAGATTGGCGAAATTGAGTATCAATTGGTATCTGATGAATGACAATGAGGCTCATTTTTACGCCTATAATAATATAGAAGGCCTTCCAAACAACACGATTTTCAAATATGCCAATTCGGTAATCGCAAGGGAAAAGATATTCAAATACAAAAAACAGGACAGCTATGCAGGCTTCGCAAATCTTTTCAGGTATAAATTATTATATGAAAAAGGAGGCTTTTGGACAGACATGGACATAGCATGCTTAAAAAAACTTTCAACAGATGAGCCCTTTATCTTCGCCAGCGAAGGAACACTAGCCGGATCTTACAGAATTACGAATTGTTTTATCCACGCAGAGAAAAAATTACTGATAATGGAGTATTTCTATTGCACGGCATTATCCAAAAAGCCGGAAGAGTTAAACTGGGGCGATACCGGTCCAAAACTCATATCGGAGGCCGTGGTTAATTTGAATTGTATGATTATGTCCGTCGGAGCCGGAGGTGATCTGTCCGGTTGATTGGTGAAGCTATAAACAGTTCCTTAATAGGCCCTATAGCGGACTTGTTTCGGAGAATACCTATGCTGTTCATTTCTGGAATGAAATGTGGCGTCGAGAAAATATTGATAAGTCGGTCAAAGTAGAAAAAAGGTTCGAAATTAACGTTCATCCTCTCTTATAAGATCTTTAAAAAAGATCACCATGCTGTTTTGTTCCTGCTTTCGCAACTTTCTGATCAACAATTCGATCTGATCTTTTAACGCTCTACACCGAAAAATATGCCACAGCTCTCAAATGCAATTTTGGCTGCCCACCTCCAGCCCGGGTCTCTTGGGAAAAACCGGCCCCGACATTTGATTATTTCAGGGCTGTTTATTTTTATTGTGGATCTTTACTAACAACAGTGATAAAAAAATAAGCAAGGAAAGATCGCGATTGCTTTCCAGTTTGATTGAGTCAGTTTAATTTGAAGTTTCACACGAGAACATATATTTAACAACGCTTCTCAATATTAATCAAAAAGTCTATGAAAATCATTTATTATCTGCTATTTACGTTGTCAATCGGTTTTTCGGCAAAAGCACAACAAGAACCCTTTTATGAAATCACTGGTGATGTTAAAAATTTGCCCGCTACTAAAGTGTACTTGGTCACGTTCATAAGAGGCAAAAACAATAATCTGAGCCAACCCATTATTAATAGTGCTCTAGTGAAAGATGGGAAATTCAGGCTTTACAAGGATACAGTCCTTATGGAGCCATCATGGGCTACCGAAATCTTTTATTTAGATAAATCTACTAAAAAGCGAAAAAGTTTAAGTTATCAAAACAAGTACAATCCAAAAGTCAACCGTCAGAGTTTTTTACTAGAAAACAGAAAAATTGAGATTTCAGGTGATATGAACACTGGATTGATCTTAAGTGGGTCACCAGAAAGTGATATGCTTTTTCGATACGGCCTCCTTTCCTCAGGACTATATGGAATGGACGCAAAAATAGATTCGGTAAAAAAACTAGGAGATAATAACAAGTTAACTCAAATTCTAAAGTTTAAAAATGACAGTTTGGCAATATTCAAAAAAAAACTTTTGAATATTGCCTCACAAAACCCCTCAAGTTGGGTGGCATTATTGAACATTTACCAAAACGCGGATATTTTTGCGCCAGCGGAATTGGAGCAGGCCTGTAAGATATTTAGTAAAGAAGTGATGTCCACTCCAAAGGGCATTTCATTGTCCAATTATCAAAAGCAAAGCGGAAGTCTGACAGTTGGAGCCCTTTTCCCGTCATTTTCCTTCAAGGATGTAAATCAGAAACTAGTATCATTGAATGAAGTGAGAGGAGTAAACGGTACTTTGGTTATCTTCTGGGCAAGTTGGTGTGGCCCTTGTCGCAAGGAGATACCGGAGCTAAAGAAAATTTACAGCGAATATAACAACAAAGGTATAAATTTTATCAGTATCTCAACCGATCACGACCTTGAAGCCTGGAAAAAGGCGGTTAGAGTGGAAGCTATGCCATGGCCGAACCTCTCTAATCTTCCTGGAAACAAAGATGAAATATATAAACGATACAATGTCAATGAGATACCAGCGGTGTTTCTCCTGGATTCGAAGAATAGGATTGTGATGCCAAACGATTATCGGATCAGTGAAATCAGGGATAATTTGCGCAAAGTTGTAAAATAACAGTCTACATCACGCCTTGTTGACACAATTGGCGTTACTTGAAAATATAGATTGCATGAGGGAACACAACCCAAAGTTAATTTTTAAATCGAAGATAAGTTATCATGGATGTTTAATATGAATTATGCCATTGCCTTCGACCGGGGCATTGCATGAAATGCCACTTTATCTCCTTGCCACTTCGCCTGAACCATTTTTTAACCCCCATTTCCCGCCGCTAGCAAACGTTGAAATATGAACTTACCCTTTATTTAGATTTTAAATGCATAATCAACCAGATTGATGAATGGGTAAAAGCCTTTTAAAAAAAGTTTAGAAGGATTTTGAGCGACCCAAAAATGTACATCAGTCCTGATACACATTTTTGGCGATGCTCCCATGAATCGTTCGATGCCTTTTTATGGGTATTTTCAATCTGACTAAAAAAAACAAGTTCAAGACTTACTCATTACTTTCAAAACTTAACAGATGAGCAAATAACAACAATTGAATCTTTCACCAAAAGTGATGGAGAACCACTTTGTTCGGAATAATCAATAACCAAAGTCATATCGCCGATGTATTGAATAACAATTGTTATTAATGTATATTCAGCTAAGAGGTAAAATGAATGAATTACCAATAGTGGGATGCACCAATGATGAAAAGTAACCGGCAGATAATACCGATAGATGTAATGGTAAAATGACTACGCGTTGGCAGCCTCTTCCTTGACAGCGAGCTGACCACAAGCTGCATCGATATCTTTACCTCGGCTACGACGGATATTTGTATTAATGCCTTGGCTCTTTAAATAATTTGAAAAGGCATCAATCTTATCGCCTTCCGCATTTGTAAAATCAGCAAAAGAGATTGGATTATATTCGATCAGATTTACCTTACATGGAATATGTTTACAAAATTTAGCCAAATCCATTGCGTCCGAAATTTCATCGTTAAAATGGTTGAAAACGATGTATTCGTAGGTTACCGGATTTTTGGTTTTAGCGAAATAGTATTTCAGTGCATCAGCCAAAGCTTTTAGCGAGTTGGCCTCGTTAATGGGCATAATTTCGTTACGCTTTCTATCATCCGCGGCATGCAGGGATAAAGCAAGGTTAAACTTAGCGCCATCATCGCCCAATTTTTTGATCATTTTGGCAATACCTGCCGTAGATACCGTAATGCGCTTATAGCTCATGTTCAAGCCATCAGGAGCTGTAATGCGCTCAATGGACTTCATAACATTGGCATAGTTCAATAACGGTTCTCCCATACCCATATATACAATATTGGTTAAAGGGTTGCTATAATTTTGTTTTGCTTGTTTGTCGATTAGAACAACCTGATCATAAATTTCGTCAGCATTTAAGTTACGCTTACGGTCCATGTAACCAGTTGCACAAAACTTGCAGGTTAAACTGCAGCCGACCTGTGAGCTTACGCAGGCTGTCATTCTATCTTCCAATGGGATTAGAACGCCCTCAACGATATTTCCATCAGCTAAGCGAAAAGTATTTTTAATGGTATGGTCGTTACTAAACTGAGAGTTGTTTACCTGTACAGCATTGATAGAAAAACCCTCATCCAATGCCTTGCGCAAATCTTTAGAAAGATTGCTCATATCATCGAAGTTTGTTGCGGATTTTTCCCATAACCACTGATAGATCTGCTTCGCCCTAAAAGCAGGCTGCTGCATTGCAACAAGATGCTGTTGTAATTGAGGCAAATCCAGTGAACGGATATCGATTTTTTTTGCTGTTACCATTTGCTGCAAAGGTACTTAAAAAAGGTGTAAGGCAGAAAGCCTAAACCCTGAAGGTGTTTATATGAAACCGAATTTTACAATTATTTGGCTTTATCTCCCTCTGCCTCTGGTATTTTGCTTGGCTGTTGGTTTCCCTTTGGTCGGTCTAGAAGTTCGGTTGGCGGTGTTGCTTTTATCTGCTGGTTTTGCACTTGAACGGCCAGCATTCTTCTTGCCCGCTGATTTTGGACCTGATGATTTGGGTTTGAACGGTTTTTTTATCTGTTCTTCTCTAAGCTCCGGAATTTCTTCCCAGTTATTGTTTTTTTTCTTTGCCGTGTTTTTCGGTTTGGATTTAGCTTCAGACGATGAATTTTCGATGCTTTTGGTAATACTTTTCATCTCCTCTTCTGTAAGCTCCCTAAATTCGCCGGTTGGGATACCTTTTAAACTGACATTCATGATCCGCGTACGTTCCAGTTTGCTTACCTCATAACCAAAATGCTCGCACATTCTTCGGATCTGCCTGTTTAAACCCTGGATTAAGATGATATTAAATACAAATGTGCTGATCTGGCGTACCTTGCACTTGCGGGTATTCACACCTAAAATTGGTACACCGTTGCTCATTTCAAAGATGAAATCCTCGGTTATCGGTTTGTTTACCGTAACCACATATTCCTTTTCGTGTTTATTGCCCGCCCTTAAAATTTTATTAACGATATCACCGTTGTTGGTCAAAAAGATCAGACCTGACGAATCTTTATCTAAGCGGCCAATAGGAAATATTCTTTCACTATGGTTAACATAATCGACGATATTATCGCGTACGCTGCCCTCTGTGGTACTGGTAATGCCAACAGGTTTATTAAATGCCAAAAGAATGAAACTGCTTTCCTCTTTGGGTTCGATGTTATGGCCGTTTACCATTACTTTATCGCCTGCCAAAACCTGATCACCCACTTTGGCTCTTTTGCCGTTGATGAAAACAGTGCCCTTTTCGATATAACGATCTGCTTCACGGCGTGAACATAATCCGCTTTCGCTGATAAATTTATTTAAACGGGTTGCAGAGTTATTGTTCATGCTGCAATTTTACGGAAATAAATTGTGTTATCCATTTTCTATCGAGGCAACAAAGGAATCAACTGTGGTTTTAAGCGCTATTAAGGTTTCGTTGTCTGTGATTGTTGCTTCGCTATCGATTTTCGTTTTTGCGAATGGAATGAGCTGGGCATATACATTTGACTCAAGCACTGTTAATATATCGATGATCGATTGATATGCTTTTTCGCCTTGTGTAGATGCAACAAGTGCTAAAACAGGTTTTTTGGAAAATGATGCTGAACTCACCGTCCAATCGAGTAAGTTTTTTAACGAACCCGGTAAACCCATGGCATACTCGGGTGTGGAAATGATGATACCATCTGCCTGCAGGATGCTGTTGCGAAGAATTTCTACAGCCTCAGCAGGGTTATCAATGTCTAGATCAGGATTGAAATGTGGAAGTTCTGAAATGGAGGGAATATTTATGATTTCGTAGGCTTCCCCCAAAAACCTGGTAATGGCGATAATGTAGAGTGCGTTGGTTGATGAGGCTTTGGTACTGCCAGAAATCGCGAATATTTTTTTCATTGCTAAAAGTAGCAAAGAGCCGATAAATTGCGAAAAGAAAGCGGTAATCGAATCGTCATTTCAAAAATGTGCAGTTGAAACCCGGGGAATTCAGCTGCACATTCGAAAATTATGGTCGTTTAAAAATTTTGGTCATCTGCGCTTGGGCCATAACTCCCTGGGAGCGGAATATCCAACAACCTTAAATAAACGCCTAATTGCGCACGGTGGTGGGCCGTTTGGCTAAAAGAATGGCGTATGGTTTCATATCTGGTATAGTCTGCTAAAACCTGTTCGCCGTTTCGCAGTGTCCACTTTTCGTCTAATATTGTCTCATCTGCTTTTTCAAGCTCAGTTTTTCCACTTTCATAGCTTTCTTCCAATAATTTAATCAGATCGGCCGAACTGGCGATTTGTTTTTCTTCGTAGGGTGCGGTAGCAAAATCCAGCCCATCGGTGGTTAGGGCCAGGGAAACCCAGCCTGGTAGTTCTGCAATGTGGCTGGCCAGCGATTTCATCTTCATGCTTTTCTCATGCGGTGCCCAGTCAAATCTGTCGACCGGTACCAGGGCCAGGAATTTTTTAGTGGTGTTAAATTCTGATTCCAGTTCTTTCAGTAATGCTTTAATAATATCCATATTTTTCTGTTTTGTTTTTTCTGCGGTATGTAGGTCCATCAGTAATAAATCGGCTATGCTCATGATTTTGATGTTTGTTTACACAAAGAAAATACAGCTCACTGACAACCCTATGGCAGCGTAAAAAAAATATTATTTTTAATAATTTACAGGTAACAGGTGCATGTATTCACTCAATGGCATATGCTGTGTTTTTTTAAAAGCAATGCCCGAATTTTTGAGGCAGATAATTCTGGTGAGGTTAAAATCGCGGTACTGGTTACGGTAGTGGCACCAGGCAATTAAATGCCAGCTAAAGGCATAAAAAATTAATCCGATCGGCTCGACCTCTCTTTTACTCACTTCTTCCTTATTGTTCTTATAATCGAGTACAATGAGGTGTTTTTCGGAAATGGCGTGCTGGATAAGCGATAGGTATTCGAAGTTAAAGGTTAACCTTTCGGGGATCTGCAGCCTAATATGCTGATTTAGCGTTTCCAGTTTCTCTTTCTGACCTGTTTTTAATACTGCTTTCACCTTGGTTAGCGCAGTAGAATAATGTGCACGGATAGAATTATCGGCAAAACCGTTAACCAGGCTTTCTACCAGTAACAGCGCATTGGCCTCATCCGTGTTAAAGGAAACCGGGGGCAGAAAATATCCCTGAACCAGGTAATATCCCTTATGCTGCTCAAAACTTACCGGTATTCCCTGTTCGCCCAGGGCTTTAACATCCCGGTAAACAGTACGCACACTCATGTTAAATTTTTCTGCAATTTTTTCTGCAGTAATGTACTTTTTCGATTGGAGCAAGGTTAAAATCCCAAAAAGGCGATCGATGCGGTTCATGTTGGTTTTGTATAGGCGGTTATAAAATTAAAGTTTTTTGGCCAATTTTCTTATGGTACGTTATTTGTAACCGATAACAGATATCAATTTTAAGGGCTAAGCCGTTGTAATAGCGGTTTATTTTAAATAATCTGAATAATGGCGGCTGTTATCCAAAAGCGGTTTTTCCGGGCAATAAAAAGTAAGGTAATTATAGGCTTCCTGTTTGCCTGTTTTGCACTTCTTTTGGCATGGGGGATCAGTAAGTTCGCCTTTACGCGCATGCTGGACACCGTTGAAGAAATTTCCGCACCCAACGACCGGCTCAGAATTGTAAACGATCTTTCGCACAAAATTGCCAGGTTAGATCAGCTGCAGCGCGATGAGGCCTTTAACAAGCAGGGAACCTATAGTTTTTTAAAAGAGTCGCGTAAGTTAAGGTCCAGTTTAGATACCCTGCGTAAACTGTACCAAGGCGACTCTGCGCAGGTGGCGAGAATAAAATCGATCAAAAATTTACTTTCCGACCGGGATAAACAATTTGTGAACTACCTGAAGGTTAGGGAAACACTGGTGAATACCAAATCCTTCTCAGATGAAGTGCAAAAACTGAACGAGCTGGTGGCCACACGTACCAGGCAGACCGATAGCGCAGTACTGACTACCGAAACCACTACCTCTACCACAACTGTTGCACCTGAGGAGGAACAGAAATCGAGGGGTTTTTTAAGCAAACTGTTCGGTAAAAAGAAATCCGACGTTTATAAAATCATTAACGAAGAGTTTAAAGTTAAGCGTGATACCTTAAATGCGAAGGCTGAAGATAGCATCATGAAAAGCATGACGGGTTCGTTAAAAAATATCGAACTGGAGCAACGTCAGAAAAGCCAGAAATTTTTAAAACGGGAGGCCGACCTCTCAAATGCCAGTAATGCGCTAACCGCGCAAATGTTGCAGATTCTACGTGAGGTAGAAGGCGAAGCGGTAGCACAGGTGGATTTAAACGGCATTCAGGCGAAAGAGGTGGTTAACGATGGGATTACCCAGATCACCACCATCATCATTATATTTTTCCTGTTAACAGTTATTCTCCTTTACTTGATCCTCGCCGATATTACCAAGAGCAATAGATACAGAAGGGCATTGGAGCTGGCGAAAGATGAGGCCGAATATCATGGCAAGGCAAAACAGCGCTTTCTTTCCAATATGAGCCACGAAATCAGAACGCCCTTACAATCTATCTTGGGCTATGCGGAGCTGATTACCCAGCAGGATGTCCCAAATAAAAAAGATGTTGACGCGATATACCGGTCTTCCATCCATTTGCTGCAGATTGTGAATGAAGTTTTAGACTATAATAGGATTATTTCGGGTGAGTTTAGCTTTAATAACCAGGTTTTCAATATCAGAAAGGCTTTGGAAGAAGTTGTTTCGGTAATGCGCCCATTGGCCGAGCAAAAATCCCTTCAGTTAAATGCCGACCTGGATCTGGCTAGCCTCGAATTTGTAAAAGGCGATGTTTTCCGGCTGAAACAGATTCTATTCAATTTATTGGGCAATGCGGTTAAATTTACCCTGAAAGGCGAAATTAAGTTATCGGCTTCTTATAAAAGACAGGGTGATGACCTGCACTTTCATTTTACTATAAAAGATACCGGAATCGGTTTTGAGGAAAAGGATATCCCTAAAATTTTTAACGAGTTTGAACAGATTGAATCACCTGAGAAATACATTATCAATCAGGCTGGTACCGGCCTTGGGCTGCCTATCGTAAAATCGCTGATAGAAACGCAGGGTGGAAGGATCTATGTTAAAAGTAAACCTGGGGTGGGTACCACATTTAATATCTACATGAAATATGAAAATACAACCGAGCGCATTAACGATGCCCTGGATCTGGAACATTATGCTATTGTAAACCCCGGTACGGTATGGGTGATTGATGATGACAGGTTAATCCTCGATTTATGTGGAATGATTTTTCAGAAAAATAAAATTCCGTATAAGAGCTTCACACAGGTTGCCGATATTTTACATAATGACCCCGACCCCGACTTAAAATATGTGCTGGTCGATATGCGCATGCCCGAAATGACCGGTTTTGAACTTTGCCATTTATTGAAAAAGAAATTGCCTGCGCACATTAAATTTTATGCCATTACCGCACAGGTTTTGCCCGAAGAACGCGAAATGGTATTAAGTGAGGGTTTTGACGGCCTGATCATGAAACCGTTTAGGGCCGTTGACATTCTATCGATTTTTGATAAGACCGAAATATTGGCCGAACCGCCCGAATTCGATTTTTCATCCATTGAGAAGATGACTTTTGGAGATCAGCAGATGCTAGAAAAAATCCTTAACCGTTTTAAACAGGATTCTATCGATGATGCAGCCGAACTGAAGAAAAACCTTGCCGAAAATGACCAGGATAAAAGCAGGTTACTGGTTCACCGCCTTGCAGGCAGAACGGCCCAAATGGGCTCAAAAACTCTGGCAAATTCATTCCGCTCGCTAGAGATAGATATTGCCGAAAAAGGTTTAACCGAAAATATTAAGTCCGAGACTTTAGTGCAGATCCAAAAATTGGATAGTTTGATTGCCTTTATGGCAGAAATGGATTATTCGGTCTGAGTGGAATGTAGAAATGCAAAATGGAAAAGATCTAATTTTGCGCGTCTTATGCCATTCTCTGAGCTCAGTGCGGTTAAAGCTACGGTTATTCTATTCCGTAGCGTTCCATTTTAGCATACAATGTTTTGCGGTCGATGTTTAAAATTTTGGCTGCTTTTGATTTGTTGTGCCTAACTTTGATCAGTGTTTCGGTAATCAGCGCTTTCTCATTTTGTTCGTTAACCGCTTTCAGATCGGAAGAATTACCAGGTGCCGACTGGTGGTGCACGGAAATCATCATTTCATCCGGAAGTGCCTCTATTTGGGCAACATCACCAGGGCTTAATAAAACCATCCGTTTAATCACATTACTGAGCTCACGCAAATTGCCCGGCCAATCGTAACTGAGAAGTAGTGCTTTTGCATCAGCAGATACACTTTTAACATTCCGTTCCAAATCGCGGTTTGATAACTGTATAAAATGGTTGATGAACAGTTCCAAATCCCCGCCCCTGTTCCGCAGAGGAGGAAGCTGTATTTTAAACTCATTCAACCTGTGGTAAAGATCTTCCCTAAATTCGCCCTGTTGCATGCTATTGGTTAGGTCATCATTGGTAGCCGTAACGATGCGGACATTAACGGGGATCTGTTTGGTGCTGCCCAGCGGTTGGATTACCCTTTCTTGCAAAGCCCTGAGCAATTTAATCTGCACTTCGTAACTCAGGTTCCCTACTTCATCCAAAAATAGCGTTCCGCCATTGGCCGCTTCAAACTGCCCTTTTTTATCGTTTTGTGCGCCAGTAAAAGCACCTTTTACATGCCCGAATAGTTCGCTGGCCGCTAAGTCTTTCGATAAGGCACCACAATCTATCGCTACAAAAGGTTTATCGGCACGTTTGCTCTGCTGGTGCAGGGTCCGGGCGGCAAATTCTTTTCCGGTCCCGCTCTCTCCCTGGATAATTACCGACATATCGGTAGGGGCAACCAGGTTGATATGTTCATATAACTTATCTGCAATTGCACTTTTGCCCTTTATAAAATCACTGTTTGTTTCTTTTGGTTCGATGCTTTTTAAATCTTTTTTCGATAAAGAATTTTTGATCACCATTAGCAATTCATCAGGATTAACCGGCTTGGTAATATAGTCGAACGCACCCAATTGAATCGATTTTACGGCCGTACGGACATCATTAAAACTTGTCATGATAATGATCGGGATAAAAAGGCCTAAATCCCGGACGTGGGTAAGTACTTCAAATCCTATTCCGTCAGGCAGCCTGTAATCAATTAAAAGCAGATCAAATTCGCTATTCTCGATTAGTTTAAAAGATTGCTTTACAAGGGTTACAAGGGTAACCTCATGATTGTTTTTTGTTAAAAAACCTTCAAGTAATTGAGCAAAAGTTGTATCGTCTTCTAAAATCAGGATTCTCGCCATTTAACAAAAATAAGAAAAGCCGGACATAATCCGGCTTTCTTTGTAATAGGTAGATGTAATATTTGGGTTTTTTATTGTACTGGCTTACCGTCTTTATCAATTTTAACCGAACCAGTTTCTGCTTCTTTTTTAACATTGATTAAATAGTATTCCTTCGTTCCTTCTTTAACAGACCAAGCTTCAGTAGCGGTCCATCCTTTATAGGCATCAGATTTTAATGCGGTAGTTACGGGCTCTGGTAATTCTTCCAGTTTAACCGGAGTTTTTACAGCGCTATCCTGAACTGCAACGATTGCAGCGTTTTTAATTGTGTTTACTTCACTTGCCTGTACTGCTGAGAATCCTGCGAAAGCTAAGAACGCAGCTGATAAAATTAATCTTTTCATGGTATTTAAATTTTAGTGATGCGCAGCCCGAAGGCCGCGCTTATGTTGATTATGCCTTTATGGCTTGTTTATGCTTAATTATTGAACTGGTTTACCATCTTTATCAATTTTAACTGATCCAGTTTCGGCTTCTTTTTTCACGTTGATTAAATAGTACTCTTTTGTACCTTCTTTAACCGACCAGGCTTCAGTAGCGGTCCATCCTTTGTAAGCATCAGATTTTAATGCGGTGGTTACCGGCTCTGGTAATTCTTCCAGTTTAACTGGAGTTTTAACGGCACTATCCTGAACTGCAACAATTGCAGCGTTTTTAATTGTGTTTACTTCACTTGCTTGTACTGCTGTAAATCCTGCGAATGCTAATGTAGCGGCTAAAATGAACTTTTTCATGATATTGAGTTTTAATATGGTCTGTGTAACTCACGTTACGTTAAATACTTGTTAATTATGGAGCGCTAACGCTATTGATCTTATTGGACTGGTTTACCGTCTTTGTCGATTTTAACCGATCCGGTTTCTGCTTCTTTTTTCACGTTGATTAAATAGTACTCTTTTGTACCTTCTTTAACCGACCAAGCTTCAGTAGCGGTCCAACCTTTATAAGCATCAGATTTTAATGCAGTGGTTACCGGCTCAGGCAATTCTTCCAGTTTCACTGGTGTTTTTACTGCGCTATCTTGAACTGCTACAATTGCAGTAGTTTTAAAATCTTTTACTTCACTTGCCTGTACTGCTGAGAATCCTGCTAATGCTAATACTGTTGCTGCTAAAACGAACTTTTTCATAGTATATATTTTAAAATTTAATTTGTGTAACAATACTTGCTAATGTTTCATAATGGTGCCAAACATAAACTATTATTTAAATTGCTGTTAATCAGGTGTTTATTGTTGTGCCAAAGTTTTTAAGTTGTGGAGTTCCTCCACACTTTGTGGGGAATGACTACAAGTTTTACAGATATTTTTAATTAGCACACAGTTTCTTGATCAAAGGAATGCCGTAGAGCATTACCAGCCAGCAGATAGAGGTAATTTATAAACCGTGATGCAAAAGCTGAATTCAAAAATTCATAGCTGTGAGATGGAAACATCTGGCAATACAAAAAAAATAATTTTCAATTTTTGAAAAAAGAAGATTTTTTTCTATCATTGCAGCCCGATTAAAAGCCTCCTTAGCTCAGCTGGTAGAGCAACTGACTTGTAATCAGTAGGTCATTGGTTCGATTCCGATAGGAGGCTCTTTTTCTTTCTTAATTTCTGATTTCCTTTAGAAAATCCTTCAAATAACATTTCTGCATCAAAATTAACTGCTTGTAGAAAAATATTTTATTTGCCCCTTTTTATTGCGCTAATTTGCAACATGCTAAAATATTTTTCTGCTGATTGGATATTTCCCGTGTCTTCTCCTCCCATTAGCAATGGAGTGGTGGCCGTGCAGGCTGATGGTAAAATCGAAGCGGTTTTAACTGAAGAAGGAGCTGCATCCCTTAATTTGGATGTCACTAAGCATAAGGGTGCTATTGTTCCAGGCTTTATTAATACCCACTGCCATCTCGAACTGTCGCACATGTTGAATCGAATTCCCGAGCACACAGGTTTGGTTGAGTTTGTACAAGGCATTATTAAAAGCAGGCAGGGCAATGTCGAAGAAATTAAAGCAGCCATGTACCGGGCAGATGAAAAGATGTTCGAAAATGGGATTGTGGCTGTTGGCGATATTTCGAACCAGATTTCTTCGAAAGAGATAAAAGAAAACAGCAAAATACACTACCATACCTTTATCGAGGCCATGGGCTTTAATCCGGAGCGTGCAAATGCAATAATGGATTACAGTAAGCAAATTAAAAAGGCTTTTGAGCCTTTGCCTGCATCCATTGTCCCCCATGCACCTTATTCGGTGTCTACTGAGTTATTTGAATTAATAAGGAAAGAAGCTGAAAAAGACCAGAGTTTCATTAGTGTGCATAATCAGGAAACAACAGATGAAAATGCTTTTTTTAACAATAAAACTGGCGGGTTTTTAGAACTCTATCAATTTTTGGGACTGGATATATCTTTTTTCGAGCCCACAAATAAAACATCATTACAAACCTGGCTGCCTTATATTAAGGGGCAAAAAACTTTGCTGGTACACAATACGGTTTCGAGTAAGGCAGATATGGCATTCGCAAAAGAAAATAATGGTAATCTGTACTGGTGCCTTTGTCCACAGGCTAATTTATATATAGAAAATACTTTGCCTGATGTGGATCTGTTAATAGAAGAAGATGTGAAAATTACTTTGGGAACGGACAGTTTGGCCAGTAACCATCAACTTAATGTTTTATCAGAAATGATCACCTTACAGAAATATAAAGGAGTGGCTTTTGAGAAGCTCCTGAACTGGGCAACCATAAACGGTGCAGAATTTTTAGCCCTCGATCATCAGCTCGGAACAATAGAGGCTGGTAAAAAACCAGGGTTGAACCTGATCCAACTATCAGTTGATAATGTTATAGAAAGTGACTTGGTAAAGCGATTGATTTAATTTATGGACTTAAAAATTTAATATTTTAAGGTGAATATTGAAATCTCATTGGGTTTTAATAATATTTATTTCATGTGCATTAAAAATTTAAGTTTTTAATGTGAATGAGATCCATTTTAATTCATTTGAGGTGATTTCTGGGTTAGACATTAAAAAATAGATATTTTAATGTCAAAACTGTTATATTTGATTTATGCCGATTGTTATTAATCCAGATCGTACCAAACCCTGGAACGCTATTCCGGAACTTCCAATTGATTCGAATATCTACCTTGATATTGACATCCTATTACAGCTCGGCAATAGCAAAGCTGCATTGGGCCGTCTTCAGGGTAGAAGTATTGCTATTCCAAATCAAGGATTGCTTATTAACTCCATTAGCTTGCAGGAAGCAAAGGCATCGAGTGCTATCGAAAATATTTTCACAACAGATGATGAACTTTACAAGGCATATAGTCAGGAAAATGTCGGTCAGGTAAGTGGGCCCGCTAAAGAAATTCTTTATTATAGAGAAGCATTGTGGGAAGGTCATCAATACCTTCAAGAAAATAGGCCTATAGATAGGGAATACTTCATTAAGATGTACAGAATTATTAGTCGTTTTAATGATGGCATCAGGCCCCCAGTGGCGCAAGTTGTGATTAAAGAAGGTGGATCGGGGGCAAATGCAGGAAAAGTATTTTATACACCACCTAGAGGAGTCGGTATAATTGAAGCTAAAATGGATAACCTGATAGATTTTCTTAATGATGAGATAAATTATCCTGTGGATCCACTGCTTAAAATGGCTATAGGACATTATCAATTTGAGGCAATACATCCATTTCGTGACGGCAATGGCAGAACAGGAAGGATTTTCAATATTAATTATTTAACACAAAAGGGATTGCTTGACTATCCCATACTCTTTTTGAGTAAGTATATCATGGAAAACAAAGAAGAGTATTATGCTGGTCTTGCAGGAATTACTCAACGGGGAAGTTGGAAAAATTGGATACTTTATATGCTTAAAGCCGTTGAAGTAACGGCGAATATTACATACGATAAAATTAATGATATAATTGTGGCTAAAGAGGCAATTACAGAAGCAGTTTTGAAAAATACTGATATTCAGCGGCCAGATTCATTGATAAATTCAATATTTACCCAGCCTTTTACACGTGTTCAACATTTGGTTAAGAAGGGTGTATATGCAGAAAATACCGCAAGAAAGTATTTGGATCAACTAACGGAAATGGGGATTCTCGAAAAGAGATCGGTAAGTAAAGGGCATTATTTTCTTAATTTAGAGTTGTATAGAATCCTTTCAGAATAAGATTTTTTGCTTAAGCCAAATAGATTCCTCTATGAACCCAATCTGTAAACTTTTCAATATTAAATATCCCATTATCCAGGCCGGAATGGTTTGGTGTAGCGGATGGAAACTGGCCTCGGCGGTTTCTAATGCTGGCGGATTGGGCATTATTGGAGCAGGTTCCATGTACCCAGAAGTTTTGAGAACACACATTCAAAAATGCAAGTCGGCAACAGATTGGCCATTTGGCGTCAATATTCCTCTGCTCTATCCAAATATCCAGGAAATTATTGATGTGGTTGTTGATGAAGGCGTAAAAATTGTATTTTCCTCTGCCGGTAATCCTGCCACCTGGACCACCTTCTTAAAAGAAAAAGGGATTACTGTTGTTCATGTTATTGCCAACACAAAATTTGCATTAAAGGCACAGGAAGCAGGGGTAGATGCCATTGTTGCCGAAGGTTTTGAAGCAGGTGGACATAACGGAAGGGAAGAAACTACAACCATGTGCTTAATCCCAATGATAAAAGAAGCGGTTACCATTCCCCTTATTGCTGCCGGGGGCATTGGGAGCGGGAGAGCGATGTTGGCTGCCTTCGCTTTGGGTGCCGATGCTGTTCAGGTGGGGTCGGCCTTTGCTGTTGCAGAAGAATCATCTGCCCATCCGTTTTTTAAAGACAAAATTATTTCGGCTGCTGAGGGCGATACGAAACTGGCCATGAAAAAACTCGTTCCGGTAAGGCTATTGAAAAATGAATTTGCCGATACCGTTTCGGTGGCAGAAGCCGAAGGTGCAGACAGGGCCCGCTTGATGGAGCTTTTAGGCAGGGCAAGGGCTAAAGCAGGAATGTTCGAAGGCGATATGGAAAACGGTGAACTAGAAATCGGCCAGGTTTCGGCAATGCTCGATGCTATCAGGCCTGCAAAAGAAATTTTAGATGAGATGTGGTCAGGTTTCAAATCTGGGTTGGCAAGGTTTGAGCGTCTGCAAGAGGAATCCGACTTTTAAATATCACTATAACAATTGCTTTACTAACTTTGCAACAATAAATTTTAACATGAGCGAAAGAAATATAAAGTCCCCTTCAGGGGGTTTAGGGGTGAAACATCTTAATATAACCGTAACCGGTAAAGTGCAGGGCGTTGGCTTTAGGGAAACTACAAAAATTATTGCCAACCAGATGATGGTAACCGGCTTTGTAAGGAATGAAAAAGACGGATCGGTTTACATTGAAGCAGAGGGCGAAGCTATTTTTCTCGAAGAATTTGTGAACTGGTGCCATGAAGGGCCCGATCGTTCGCGGGTGGAAAATGTTGCGGTAAGCGATGGTGAAGTAAAAAACTATCGTAATTTTGAAGTTTTAAGGAAGTAAATTGCTGAATTGTTGGATTGCTATATTGTTCCGGTAAAGGGGCTTATCTCAATACGCAATACTCAAATCTCAATACTAAATGTCTGTATATAAAAAGTTTCTTGGGCAAACGATGATTTATGGTATCAGTACCATTTTTTCGCGGCTGTTCAATTTTATTTTAACGCCTGTTTATACCGGTGTTTTTGCTCCCGGTGTTTATGGTGTTTTTACCAAAATGTTCAGTTATGTTTCCATCATCAACCCAATATTGGCGTTCGGGATGGAAACCACTTTTTTTAGATACCTAAATAAACATGAAGATCGGAAACAGGAAGTGTACAACAACAGCTTTTTGGTAATAGCTTTTATATCAACGCTGTTTTTAATCACCGCATTGGTTTTTTCTGATTATTTAGCCAGATATACTTTAGATGGAAATATTGCTGAATTGGCCGATCAAAAATCTTATGTACACTATTTTGCGTGGATTTTATTTGTAGATGCCATTAGTGTAATTCCTTTTGCCAAGTTAAGGGCTGACGGAAAACCTTTTAAATATAGCCTAATCAAGTTTCTTAATATAGGTACTTTTGTAGGCCTGAACCTGATTTTTATCTATGTTATCCCATTCCTCATCAAACATGATATCGCTGGTAGCTGGCTGTCTTCATGGTATAAAGGCCGTTGGGTAGGTTATGTATTTATAGCCAATCTGATCGCAAGTGTAGTTACACTGCTCATGCTTATTCCGCAGTTTTTAGAAATTCAGTTTAAATTCAGCAAAAGCTTATTCAACAATATGCTCGGATATAGTTGGCCTGTTCTGGTGGCTAATTTATCGTTTATTATCAATGAAAATCTAGATAAAATTTTATTGGGAAAATACCTTCCCGAAAGTATTGCCAACCATGATGTAGGTATCTATGGGGCCGTCTGTAAATTGGCCATCTTTATCAGTATTTTTAATACGGCTTTTAGATTAGGTGCCGAACCTTTTTTCTTTAGCCATGCTAAAAATGCAAATGCAAAACAAACCTATGCAAATATCCTGTATTACTTTGTGCTTGCCTTATCAATCCTATTTGTAGGTTTAACGGCTAATATCGAAATCATCAAATATTTTATCAATTCGAGATACTGGGTAGGGCTTAATGCAGTTCCATTTTTGTTGTTCGGTTATGTTTGCTTGGGTATTTACATGAATTTATCGGTCTGGTACCGCTTATCAGACCAAACAAGATATGGGCTTTACATTTCTTTGGTGGGTGCAGTTTTTACCATTGTCATGAATATTCTCCTTATTCCCAAATTTAGTTATATGGGATCAGCATGGGTATCGATGTTTGCTTATTTTATCATTATGGTCATTTCTTATTTGCTGGGACAAAAACATTATCCCATACCTTATAAACTTAAAGCCATGGGTGCATATATATTGGTTTCTCTTGTCATGGTATACTTGTCATTTTGGGTTTTTAAACGCAATATTTATATCGGAAATGGAATTTTGGTGTTATTTCTTCTTGGTATTTTCTATTTCGAGAAGAATAACGTAATTAAAATGCTCAAAAAATAGAAATCTTCATTCTCTTACTCAGAATTAAGTCATTCAATCAATGGAAATAAAAATCATCAATACCTCCAAACACCCTTTGCCGCAATATGAAACCGCTCATGCTGCAGGGATGGATCTTAGGGCGGCATTAACGGGAGAGATTATTTTAAAACCTTTGCAGCGATCATTGGTGCCAACAGGTCTGTTTATTGAGCTACCGGTTGGTTACGAGGCACAGATCAGGCCCAGAAGTGGTTTGGCATATAAACACGGTATTAGCATTGTAAACGCTCCCGGAACAATTGATGCCGATTACCGTGGTGAAATAAAAGTTTTATTGGTAAATTTATCAGATACAGATTTTAAAATCGTTGATGGCGATAGAATTGCGCAAATGGTAGTGGCAAAACACGAAACTGTTAGCTGGACAGCTGTTGAAGAACTTGGTGAAACGGCACGTGGTAAGGGTGGTTACGGGCATACGGGTAAATAGTTGGTTTTAAATTAAATGATTGAATTTTGAATGATAGAATAATGTGCAAATCAATCATTTCATCACGCCCTAAATCCCGCATTCAGTCATTCAAAATCCACTCATTCAAAATTATAAATTATGGTTAGAGCGACTATTTTTCTTGTATTGGGTTTCATCTGTTCCCGGGCCTGCGGGCAGGGAACTGCTGCACCTGCCAACAACCGTGACAGCAATATGGTAAAACAATTGTTTTTTGCCGGTCTGAGGGAGAAAATGTCCGAAAATTATACTCTTGCATCTACCAATTTTAATAAGATCGTTAGCCTGGATCCAAATAACCACGCGGCCTATTTTGAGCTGGCCAATGCAAATCTCCGATTGGATAAACTTACAGAAGCCGAACAGAATATAAAACAGGCCATCAAACTAAATGCTGGCAATTTATGGTACTGGCGTTTACTGGGCGAGGTATACAAGCGCAGCAATAAAATGCCCGAACTCATTGAGGTGTTCAATCAGTTAATCCGTATCGAGCCAGAAAATGATGCCTATTATTTTGATAAGGCCAATGCACAGTTTTTAGCCAACCAGCTCGATGCAGCAAAAAAGACCTATGATGAAATAGGGGCCAAATTTGGAGAATCGAGAGACTTGATAAATGCAAAAAAACGTTTTCAGGCGAACGGAAGTGCCACAGAAAGCGATATTGTTAAATTATTGGAAGGCAACCAGGCCGATGTAAAAAATTATCTATATGCCGCAGGTCTGCTTCTGCAAAAAGGAAATGATCCGGAAGCTTTAAAAGTATTGACCAAAGCACAGCAGCTGGAGCCAAATAATTTTGAGGTTAACCTTGCCCTGGCCGATATTTACCGCAGGCAAAAAAATGACGATGCTGCTTTTGCCTCCCTAAAATTGGCTTTCGGCAGTTCCGAAATGCCGTTAACCGAAAAGGTCAAGATCATTGCCGCACTTTTTCCGAAGCTCAGCCAGCCCATTGTAGCTAAAAATGTAACCGAACTGAGCAGACTTGTTGCCGAAAAAAATCCCGGTGATGCCAAGGCACTGGCACTTTATGGCGACGTACTTTATCAGCAGAATAATCTGAAAGATGCCTTATCGCAGTACCAGGCTGCATTAAGACTTAATGAACAGATCTATGTGGTCTGGGAACAGGTAATTAATATCCAAACTTTGCTCGGTCATTACGATGATGCGTTAAAAGTTGGGGACGAGGCTCTGACCATTTATCCCAATCAGGCCAGTTTATACTATTATATGGCCTATGCGCTGTATAAAACAGGTAAGTACGAGCCTGCCCAGAGCAACTTAAAAACTTCGCTACAGTTAGATGTGGAAAACAAGAGTTTACAGGCGCAGATCTATGCCTTACAGGGCGATATCTACATCAACCAGAATAACTTTGCATCAGCTAAAACGGCCTTTGAGAAAGCCATCTCATTGGAACCGGATAATTACCTGATCATGAATAATTATGCCTATTATTTAGCGTTAAGGAATGACGATCTAACCAAGGCCGCAAAATATGCTGATATAGCTGCTAACGGAATGCCCGATAATCCATCTGTTATCGATACCTATGCTTTCATTCTTTTTAAGCAGCAGAAGTACGATCAGGCAAAAACATGGATTGAAAAGGCCTTGCAAAACAATAGCAGTAAAAATGGTGTTTATCTGGAGCGGTATGGCGATATCCTTTTTATGAAAGGTGAAAAAGATGCTGCATTAATCCAATGGCAAAAAGCTAAAGAGGCAGGAAACGGATCAGAAGTTTTAATTAAAAAGATAAATGAAAAGAAGTATTTTAAATAACGTAATCCTGTTTGGAGCTGTGGTTTTTGTTTCGGCATGTAAGCCTAAAAAAGAAATTGTGGTAGCCCCGCCAACAAACAAGACAGAAACCAAGACCGATAATTCGAAAGCTGAAGCCTTAACGCTATTAAACAGCAAGCAGCTTAAATTTAATACCCTTTCTTTAAAAGCCAAGGCAACCTTAGATATTGCCGGCGATGTGAATGATGTTACCATGAATTTCAGGATGAAAGACAAGGAAACCATCTGGGTCAGCATTACAGCTTTAGGTGGTGCATACGAACCGGCAAGAGCATTGATTACTCCAGATAGCATTAAAATTATGAATAGGGCAAAAAGCGAATACTTAAAAAAGCCGTTCAGCTATATCTATAATTTCACCAATAAACAGGTAAACTTTAATACTTTGCAGGCCATCTTAACAGGCAATGCCATGGGCGAATTTTTGACCCAGCAATCAGATGTTAAACAGGAAAACGGTGTTTGGGTAGTTTCGGGCAGCAAGGCCGAGCTTGATTACAAACTGCTTTTCAATACCCTTTTTAAAGTATCAGAAACGAACTTAAATGATTCCAAAAATGGTCAGGCTTTGAAAGTTACCTATACCGATTATCAAAAATTAAACGAATCGCTGTTCCCTAGCGCATTACAGATCAAAACGCTGTCCAAAGCCAAAAAAATAAACATTGATCTTCAGTTTGTTAAAATTGATGGCAATGTTCCGGTCGATTTTCCGTTTAATGTACCAAAGAGATTTACGGTTGTAAAGTAGCACTTAAATTATCAATACCGCAATTTTAGAACTGGTTTGCCAAAGAGGTGCGCTACGCTGCAACCCTCTTTGGCAATTGTTGTATTATATGAAGATTGAGTGAAGACAGTTCTGTAATAAGCAATTATGACCCAGGTATCTCGATTTTAATACTTTTTACTATAAAATTTTTATACTTTTGGCTTAATGAAGCTACAAAAACTCCTAATTATCCTTTTTTTAAGCGTATTAACCCTTTCGGCGGTTGCACAGACTGAAAGTCAGCTCAGAAGGAAAAAAGAAGCTATACAGCGTGAGATCGAACAGCTTCAAAAGAATTTAAACAAAGCGGCAAGTGGTAAAAAACTTACCCTACAGCAGATTAATGCCATAAATGCGCAGATCAGGTTGCGCCAGGACAAAATTGGCACCATTAACTCTGAAATAAAAAATCTGGATAACCAAATCTCTCAGAACACGAATACCGTACATACCTTGCAGGGGCAGCTGGGCGATCTTAAAAAAGAATATGCCGGGATGATCCGATTTGCACAGCGGAACAGGAACTCGTACGATAAGATGATGTTCATTTTTGCGGCGAAGGATTTTAACCAGGCATATAAAAGAATTAAGTACTTACAACAGTTTAGCCAGTACCGTAAAAAGCAGGCAGGTTATATTGAGAATACGCAGCAAGACCTTAACGGCAAGATAAAAGTGCTCGATAAAACGCTTAAGGAAAAAAGCGACCTATTAAAGGAACAAGAGAAAGAAAGAGAGCGTTTAGGTAAAGATAAAAGTGAACAGTCAGCCGTTTTAAATAACCTGAGCAAACAGGAAAAGCAGTTTAAACAGGATATTAATACCCGTAAAAAACAACAGGCACAGATTGATAAGGCTATCCGTTTAGCCATTCAGCGGGCAATTGAAGAGGCCCGGAGAAAAGCAGCGGAAGAAGCGCGTATTGCAGCGGCAAAAGCGGCCGCAGAGGCAAGGGCGGCGGCGGCCAAGGCAAAAGCCGAAAACAGGCCAGCTCCTGCAGCACCTGCAGCAGCCAAAGAGAAAAGTACCAACGAGCTGCTTACCAACGATGCCGGTTCGGCTAAACTGGCAGCAGGTTTTGAAAATAACCGCGGCAGGCTGCCTTATCCTGTTTCAGGAACGATTACCGAGCATTTTGGTGTGCATAAGGTAGATCAGGCATCAATGAACAATGAAGGTGTAAACATTACAGCTTCGGAAGGTGCCGCTGTTCGGGCTGTTTTTGATGGTGAGGTCTTGGGAGTGAGTCTTATTTATGGTAAATATGTGGTGATTCTAAGGCACGGTAATTATTTCAGTATTTATCAAAACCTGAAGTCGGCGAGTGTAAATAAAGGCGACAACGTAAGCACCCGCCAAACCATTGGTGTGCTGGCCAACTCCGGTGATATTGCAGAATTGCACTTTGAGATTATGAGGGGCCAAACAAAACTGAATCCTGAAGCTTGGATCAGTAAGTAAAGAATAGTTTTTAAAATGTATATATTTGTATAAATTATATTAGTGATGTATCAAGGCACGTTATTAGAGTTTTTAAATATGGGTGGATCAGAGATCGTACTCATTTTAGTAGTGGTTCTATTGTTGTTCGGAGGTAAAAAATTACCAGAACTGGCAAGAGGATTAGGGAAAGGGATCAGAGAGTTTAAAGATGCCTCTGACGGTGTGAAGCGTGAAATTCACAGAAATATCAATGCTATGGATCTGGATAAGGAAGAAGCGGAAGAAACAGCTGTAAATAACCATAACCAACGCCACCATCCAACCGAAGAAACACCGGTTGATGAAAAAATAGGGGCAACTGCATCAAATATTGATCTGGCAAAGCCTACTGACGAAAAAATTGTAACTGACAAAGAAAAAGTTTAAACAAAAAAATCATGTTAAATACAACAATAGCAGCAATGCTTGGAACACCAGAAATTATCATTATTGCGGTAGTGGTATTGTTATTATTTGGTGGTAAAAAAATTCCTGAACTGATGAGAGGTTTGGGTAAAGGCGTTAAGGAATTTAAAGATGGTAAAGATGGTGTTGATGGCGATCAGGTAGATCCATCCAACCGTGATAAAACCGTTTAATTGCAATAATATTAAGTTTTGAAGAAATACAGCTCTCTTAAAGAGATACAAGCGCTTATTTCGCAAAAGCAATTAACTTTACCCGATTTATTGGCTTATTATTTTAAGCAAATTGAAAATAATGAACACCTCAATGCATTTAATGAGGTGTTTTTTTTGTCGGCCGAAGCTCAAGCAAAAGCGATACAGCAAAAGATAGAAGAAGGTACCGCAGGTAAACTCGCGGGCATGGTTATCGGTATTAAAGATAATATCTGCTACCAGGGCCATGTGGTTACCGCATCATCAAAAATGCTCGAAGGCTTTGTATCCCCATATTCTGCTACTGTTGTGCAGCGTTTGCTGCAGGAAGATGCCATAATTATCGGCCGTTTAAACTGTGATGAATTCGCAATGGGCGGCTCCAACGAAACCTCGTTTTATGGGCCTGTTAAAAATGCAGCGGATCCCGAACTTGTTCCTGGGGGATCTTCTGGTGGCTCAGCTGTCGCTGTTCAGGCCGATATGTGTTTAGCCGCACTGGGTACCGATACAGGTGGCTCCGTGCGTCAACCGGCTGCTTTTTGCGGTCAGATTGGGCTCAAACCTACCTACGGGCGGATTTCCAGGTATGGTGTGATTGCTTATGCCTCATCCTTCGATCAGGTAGGGCCTATTACTTCGTCGGTAGAAGATGCCGCATTACTTTTACAGGTTTTGGCTGGCGCTGATGATTATGATTCGACCGTTTCTCCTTTACCGGTACCGGATTATCCTGCTCATTTAAACGGGCACAAAAAACAAAAAATAGCCGTTTTAAAAGAAACCATTGAGAGCGATGCACTTGATCCCCAGATAAAATCTGCAATTTTAGCTTCAATAGAAAAACTAAAGGCAGATGGACATACTTTAGAATATGTTTCGTTCGATCTTTTAGATTACCTGGTTCCGGCTTATTATATTTTAACCACTGCCGAAGCTTCTTCAAATCTTTCGCGTTATGATGGCGTACACTACGGCCACCGCAATACCGAAGCTAAATCACTGAACGAACTCTATAAGTTATCCAGGGCCGAAGGTTTTGGTGACGAAGTAAAACGACGTATCCTTTTAGGTACTTTTGTGCTGAGCGCCGGATATTACGATGCTTATTACCAGAAAGCACAACAGGTGCGCCGGTTGATCAGAGAGAAAATGGATGCCTTGTTTGAGGATTATGATCTGATCCTTTCTCCGGTAGCCCCTACGGCAGCCTTTAAAATTGGCGATAATGTGCAGGATGCCCTGGTGATGTATATGGCCGATATTTTTACGGTATTGCCATCTTTAAGCGGAAACCCGGCCATTGCTTTGCCTTTGGGCAATAATGAGGCCGATTTGCCGTTAAGTATACAATTTACAGCCAAACATTTTGAGGAAGATAAGCTTCTGGCTTTTTCTCAGGCTTTTTTAAAATAGGCATTAGCTCACTGAGCTGTGTGCAGTAACGTTATGCCGTCCCGGTTTTCGGGACCGGCATCTGGATATCAGGTTCTGGATCAATTTCAGATCAGCGGTGCTGAATAAACCAATAGCCCATGATTAAAAAATTACTTTTTGCTTCATTTTGTGCTTGTTTAGGATACATTTCTACCTCTTCTGCGCAACAGACCCTCAAACTCGACAGCCTTCCCAAGGTCCACAACAACATCTTTATCAATACTGATACTGTAGCTGTACCCTCCGTTTCTGAAAACCCCCTGACCATGGGGCAGAACTTTATCTATAAACTAAGGCTCGATTCCATAGCAAAAACAGTTCCGCTTCCTTATAACGAATACGTTCAGCAGTATATCGATATTTATGCCAAGCGCAAAGATATGTTTGGGAAAATGATCGGCTTATCGAATTATTACTTTCCGATTTTTGACAAAGCATTAAAAGATTATGATATCCCGCAGGAAATAAAATACCTGACGATTGTTGAATCGCAGATGAATCCACATGCCATTTCGAGGGTAGGTGCAACGGGAATCTGGCAGTTTATGTTCGGAACGGGTAAGGCTTATGGCTTAAAGATGGATAACTTTGTTGATGAACGCAAAGATCCCATACAGGCCAGCTACGCCGCTGCAGCTTATTTTAGAGATGCATTTGAAGAACTGGGCGATTGGCTTTTGGCCATCGCGGCATATAATTGTGGAAAAGGTAATGTAAACAGGGCCATTGATAAAGCTGGATCGAGAGATTTTTGGGTAATTAGACAGTTTTTGCCAAAAGAAACCAGAAATTATGTGCCCGCATTTATTGCCGCAGTTTATGTGATGAATTATTCGGGCAAACATCAGATTACCGCGCAGGCTTCGAATATGTTTTTAAAAACCGATACTGTGCAAACTACCCGCTTTGTTTCTTTGTCTACCTTGGCAAAAGTGCTTAATGTAGATGAGGCTGCGATTATGGCATTAAACCCATCGTATAAGAAAAAGATTGTCAACGGTACAGATGATGAGCCCAAGCGCATTGTGATGCCTAAGTTGAGGGATGCCGATTATGCGGGCATTTATGATGTGTTGAATAACCAGGATGTGGAGGGAAGCATGAAAGTGGTTGATGCCGGTACAGATGACGTACGGGATTTAAGAAAGGAAAAAACTAAAACCATCGCAGTTTCTTCGGTGGTTTACCATAAAGTTACGGCCGGGCAGAATTTAACAACTGTTGCCAATAAATATGGTGTAGAGGTGCAGGATTTAAGAGTTTGGAATGGCCTAAAAAGTAAAAATTTGGTGCCGGGGCAAAAATTAAAGATTTATGCCAAAAACCGTACACCTTTGAAGGCACCATCAACATTCTTAAGTTATACAGTTAAAACAGGCGATACTTTATCCGAAATTGCAGAGAAATTCGACGGCGCTACCGTACAGACGATCAGACGCGATAACCGCTTATCGAAGGCTGGTTTGCAGGTAGGCATGATATTGAAGATAAGCAAGGGGTAGGTGCTTTTCCACTGATGGAAGGGCCCGTAAAATATTTAGCCAAAAATTGGGCTGATAGGTTTTGGACGTGTACTTACCAGTTAATAAATGTGCATTATTTATTAAGATTCCTTTAGTAATTTTACAAAATGGATCAATTACTTCTCAATTACGACAATACAGTTAAAGAGTATCAAAAGATTATTGCAGATAGTTTCAGCATTGAAGATTTCAGGGAATATAATGAGATCCTTTTTTCGGCCCATAGTTGTGCGGTTGAAGGCAATTCGTTTACAGTAGATGAGACAAGGGAACTCAGGGAAAAGGGTATAAATCTTAAACTCCAGAATCATTCCCTCTTTGAGGCTTATGAAATATTAGATCATTTCAAGGCTTATGAGTTTGTTTTTGACAACCTGGATAAAGCCTTAAGTGAGGAGTTTGTCAAAAACACCCAGGCGATAGTTACGCAGAATACCATAAAATTTTCCAAAGGTTACGATCCCGGAGAATATACAAAAACACAAATGGCTGCAGGGGACACTGTGTTTGGTGATTTCGAAACAAGTATCAAAAGAATGCCAGAACTGATACAGTCAACTGAGATTGCTATTGGAACGGGGAATCTCCATCCAATGGAGATCAGCGCCCGCTTCCATAAATTTTTTATATACCTTCATCCCTTTCCCGACGGTAACGGACGGGTGGGAAGGTTGATATCCAATTATATCTTAGCTAGGTTTAAGCAGCCTCACCTCATTATTAAGGCGGCTGATAAGGCTGGGTATATTCAGGCACTAAAGCTTTCTGATAAACATCGGGACAGTAGCATCCTGACAGCTTATTTTGCGAATTTAGCTATCGAGCGGATGGAAAAGGAGATTGCACAGAAAAAAAACCTCACCCAAAATTTTGAGATGAGCTTTCAGCCAAAAAAAAGGGGACGCTAGAAGTTCAGGCTCAATAGCTGAAGCCGGGAGCTGCACCAGGTCTAAAGATCTAAGTTTGTTGACTTCAAACAAAAAAACTGGATTTTCACATCTGCCACTGTTTTGTTTTAGAGTTTAACTGTAGGGTATCAACCGCGCATTTTTATTGGTCGCGATTCTTCCTGCACATTCTCCGCCACAGTTCGAAGCTGCATTTTTTCTTTTTAGTTTTTCCGCGCTTGAAGATTCGGTGACTGAAAGATAATGTCAGATATTGCTCGATGTAAAATTTTAAGAAGAATCTTATTTTGAAGTTAATATTTAACCTTACCATGCTTATTCACTTGCCACAACTCAAACGGACAAGTTAAGTCCCTCATGCTTTTCAAAACCTCTCTAGTTTAGTTTAACCTGATTTGAATTATAAACAGGTTTCACTGACTGAAATAGTCAGTGAATAAGAGCGTATTTTTGCTGGCAGCAGGTGATAATGTAGACTTCAAAAATCCCTGCAGATGGACTTGGGCACCGGCCTGTAACAATAATATTGGTTTACATTTAGTTAACATTTGCTTAACTTGAAATAATTTAATGCGCGCTAAACTTGCCCTAAATTATAAAAATGGATACCAGACGAGAATTTCTACGTAAATCTTTATTGCTTTCTGGCGCAACAGGCTTAGCTACTGTAATGCCATCATCAATTCAACGTGCACTGGCAATCGATCCGGCTGCCGGCAGTACCTTCCTGGATGCCGAACATGTTGTGATTTTAATGCAGGAAAACCGTTCGTTCGATCATACTTTCGGAAGTTTACAGGGTGTGCGCGGGTTTAATGACCCTAGGGCAATTACCCTGCCCAACCAAAAACCCGTTTGGTTTCAAACTGATGCTGTTGGAAATACTTATGCACCGTTCCGTTTAAATATTAAAGATACCAAGGTAACCTGGATGGGCTCTTTGCCGCATTCGCGCGCGAGCCAGGTTGATGCAAATAATCAGGGAAAGTATGACCAGTGGCTTACCGCAAAAAAATCGGGCAATAAAAATTATGCGGGCATGCCACTAACATTAGGGCATTACACGCGCGAAGATCTTCCCTTCAATTATGCTTTAGCCGATGCCTTTACGGTATGCGATCAAAATTTTTGTTCGGCAATGACAAGCACCACGCCAAACCGTTCTTTCTTTTGGACAGGCAAGATTACCCATGATGAAAACGGCATTCCGAAGGCCAACATCCGTAACGATGATTTTGCCTATGGTAAACAGACCTGGAAAACTTTTCCCGAACTATTGGAAGAGAATAAAATTGGCTGGAAATTTTATCAGAACGAAACCAGCTGCGGTGGCGGTTTTAAAGGAGAAGAAAGAGCCTGGTTATCTAATTTTGGCTGTAACCTCTTAGAGTTCTTTAAGGCATACAATGTTAAGTTTAAAGATAAATATGTAGAAAATCTACAAAAATTGGTCGATACTTTACCTGCCGAAATCAACAAGTTGCAGGAGGCAAGTCCATCTAGCGATGCTGCGGCAAAGAAAATCCAGAGTGATCTTAAAAATAAAATGAAAGCCTTGGATGATGCAGCAACGGAACTGGAACAATGGGGAAAGAAAAATTTCGATAAACTTTCCGATCGGGAAAAAAGCCTGTTTTATAATGCTTTTGTGGTCAACCGGAACGACCCCCATTATAGGGGTATATCAACTATTAGTTATAGTGACAATGGCGAGAAACGTGAGGCAACAGTGCCTAAGGGCGATGTTCTGCATCAGTTTAGAGATGATGTGAACAAAGGTAAACTGCCTACGGTTTCATGGCTTGCGGGACCACAGAATTTTTCCGATCATCCAAGCGCACCATGGTATGGTGCCTGGTATATTTCAGAAGTGATGGATATTTTAACCAAAAACCCTGAAGTATGGAAAAAGACCATCTTCATTGTTACTTATGATGAGAATGATGGCTACTATGACCACGTTCCACCATATTCTATTCCCGATGAAAATAAACCCGAAACCGGAAAAGTTTCGAAAGGAATTGATACCGAGATTGAGCACGTGCGTTTGGCAAACGAAATTAAGCAGGGTGTGCCCGAAAAAGGGGCAAGGGAAGCACCGATCGGTTTGGGTTTCCGGGTGCCCATGGTAATTGCCTCTCCATGGAGCCGTGGCGGCAAAGTGTGTTCACAGCTTTTCGAACATACCTCTACGCTACAGTTTTTAGAAGAGTTTGTCAACAAAAAATATAAGAAGAACCTCCATCTTGCTAACATTAGCCAATGGCGGAGAACAATTTCCGGAAACCTTACCTCGGCATTTGCCCCTTTTGATCCCAAATCGGAGAAACTGCCATTCCTTAACCGCGATACGTTTGTAGAAGAGATTTTTAATGCAAAATTTAAGGAGGAGCCAAAAGGCTTTAAGGCCATTTCCGATCAGGAATTCAATCAATCAGGCACTGTTGGGCATTTAATGTCGCAACAGGAAAAAGGAATCCGAAAATCCTGTGCTTTGCCCTATCAATTAAGTGCACACGGAGTGTTTGATAAAACAAAGAAAACATTTAGAATCAGCATGTCTGCCAGTAACCAGTTATTTGGCGCACAGGCCATGGGTTCACCTTTTACAGTATACGCGCCCGTAAAATTTAAAGATGGCAAAAAGGAAGAAACCTGTAGAAACTGGTCGTTTGCTGTTAAGGTAAACGACGAGCTGCAATATGAATGGCCGTTAAATGCGTTCGAGGCAGATCGGTATCATTTGCGGTTAAACGGGCCTAATGGTTTTTTCCGTGAGTTTATCGGTTCGCAAAACGATGCGTTAATAGCCATCACTGCCGAAAATGAGTTAAACCGCTTAACAAAAGCCGCTACCGGAAACATAAAGGTGACGGTTAAAAATACTGGCAAAAGCGCAGTTAAAATTAACCTGAACGATGTGGGCTATAAAGCCAATAGCCAGCAAAAAAGCATCGCGCCAAATGCCGAAACGGTTATCGTGCTCGATTTAAAATCAAGTTATGGCTGGTACGATTTCGAAGTTAAAAGTGATGCAGATCCACTATTTACACAACGTTTTGCTGGTAGGATAGAAACGGGTAAAGAGAGTTATACCGATCCGGTTATGGGAAAGGTGTAGCACACAAAGCTTTATCTCATTACTCTTCAGTCTTATTTAACTTTTTTTGAAGGGCTTTTTATTTTAAGCCTCATAAAAAGAATTGTACCTTTGCACCGTCACTAATAAGTTACTTAATGAGTAATACGAATAGAAAGCAAGATGCGTTGGATTATCACTCGCAAGGCCGTCCAGGAAAGATACAAGTAGTACCTACTAAACCTACAACATCGCAAAGGGATTTAACCCTGGCATACTCTCCGGGAGTTGCCGAGCCCTGTTTAAAAATAGCAAATAATAAAGAAGACGTTTATAAATATACCGCCAAAGGTAATTTAGTTGCGGTAATCAGTAACGGAACGGCGGTTTTAGGTCTGGGCAATATCGGTCCTGAAGCCGGAAAACCCGTAATGGAAGGTAAAGGCCTTTTATTTAAAATATTTTCTGATATCGATGTTTTCGATTTAGAGCTGGATACCGAAAATGTTGATGATTTTGTAAAGATCGTTAAGGCATTAGAACCCACCTTTGGGGGGATCAACCTCGAAGATATTAAGGCTCCAGAGTGTTTCGAGATCGAGCGGCGTTTAAAACAGGAAATGAATATTCCCGTAATGCACGATGATCAGCACGGAACAGCTATCATTTCCGGTGCGGCATTATTGAATGCCTGCGAAATCCAGAAAAAGAAAATCGATAAAATCCAGGTTGTGGTAAGCGGTGCTGGTGCGGCGGCGGTTTCATGCTCTAAAATGTACCTTAGTTTAGGGGTAAAAAAAGAGAATCTGGTGATGTTCGATATCAACGGATTAATTGATATCCACCGTACCGATCTGGATGATATCCGCATGAGTTTTGCTACAACCAGAAAAGGTATTGCCAATATTGGGGAGGCAATGAAAGGGGCCGATGTTTTTATCGGACTTTCAGCGGCAAACGTCATTTCTCCTGATATGTTGATGGGGATGGCTAAAAACCCGATTGTTTTTGCCATGGCCAATCCAAATCCTGAAATTGCCTATGAACTGGCAATCAAAACCCGTAAAGATCTGATTATGGCCACCGGCCGTTCTGATTATCCCAATCAGGTGAACAATGTTCTGGGTTTCCCATATATTTTCCGCGGTGCGCTTGATGTTAGGGCAACCAGCATCAACGAAGCAATGAAAATTGCTGCCGTTAGGGCAATTGCGGAACTGGCCAAAAAATCAGTTCCCGAAGCTGTTAACCTTGCCTACAATGCCCGTAACCTGAAATTTGGAAGAGATTACATTATTCCAAAACCAGTTGATTTTAGGTTAATTACCGAGGTATCAACGGCAGTGGCAAAAGCCGCAATCGAAAGTGGGGTAGCGAGGAAAATAATTACCGATTGGGAAGCCTATAACGAAGAACTGAGAAAACGCTTAGGTTTGGATGACGCCATCATGAGAGCGGTAACTACCAAAGCCAAAATGGACCCTAAACGTGTTGTTTTTGCCGAGGCTGATAATTATAAGATTTTAAAGGCTGCCCAGATTGTAAAAGATGAAAACATCGCTATTCCTATTCTTTTAGGCAATAAAGAAAAAATACAGGCCATCATTGATGAACATGCTTTGGAGCTGGAGGGTGTAGAAATCATCGATCAGATGCAGAATCCGGGCAAAACCGCACAGTACGCAGAAGCGCTTTTCAAAAAACGCCAGCGTAAAGGTGTTTCCTCTATGCGTGATGCAACTAAGCTATTGAGAGACCGGAATTATTACGGTGCTTCGATGGTCGAATTCGGGGAGGCCGATGCCATGATTTCGGGACTGACGAAAAACTATGGTCAAACCATTAAACCTGCACTACAGGTAATCGGTGTTGAGCCGGGCGTGAAACGCGTTGCAGGCATGTACATGATGATGACCAAAAAAGGTCCTGTTTTCTTTGGCGATACCACCGTAAACGTAGATCCAACGGCAGAAGAACTGGTTGATATTACTTTATTGATCGATAAATCGGTTAAGCAGTTTAACATCAAGCCGCGTATCGCCCTGTTATCTTACTCAAATTTTGGTTCGAATGATGGGATAACCCCAAATAAAGTGCGCGAAACGGTAAAACTTCTTCATAGAAACCATCCGGAAATTGTGGTGGATGGTGAAATGCAGGGAAACTTTGCCATTAACAACGAACTTTTAAAGGATAATTTTCCATTTAGTACCCTTGCAGATGCTCCAGCGAACACTTTGGTATTCCCAAATCTTGAATCGGGAAATATTGCATACAAATTGTTACAAGAGCTGGGAGGTGCTGAAGCGGTTGGTCCGATCCTTTTAGGATTGAATAAACCTGTTCATATTGTTCAATTAGGCAGTTCTGTACGTGAAATCGTGAATATGGTTACCATTGCTGTTGTAGATGTGCAGGCAAAAGAAGAAATTGCAACATCAAAACGAAAAGGTATATTTGGAAAAACAACTAAGAAGTAGAATTACATGTACGCTTATATTGATGGTAAATTGACATTTAAAAACCCAGCTTATGTTGTGGTTGAGGCCGGAGGTATAGGCTATCATATTAACATCTCATTAAATACATACAGCGCTTTGGGCGATGCAGAAAGGTGTAAATTATACACCTGGCTGCATGTAAAAGAAGATGCACATACATTATACGGCTTCGCTGATGAAGGCGAACGCCGTTTATTTTTGCATTTAATCTCAGTGTCTGGAATCGGACCGAACACGGGAAGAATGATTTTATCATCCATTACGCCTGTCGAAATCCAGACTGCAATTGTTAAGGCCGATCTGCCTTTAATTCAGAGAATTAAAGGTTTGGGTGCAAAAACCGCACAACGCCTGGTTTTGGAACTTCAGGATAAATTAAAAAAAGAAGGGGCAGATTCATTAATTTCTATGCCTCAACACAATACTGTGAAAGATGAAGCGTTATCAGCATTGGTAATGCTCGGATTCGCCAAACAAACCGCCGAAAAAACTATAGACCAGATTTTAAAAGTGACAGAGGGAACACTTTCGGTAGAGCAATTAATTAAACATGCTTTAAAAACCTTATAGATCTAGCGCCCTTGAAGAGAATATCTACATTTCTGTTTCTCATCCCTCTTTTATTAATTGCTTCTCAAAACGCTTTCTCTCAAGTTGTTCCAAGCAAAACGGATACGATTACGCCAAAAAATAATTTTAGTTTACGCGAAAAAGAACGCTTAGGGCTTAGTCCCGCGGTAAATCCATTTTATCCATCGCCCAGCAATTTAAAACGTGTTGTAGAATATGATGCTAAAAACAAACGCTATGTGGTTAAAGAACTGATCGGCGAAAACTTTGTTTTGAATACCCAATATTTAACAATCGATGAGTACCAGCGGCTGGTAAACAGTGAGATAAAACGCGGCAACTGGCGCAGTATTTCGAATGCCGAAGTAAGCGATTACAGAAGCACGGGTATTATTCCACAGATCCAGGTTAACAGTAAAGCTTTCGAAAAGTTATTTGGTGGTACAACGATCGATATCCAGCCCAGGGGAGAGGCCGAACTTACCTTTTTAGGACGCATAAATAAAAATGAAAACCCGCTTTTTAACGAAAGGCAAAGGGTGCAGACCAATTTCGATTTTAACCAAAGGATCCAGATGGATCTTGTTGGGAATATCGGAACGAAACTGAAAATCAAGAGTAATTACAACACCGAAGCGCAGTTTGATTTCGAAAACCAGATCAAGCTTGATTATACGGGTGGGCCTGACGATATTATTCAGAAGATTGAGGCCGGTAATGTAAGTTTACCTTTAAATACGTCGTTAATTACCGGAACGCAGGCACTGTTCGGTATTAAAACACAGTTAAAATTCGGTAGGTTAAACGTAACCAGTGTATATACCCAACAAAAATCCGAATCGAGGGAAATTAAGATCACCAACGGCGCACAACAAAACACCACTACGGTAAATATCGATAGCTACGAGGCCAATAAGCACTATTTCTTATCGCAATATTTTAGAAATAACTACAATAAAAACCTGGCTAATGCGCCAATTATTACCTCGCCGATCCAGATTACCAAAATAGAAGTATGGATTACCAATAAGGCCGGAAATACTAACGATTCCCGTGATGTACTGGGCTTAATGGATTTGGGCGAGAATGTGCCTTTTAACAATACTTTGCTTACGGGCGGGACTTCAGGGTTACCTGCCGGAACTACAGCAACAGGTTTTTCGCAACAATCGAACAATTTAATTGCACAGTTAAATGCTTATCAGGGCGGTGCAATAAGACAGACGAATTCTAATGCCGTTCTTTCTTTCTTCCAGAATACACCTGCAAACAGCAGCAATACCGATAACTTTGCCAAGCTGATCTATGCCAGAAAACTAACCGAGCGAGAGTTTACCTTCCAGCCGCAACTGGGCTATTTATCGTTAAACAATCCATTAAATGCCGATGAGGTTTTGGCCGTTGCCTACCGCTATACATACAATGGGGTAGAATATCAGGTGGGAGAGTTTTCTACCGATGTGCCGTTTGATGCCGCAAACCCGAAAGTGCTGTACACTAAATTGCTGAAGAACGAAACCACTAAGATCAAACTCCCTACCTGGGATTTGATGATGAAAAATATTTACTCCATCGGAGGGTACCAGATCAGCAGTCAGAATTTTAAACTGGATATTTACCGCATCGATAACGAAACTGGTGTTGATAATCCGGTAATGACCGAAGGGCAGAATACCGCAAATAAACAGTGGATTGCCTTAACCGAATTTGACCGTTTAAACCAGCAGAACGAACGCAGGCCGGATGGTATTTTCGATTTCGTGGCTGCAAACAACGCTTTTGGCTCTTATTCTACTGCAAGTAATGCCAACCAGGCCAGCCTGTTTGGGGTGGGCAGCAACGGACAGACTTCGTTGGTTACCAATACGAATTCGGGTTATATTACCATCGATCCTGCAAATGGAAGGATTATTTTTCCGGTAATTGAGCCTTTTGGTAAAGATTTGGCCGCACGATTTTTGCCCAGCGAACAGGCATTGATCAATAAATACACCTTTACCGCACTTTACGATTCAACCCAAACCATTGCCAAACAACTGTTTCAAAACCAGAACAGGTATATCATTAAGGTAAACTATCAATCAGATATTTCTTCGGAGTTTAGCCTCAATGCAATCAATGTTCCCGAAGGATCGGTAAAGGTTTTTGCAGGAACAATGCCACTAACCGAAGGGGTCGATTTTACGGTCGATTACCAGGGAGGCCGTGTGAGCATTATCAACCAGGCCCTTTTGATATCGGGCCAGCCCATCAGGATTACTACAGAAAACAATGAACTTTTTGGTCTGCAACAGAGATCACTTTTTGGAACCCGTTTGGATTATCGCGTAAACAATAAACTAAACCTGGGGGGTACCATCATGAACCTGACCGAAAAACCTTTGACCCAAAAGGTAAACCTAGGTGAAGAACCCATTTCTAATACCATTTGGGGCGCTGATATCAACTATAGCTCACCATCAAGATTTTTAACAAAACTGGTGGATAAACTCCCATTTATTTCCACCAAGGCACCGTCCAGCGTAACGTTTTATGGCGAATTTGCACAGCTTATCCCTGGCCACCCCAGGGCATTAAATTTTGCAGGCAGTAAAAACGGGGTAAGTTATTTAGATGATTTCGAGGCATCCAGATCGGTAATCGATTTAAAAAGTGCTATTGCCTGGCAGCTATCGGGCACACCACAGCTTTTTCCCGAATCTGATAAATCTAACGATCTATCTTATGGTTACAACCGCGCCAGGATTGCGTTTTATAACATCGATCCAACTTTTTATAATTCGGCGGCATCTACCACTCCGGCCAACATCAGAAACAACAGGGGCGAACTTTCTAATCACTATGTTAGGGAAGTAATCGAACAGGAGGTTTTTCCGTTCAAGGAAACCGCAACAGGACAGGCTTTAAATATTACCACTTTTGATGTGGCCTACTACCCAACCGTGAGGGGGCCTTACAATTTCCGTCCAACTGACTTTAGGCCAGATGGAAGTTTATTGCAGCCTAAAAACAGTTGGGGCGGTTTTCAGAGAAAAATTGAAACAAATGATTTTGAGGCCTTAAATGTTGGCTTTATTGAGTTTTGGGTAATGGATCCATTTATCTATAAACCGAATTCAACCGGTGGGGATATGTATTTTAACCTGGGTAACATCTCGGAAGATATTCTTAAAGATGGAAGGAAATCATTGGAAAACGGTCTGCCTGCCACAAACGATCCAAGCAAATATGAAGAAACCGTTTGGGGCCGTGTGCCAAAATTGCAGCCGGTAGTACAGGCTTTCGATAACAATGCAAGCTCGCGCCGTGCACAGGATGTGGGATTGGACGGGTTATCGGATGCTGATGAAAAGGTGAAATTTGCAGCGGCAATTACCCAGATCAAATCACAACTGAATGCAACTGCATCTACTGCACTTGATGCCGATCCATCATCAGATAATTATACGTATTTCAGAGGTCCGGCTTTAGACCAGATTAACGCCGGTATTCTCAAGCGTTACGAAAAATACAATGGAACGGAGGGAAACTCTAAAACTTCACAGCAATCGCAGGAAGAATTAGGACTTGAAAATTCGGCTTCCACTTCGCTGCCAGATGGAGAAGATATTAACCGCGATAACAACATGACCCAAAGTGACGAATACTTTCAATATAAAGTTTCTATCCGTCCGGGAGATTTAAATGTTGGATCGAATTTCATTACCGATAAAGTTACCTCGCAGGTGAAATTGGCCAATGGTAATACACAGGCCGTTTCGTGGTACCAGTTCAGGATTCCGATCGGGCAATATCAGGACCGGGTTGGTGGAATTCAGGATTTTAAATCGATCCGTTTCTTCAGGATGTTTATGACCAATTTCGCCGATACTGCGGTAATGCGTTTCGCAAAGCTGCAATTGATCCGCGGCGAATGGAGAGAATATAATGCAACGAATGTTGCTGCCCAGGTAATTATTGATCCATCTCTGCCAGCTTTAACTCCTGATAATTCTACCATTGAGGTATCTACCGTAAATATCGAAGAGAATGGTAAACGCTCGCCGATTCCTTATGTTACCCCTCCAGGTATTTTACGTGAGCGCGATTATAGCAACTACCGTGGCGATACCAGGTTGAACGAACAATCGTTATCTGTGACCGTAAAATCATTAAGAGACGGTTATGGCAGGGCTGCTTTTAAAACGGCCTATAGCGATTTTAGGTCATACAAACACTTAGAAATGTTTGTGCACGCAGAAGCGGTGAATAATCAGGTATTAAATGATAATGATGTTGCTGCTTTTTTAAGGATCGGAACAGATAACCAGGATAACTATTACGAATATGTAATGCCGTTAAAAGTTACCAATCCAGGTACCAGCGATCCGGATGCGATTTGGCCGGAAGCCAATAGGATGGATATCGATTTAACGCTTTTCCAAAATGCTAAACTGGCCCGTAATGTTGCCAAACAGGCTAACGGACAGCCTTGGCCTACCAATGTTCCATTTACTTATACCGATGGAACAAGAACCATTGTAGTAAAAGGGCAGCCCGATATGAGTAAGGTTAGGGTGTATATGGTCGGGATTAAGAACCCTTTACGCAGCGCTACTGACGGCGCCAGGGATGATGGGCAGGATAAAAGTGCCTTGGTTTGGTTTAATGAGCTCAGGTTGACCGAATTTGATGAAAAAGGCGGTTGGGCGGCAACAGGAAGATTAAATTTAAAACTGGCAGATTTTGCAGATGTAAATATCTCGGGCAGTAAATCAACCATTGGCTTTGGTTCTATCGATTCGAAAGTGAGCGAAAGAAACCGCGCCGATAATGTACTATTGGATGTTTCTTCGGCCATGGAACTGGGTAAATTCCTGCCGCAAAAGTCGGGGGTTAAAATCCCAATGTTTGTGAGTTACTCTAAACAGGTATCTACCCCACAGTACAACCCGCGGACGCCAGATATAGAACTGAAAAATGCATTAAACCAATCAACCAAAGAACAAAAAGATTCGATTTTAAATTTTGCACAGGATTACACCGTTAGGAGAGGCATTAACTTTACCAACGTAAGGAAAGACCGCGTTAACAACAGCAAGCCTGTTCATCTTTGGGATATCGAGAACTTTTCGGCGAGCTATGCTTACACGCAATACAATCACCGTGATTTTATTAACCAGAGCAGTATCCAGAATACCTACCGGGCATCACTGCAATACAGTTATTCAAAAGAAGCTAAAACAATAGCCCCTTTCGAAAAGATCATCAAATCTAATATGCTTGCCTTATTAAAGGATTTTAACTTCAGTATTTTTCCGAGCGCAATTAACTTCAGGATTGATGTAGACCGTTTATATTCAGAAAACACCTTGAGAAATAACGATCCGAACAATACCATTGGCGTTTATCAGAGTGGTTACGGCACTACCTTTAATAAAAACTTTACCATGAGCAGGATTTATGGTGTCGCCTGGAACCTTACCCGTTCGTTACAGCTGGATTTTAATGCTACAAATTATTCGATCATTGACGAACCAGATGGTAGGATTGAAGGCTTAAAACGCGATACCGTTTGGGAAAACCTAAAACGTTTGGGACGTACCACAGATTATAACCACAATTTAAATGTAACCTATAACCTGCCTATCGATAAAATACCGGGGCTAAACTGGATTACGGTAAAAACACGTTACGGTACCAACTTTAACTGGCAAACCGAACCGCTTTCTACCCTGCGCGATCCTAATATTAACTTGGGCAATACCATACAGAACAGTAGAACAGTTCAGATTAATCCAACTTTAAACTTAACTACGCTTTACAATAAATTTGGCTTTATCCGAAAAGCAGGCAACGATGATGAAGCAAGCGGAGCGAAGAAATTTTTTGTTAATTTATTAACGAGTTTGAAAAATGTAAATGCCAGTTTTGTACAAACAAAAGGTATTTTCCTGCCAGGTTATCTGCCAACAACAAAATATTTTGGTATTGATAACGCCACAGGGGCACCGGGCTTAGGCTTTGCTTTTGGTAGTCAGCGCGATATCCGCGAAATGGCACTCAATAACGGCTGGTTGACAACTGATACGCTTCAAAACCAGTTGTACGTAAATACGCTAAGAGAAGATTTACAGCTTACCGGACAGATAGAACCTTTTAAAGATTTAAGGATTACGCTAAAGGCCAATAAAGCACAAACACGGAATTTCTCTACCAACTTTAGGTATGTAGCCAGTGCGTCGTCGTTCGAAAATTTAAGTGCCATTACAACAGGTGATTACAGTGTTTCGTATATTGCTTTGGGTACAGCCTTTAAAGAAAGCAATTCGAGCACCGTTTCCAGTTTGTTTAATCAGTTTATGGCCAACAGGATCATCATCTCCAGAAGGTTGGGCGCTCAAAATCCTAACTCGTCAGGTATTAACGGAGGCTTTGCCGATGGTTACAGTAAAGAAAGTCAGGATGTAATTATCTCCGCGTTTATGGCTGCTTATTCTGGTAAAGATGCCGGTAAAGCGAAAATGAATGCTTTTCCTAAAATACCGCTTCCGAACTGGAGTTTAACTTATAGCGGTTTAACCAGGATACCTTTTATTGCCGATAAATTTTCATCGGTCGATATCAGACACGGCTACCGCTCGGCGTATAATATCAATGGGTTTAATTCATTGCTCCGTTACCAGGAAACCAATGGAGGGGTGAGCAGCAGGGATGTAAACAATAACTTCTTGCCCGAATACCAGTTTGCGCAGGTAACCATATCCGAATACTTCTCGCCCTTGGTTGGTGTAGATACCAGGTTTAAAAATAACCTGACCGCTTCTTTCGAATTAAACCGTTCGAGGTTATTGGGCTTAAGCTTATCAAACAGCCAGCTGGCGCAATTATCAGAAAACAATATGGTTTTAGGTCTGGGCTACCGTACCAATAAATTCCGTTTCCCTTTCGGATGGTTTAAAAGTTTGAAAATGGATAATAACATGGATTTTAAACTCGATGTGGCTATCCGCGACAATAAAACGGTAATTTACCGTGCTGATGTTACCGAAGCTGAGGTTTCTTCGGGCGCAAAAAATATTACGCTTAGGCCAAGTGTAGATTATGTGTTAAACCAAAAGTTTAACATCAAGTTATTTTACGATTCGAACATTACCAAACCGTATACCTCACAAACTTTTAATACTTCATTCAGTAATTTTGGTTTTAGTTTAAGGTTTACATTGAATTAATCGATTTTCAGTCACATAGAGAAGCCCCGCTTATTTTTAGCAGGGGCTTTTTGCTTAGGTAGAAAATGAAACCTGGATCAGCAAGGCCGCATATCGCAATTGTTATTGATCACTTAATGATTTCAGATCACTGTCCTATTTTTCATTGCCTATATTCCATACAGGCTTATTGCCGCGGGCAGAGAACACCAAACTGAATACCAATGCCATGATGAACATAGGGGCATAACTGAATAAAAAATGGTCAATCTCCATCAGGAACATATTTCCGCTGGCAATTAGATAGAAGATAAAAATCACAATAGTGTGTGCCACAGGCCTATCATTGATCAATCTCTTATAACCCACTTTATTAACCATATAGCTATTAAACATAATTAGTACCGCAAGGATAGCCACAAATATAAATACGTGATTAAATGGAAGGTTAAAATTAAAACTGTAGTCCAGGGGTTTGATAAGCATGATCAATCCGATGTATGCAGATCCTATGGCTACTGTTACAGGTACTGAGGCCAGTAAAATTGCCAGACATACCTTTAAGGTATAAACGAGAGTAGGTTTCATATTGAGCGTTAATTTGTATTGTGAATATAAAGATTTTTTCCGAACCTGTTTCATCACGATAATAGCCTCATATCGTTCTTATATGGGATGAGCCGGTTAATTAAAACATTTCTGATAAGTTAATTAGTCAGGCATTGCGATATGTTAAACTTAATTGTATTTTTGGTGCATAAACCGCAGAAAACCATTTAATATTTGGCAGTTGTTTGCGTGTCCGGTTAAAACAAAAAATAAATAACTTATATTCAAATACTTACAAAACAATGAATTTTCCATCAGAATTAAAATACACTAAAGACCACGAGTGGGTTAAAGTTGAAGGTAACGAAGCTTTTATCGGTGTTACCGATTTTGCTCAGCGCGAACTGGGTGATATTGTTTATGTTGATATCAACACTGTAGGTGAAGAAGTAGCAAAGGAAGAAGTTTTTGGTACTGTAGAAGCCGTTAAAACGGTTTCTGATTTATACATGCCGGTTACCGGTACAGTATTAGAAGTTAATGCCGAGTTAAACGATAATCCGGAATTGGTTAACTCTGATCCTTATGGAAAAGGCTGGATGGTGAAAGTTTCTTTAGCCGATTTAGCTGAAATTGAAGGTTTGTTAACAGCAGAAGCTTACCAGGAATTGGTAGGAGCCTAGTTTATTATATTTTGTACAAAGCACTAAAACAACAAAAATGGGCCGTTCTATGGACTATCGTTGTTTTAGTGTTTTGTAATATGCATATTTCCGATTCAGTTAGTGATAGCGGCTTTTTCTTTAAAGGCTTTGATAAAATGACCCATATGGGTTTTTTCTTTGTCTTATCCGTACTGCTCTTTTTTGGAAAAATAAGGTATCAGCATACTTTCGCTTTCAGAACACTGACAATTTTTAAAATTTTACTCATCAATGCAATAATTGGCGGTGGAATTGAGTTGTTACAATGGAAAGTTTTTACCTACCGATCTGCAGAATGGTGGGATTTTGGTTGCGACATGCTGGGCGCATCTATGGCTGTTTTTAGTTATGTATTGCTCCATAAACTAAATTTTAATGAGACTGCGACGGATACACCGCTGACCAAAAGCAATTAATGTATTCAGAATAGCTTCATTACAATTGAAAAAAAATAAAATCGATGAAAACAAAAGCTGGTATTATCTGTGTAATTGTGGCGATAAGCTTAAGTGGATGCAGCATCTTTAAAAAGAACTGCAATTGCCCCAAAGTGTATTATAAAAGCTATCCTGCGCCACAGAAATAAAATACTTGAACCCGGTTTTTTATCTCCTCCCAACTGTTTATTAAAAGCTGTATTTAAAATGTTACCTGGCTTTTAACACTCCTTAACAAACCTTCGGGCTTTTCTACAGTCTGATAGCTTAGTTTTATATTATAATATCTAATTTTTTTTGATGAAAAGAAACGTTCAGCGGGCAATATTTGCGGTGCTCCTATTTTGTGGATATATCGCCCAGGCACAGAATACCGGATCGATAAGCGGTAAAGTGATTAACGCGAAAGATAAAAAGCCGGTTGATTTTGCTACTATAGCAATTAAAAGCTTAAAAGATTCGAGTGTTGTTGCTTCAGGGCAAACCAATCCCGACGGTAGCTTTAGCTTCAAGGCCATTGCGCCAGGTAAATATCGTATTTATTCTGCCTTTTTAGGTTTAAAAACAGCTACCAAGGATATTGAAGTGGCCAAAGCGGCTGTAAATGCCGGCGAAATTGCCATGAGCGATGATGGTGTTGATTTAAATACGGTTAACGTTACGGCAACCATTCCGATCGTGGTGAAAAAGGATACATTAGAATTTGATGCCAAATCGATTAAAGTACGCGAAAACGCAGTAGTGGAAGATTTATTGAAAAAAGTTCCCGGTGTTGAAGTAGCGAAAGATGGCAGCGTGAAAGCGCAGGGCGAAACCATCACCAAAGTAAAGGTAGATGGTAAAGAGTTTTTCGGGAATGATCCGCTGTTGGCTACAAAAAATCTCCCTGCCGATATGGTAGATAAAATACAGGTAATCGACGAACTTTCCGAACAGGCACAGTTTACGGGAATTGACGATGGAACCAGAAATAAAATCCTGAACATTACCACAAAAAGCGGCATGAAACATGGTTACTTCGGTAACAGCACAGTGGGCTACGGTTCCAACGACCGTTATGATGCCAGTTTAAACGTTAACAAATTTGATGAGGACAGGCAGATCAGCTTTATTGGCCAGTTTAACAATGTAAACAAACAAAACTTTGGCCAGGGCGGTGGAGTAGGTAATGGTTTTGGTGGCGGCGGCGGCCGTGGTGGCGGTGGTTTTGGCGGTGGCGGCGGAAGCAGCTCGAGCGGAAACGGTGGCATTACCACTACAAATGCTGCGGGTTTAAACTTTGCAGATACCTATAAAGACGGGACCCAGTTTCAGGCCAGCTATTTCTTTAACAAGGCAACTTCTGAAAATATCCAGAACTCCTTTACCCAAAACCTTGCAGGAACTACGAATAACATTGATGAAGCTATCAATAATACCTCCGATAGGATAAACCATCGCTTCAATTTCATGGTCGATACCAAGATAAATCCTTCTTTGTCCATTAAAATACAGCCCAACCTGGCTTATACCGAAACGGATGGGAACAATTTGAACGAATATACAAGAACGCTAAGTGATGGCTCAACCATTGGTACGCAGCGCAATACTACAACTGCTGCTACGCCTACCATGAGTAATAATTTATTGATCCGCAAAAGCTTTAAGCGTAGAGGCCGTACCCTTTCGCTTAATGTAAATACCAGTATAAACGATAACGACGGTACGAATCAAAATTACCGCTTAGATCATATTACAGAAAATGGAGTAAAAAGAGATTCGCTTACCAATCAGTTCAATAACACGAGCAGTCATTCCATAAACAATACAACAAGAGTTGTTTATACCGAGCCCTTAAACAAAACTTTAAGTGTGGAGTTCAACTATCAGAACGGTTATTCAAATAGCGATTCGCAAAGAGATGTATTCAACTACAATCCACTTACCATGCAGTTTGATGTGGTAGACAATGAATTCTCGAATATCTATAACAACCGGACCTTAACCAATGCAGGAGGGGTTAGTTTAACTACAACCGAAAAAAAATACAACTGGAATATTGGAGTAGCTGCACAGCAGACCAATAGGGTGAATACGAATTTGACTACAGGTTTAAAACGTACGCAGAATTTTGTCAATATTACGCCTTCAGCTCAGTTCAGGTATAATTTCAGTAACCGTAAGCGCTTGTTTATCAACTATCGCGGTTCTACAAGCCAGCCAAGCATCGATCAGATCCAGCCGATACCGGATAATACAAACTCGCAGACCCGCTATGTAGGTAATCCTAATTTAAAACCTTCGTTTAACAACCAGTTGAGAATTAACTTCAATAATTTTAATATCGAAAATGGGCGCTTTTTCTTTGCAGGATTAAATTTGACACAAACATTTAACAGCATCGGAAACAGCGTTGTTCCGATAGGTGGAGGTGTTCAGGAGGTGAGTTACATCAATGTGGATGGTGTTTATGCCGGTAATGCAAATGCAACCTGGTCTTTACCCTTAATGGCCGAACGTAAATTAACCCTTAATATATCAGGAAACGGATCTTACAACAGAAATGTTAACTATATCGCAACTGGAAACAGCAGTGCAACGGTAAAAAATGTAACCAACAGTTATACCATTTCAAACGGTTATAAATTGGTAACCAACGTAGATAAGTTCGATTTAACAGGCGGTATAACCGGAAGCTATACCAATTCTACCTTCTCGGCAAGGCCAACTTCCAATACGCAGTTTTATACCATTAACCCGAGCTTTGATGTGAGTTATGTGTTGCCTGCCAACATCAGGTTGGCAATAGATATAGATTATTATAGGAATTTTGGAGGTGGTGATTTCTATAACCAGGAATATACCATCCTTAATCCTTACATCAGCCGTCAGTTCTTTAAAAACAGGGGTACATTTAAGTTTTCTGTAAATGATGCACTTAACCAGAATACCGGCATTAGCAGAACCGCTACCGGCACTTCTATACAAGATGTAAACTTCAATGTACTCAAACGTTATTACATGTTCTCATTTACCTATTCATTAACCCGCATTGGGGGTAGGAATATGAGTGGAGACATGCAGATGCCTGGCCAACGTGGAAACGGTGGTGGAGGCGGAGGCCGAATGAGAATGTAATTTATTACCAGTATGAACAAAGAAAGTCTCGATCAAACCGGGACTTTTTTTGTTTTCGGTTGGCATCATTACCACCTAAAGCTTAGAGCGGCTAATTTTGCACGCTTACTTATTTCGCAAGCGAAAAAACCACATCATTTTATCGTAAACCTATGTAATTATATCGTAGGTATAGGCCATCTTATTTGGAATAAATCTAAAGAAAGGCTAACTTGCGCCAAATTTAGCACATGAACCCATTAGGCTCCATCTGGCTATCAAAAATATAAATAAATACAGATGAAACTGTCGCACCTTAAAGTAGGAGAAAAAGGAACAATTGTAGCTTTTACAGATTTGGATTTATCGGTAAAGTTAATGGAGATGGGCTGTTTGCCGGGCGAGATGGTGGAAGTTGAGCGTTTTGCTCCCCTTGGCGATCCGATGGCGATCCGTGTTGCTGGTTATCAGCTTTGCTTGCGTAAAAGCGAAGCCGATGTTATTATCATTCAATAAAAAAAGCTGGGTTTGGATATTAAAGTTGCATTAGTTGGTAATCCCAATACAGGTAAATCTACTTTATTTAACCGTTTAACAGGGTTAAATCAGAAAATAGGAAACTTTCCGGGTATAACGGTAGATAAGAAAACGGGGTTTTCTAAACTTGCCGGTGGGAAAGAAGCCGAGATTATCGATTTGCCGGGAACCTATAGCTTATATCCGAAAAGTAACGACGAAAGTATAGTTTTTCAGGTACTTGCCGATAAAAACAACCATAGCCATCCCGATGTGATCGTGCTTATTGCCGATGCCTCAAACCTGAAGCGTAACATGCTTTTGTATTCGCAGGTGGCAGATTTAGGGATCCCAATGATTTTGGCCTTAAATATGATCGATCTTTCTACCAAACAGGGGATCGAAATTAACCTGGATAAGCTGGCCGAAAAACTGGGCATTCAGGTGGTTTCTATATCGGCAAGGAATAATATTGGGATCGATAAACTAAAACAGGCCATTGCCAACACCAATAAAATTGCCACACAGTTTCAGGATGTTGATGTAAATTTTCTTGCTCCCGCAGCCATTAATGCAATCAAATCAAAACTTAATTCAGATAACGATTATTATGCCCTTCAGGTTTTACACCAGCACGAGCATTTAACATTCTTTACCGAACAAGAGCAAGAGGAAATTGAGGAAATAGAACAGTCGCATCATTTCGAATCGTCGAAAATCCAGGCTGCCGAAACCATTGCCCGGTATAAACACCTGAGCACTATACTGTCCGATGTGGTGGTGGATCGCGGTACCGAAAAGAAATTTTCTTTTAGCGATAAGTTAGATGCAATTCTAACCCATAAAATATGGGGATTTGCGATTTTTCTGTTCATCCTTTTTGTAATTTTCAATGCCATATTTGCCTGGTCATCTTATCCTATGGATTGGATTGAGAGCGGTTTTGGTTTTATCACAAGCCTTGGGCACGAATATTTGCCAGCCGGCATGCTTACCGATGTACTGTTAGATGGTGTAATAGCGGGCCTGGGCGGCATTTTTGTTTTTATTCCACAAATTGCTATCCTATTTGCCTTTATATCCATTTTAGAAGATACCGGCTATATGGCCCGTGTTACCTTTATGATGGATAAAATCATGAGTAAAGTAGGCCTTAACGGAAAATCGGTAGTACCGATGATCGGTGGTTTAGCCTGTGCTGTTCCTTCAATTATGGCGGCCAGAAATATCGAAAACTGGAAAGATAGGATGATTACCATAATGGTTACCCCTTTGGTAAGCTGCTCGGCCAGGCTTCCGGTATATATTTTAATTATCTCACTGATTATCCCTTCGCAAACTGTTTTGGGCATTTTTAACCTGCAGGGGCTTGCCTTAATGGTAATGTACTTAGTGGGTATCATTGCTGCAGTACTTGTGGCCTGGGTAATGAAATTCATCATCAAAACCAAAGAGAGGTCTTATTTTATCATGGAACTTCCGGTTTACAGGATGCCAAGGTGGAAAAATGTACTTTTTACCATGTACGAGAAATCAAAAACTTTTGTTTTCGAGGCCGGTAAGGTGATTATCGCCATCTCAATTATTCTTTGGGTAATGGCTTCTTTCGGGCCAGGAAAGCGCTTTGAAAATATCGACAAAAAATATGAATCCGCCCTGGCCGATACGACAAAAAATACAGATCACATTAAAACATTAGTGGCTACCGAGAAGCTGGAAAACTCTTACGTAGGCCTTCTTGGTCATGCCATTGAGCCTGCCATACGTCCGTTGGGTTACGATTGGAAGATCGGGATTGGTTTAATTACCTCTTTTGCTGCGCGTGAAGCCTTTGTTGGTACTATGGCTACCATTTATAGTGTAGATGGCGGAGATGAAGACACCAGTACCATCAGGGCACGTATGGAAGCCTCTAAAAACAGCCGTACGGGTTTACCGGTATATACTTTTGCTACGGGTATTTCGCTAATGCTTTTTTATGCCTTTGCCATGCAGTGCATGAGTACGGTAGCCATCGTTTACCGCGAAACCAAAGGATGGAAATGGCCGGTAATCCAATTGGCATATATGACGGCCATGGCCTATGTCGCAGCGTTGGTGGCTTACCAGCTGTTGAAATAACATGGCTATATAGATTTATAGTCCTTTCCTGCGGTTTGATTTCACAGATTTTGAGATTACACAGATAATAGCTTTTCACCTCCAGCCTTTACACTTTGATCTTTTTGCTTTAGCCTTTTTACGCTAAGCGAAGCTCAGGAATCAATAGCACTAGGCGAATCTCTATTATTGCACTTACCTTTATTAATAAACCCGGTAGAAGCGGCAGCCCCCGATTGCAATTCGGGGCTACAGCGGATAACGGGACTGCTGTTCCCGAAGCCCTACCGAACATTCATTTTCAAATAGGATGCGTAATTTTTTTAGCCTCCGGTAGATTCCGCAGATTTTAGGATCACACAGCTTATCGTCTTTCCGCTTTAGTCTTTTACTTACCCCAATTCAATCTGCCGCTTGATGCTCTCTTCTAAGGAGATTAAAGTCTCCGTACGTTGAATTCCATTTACAGCCTGGATTTCTTCGTTTAAAACATGGCGCAAATGATTGGTATCCCTGCAGATTATCTTGGCGAACATACTATACGCACCGGTGGTATAATGCAGTTCCACTACCTCTTTAATTTTGCTGAGTTGGGCAACAGCATCTTTATATTGGATTCCCTTTTCAAGGTAAATACCCAAAAATGCACAGATATCGTATCCGGCCTTCTGCGGATCAATGATTAAATGAGAACCCTTTATAATACCCATTTCCTGTAACTTCTTCATCCTTACATGTATTGTACCGCCAGAAACAATGAGGTCTTTAGCAATTTCTGTATAGGGTTTAGTGGCATCCTGCATCAATTGCTTCAATATATCGATGTCGAGGTTGTCAATTTCTAAATTGGAATTGTCTTTTTTAAGCATATTTTTGAATTATGATAAGCGAATTTACAAATATTTATCAATATTATAAAAATAAAATTAATTGTTTAAAATATTTGCAAGGTATCGGTTGATCCTTTACATTTGTATCAAGCAATTAACAAAAAGGGAACGTTCTTTCCAAAATTGCAGAACATAATGTAGGGTGGTGAAACAGGCAGACACACCTCCTTGTCTCGGTGGCGGAGAATAATGGGAATATACTGGTAACAGTACTAACCACTCCTTGAAGGTTCGATTCCTTCCCCTACAGCCAGTTCAGTTTGCAGTAGCCAGTACACAGTTAGTTGATAGCTGAAAATTGAAAGCTGCTAACTGTTAACTTTTGAAATGTTGGGTGGTGAAATTGGCAGACACGCCTCCTTGTCTCGGTGGTGGGGAATAATGGGACAAACGCAGTTTATTGGGTTGACCACAAATTAATTTTTTGAACTGTAGCT
>Ga0308165_1000798_pt1 | contig 50155 bp, 46 predicted proteins | sample PhyWR2_FD_201032 | JGI IMG/M metagenome (GOLD analysis project Ga0308165, IMG submission 201032) | Phyllosphere microbial communities from UC Gill Tract Community Farm, Albany, California, United States - DLSLW.R2 | ecosystem: Host-associated > Plants > Phyllosphere > Unclassified | place: USA... | reverse complement strand
AGCAGGAGCGCATGGCGAACTTCCATCGAGGCGCGCAACAGTTCTTCCTGCCCGGCGAGCCCGACCAGATCTGCGACATCTGGACCGAGATCAGCCGCAACCTGAACCTCGAACTGGAAGCGGACGGCTTCCCGCAGCTCGACATCGGCGAGATCATGGCGCGGCGCGACGTGGTCGATTATCAGGTCATGGAACGCCTGCGCCGCCGCGTCGATGCGATCGTCGAGGACAAGGAAACCGCGGAAAGCCTCAAGCCGTGGTTCCGCTTCATGTGCAAACGGCCGCTGTCGAACAACGACTACTACCCCACCTTCAACCAGCCCAACGTCAAGCTCATCGACGTTTCCGCCACGCAGGGCGTGGAACGCATGACCGAGAAGGGCTTTGTCGCCGACGGCGTGGAGTACGAGGTCGACCTGATGATCTTCGCCTCGGGCTTCGAGGTAACGTCGGACCTGAAACGCCGCTGGGGCATCGCCACCGTCGAGGGCGAGAACGGGTTGTCGATCTACGACCACTGGGAGAACGGCCCGGCCACCCTCCACGGCGTCACCACCGACAAGTTCCCCGGCATGTTCTACATGGGCTACATCCAGGGTGCGACCAACTCCAGCACCACCGAGCAGTTCGGGCGTCAGGCGGAACACCTCGCCTTCATGATCGGCGAGACCGTGCGGCGCGGCGCCGACAAGTTCTGCGCCACCGCCGAGGGCGTCGCCGGCTACGTGGCGCACTGCCGCGCGAACGAGGTCGACATGTCCGAATTCCAGCAGGGGTGCACCCCCAGCTACTTCAACAACGAGGGCGACAAGGAACTGAAGTGGGCCTTGTTCAAGGGCTATCTGCCCGGCTGGGATGCCTGGCGCGACATGCTGGCCGACTGGCGCCAGTCGCCCGACCTGCCGGGCGTGGCGTTCGAGGCGCGTGAGCCGGTGAACTGAGTTTCAAAGCCTGGAGGAGGGCGGGGCGGCAGGTTGATACCTGCCGCCCCGAAGCCCTGTCGGGCTTTGCGTGAACCGGGATCAGCGCACAGAAATCAACCCGCCATCTACCGGGAACATCTGGCCCGTGATGTAGCGCGTCGCGTCGCTGGCCAGGAAAACCATTACCGGTGCGAGATCGCGTGCCGGGTCACCGAACTTGCCGCCCAGAGGGATCGAAGACCGCACTTCCTCGTCGTGTTTCGCCAGGTCGTCTGGCGACATGGCCTCACGGAACTTCTCATACATCGGTGTCACGACATAAGGGAGCACGGCATTTACGCGTACCCCTGAGGGACCCCATTCCTGGGCGACCGATCGCGTCCACGTATGCACCGCCCCCTTGGTGGCGCCGTAGACCGCATTGTCCAATTCGCTCGTGAGCCCGGACCTTGATCCGAAGTTGATGATGTTTCCGCCGGATGCCTTCATGATCGAGAAGGCCGAGCCGTTGGTGTTCATCGTTCCGAGCACGTTGATGTCGAAAAGGCGGCGGTAGGATGTCTCATCGACGTTCGCCACATCGACGAACGACTGGACGCCTGCCACGTTGACCATCACGTCAAGGCCACCCATGTCCGCCGAGGCCTCGGCGAACCGGGCATCGACCTCGCTGCGATCCGTCACGTTGAGCTTGTAGAACGTCGCGGTTCCCGGACCGGCGGCGGACGCCTCGGCCGTTCGTGCGCGTCCCTGGTCCTCCTGCAGGTCCATGCATGAGACTGTCGCCCCGGCTTCAACATAAGCACGCACGATGGCGGCTCCGATACCTTGGGCACCACCGGTCACGATTATCCGCTTGCCATCCAGTTGCACTTTGTACTCCTTGAGTCATGCGCGCGAATATCTGTCGCGCTGGGGGGATTATTGATCGTTCTTGTCTGCCTGCCACCGAGGACAGGTTGGTTCGTAATTGAAGGGGTGATTACCGAGGATCTCGAGCAACTCGACGACGTTGCCGTCCGGGTCGCGGCCGTACGTCGCGCGAAACGGTCGGTCTCCAGCGCGCTTGGGCGGTGTATGGAAGCGCATCCCTGCCGCCGAAAGACGTTCGAACTCGGCATCGATGTCGTGCACCGCGAAGCAGATGTGCGTGAAACCGGGATCGGACACCGGCCGGTCCGGATCGCCTGCGGAAGGCGCCGGCGAGGTGAATTCGAACAGCTCGATGCACTGGTTTCCGGCATCAAGAAGCATGAAGCGCGCAGCGGACCCGCGGAGGCCGACGATCGCATCAAGATCCTCAGCGTTCGACCAGCCATCCGCCACCAGTAGCTTGCAGCCGAACTGGGCGATGTAAAAGTCGGCCAGCCTTTCAATGTCGCACGTCGCGATCGCGGTGTGGTGCAGACCCAGTATCATCGGTGGCCCTCCGTAACCGGGATGGTTGATTGCAATGTGCGTCTTTCGAGCATTTCGTAGACTGCATCGCGCGTGTCGCCGCGTTGCCCCCAGGTGAAGTTCTCGAGTGGGATCGCAGGGTCCGAAACGGGCCATGTCTCGACCTTGGTCCATTCGAGCACGACCGTGCGTTCGTCGATTTTCCAGTCATTGTCGCGTTTGGACAGGCGATCGATGTAGCGGGCACCCATGACGTCAGCGACCGTCTCGCCCGAGCCACGTCGGATCAGCGTCACGTGGACGTGGGCCTCGGAGATCGCGATGCCCGGCTCCGGCAGGTCGATCAGCACGTTCGCGATCGTGTGCATGGTCGCCGAATTGGCCCGCCACAGGCGGTCGACCACAAAGTCCGCGAACTCGTGTCCGGGACCTTTCCAGTATCCGTGGTCGTCGTAGCTATCGGGATGATACACCGACCTGACGAGGGCGGCATCGCAGCGATCAACCCCGCGGCAGTAGGTAGACAGGACCTCGTGGATACGCTGCTTGTCGATGAAGGCTTCGAGATCGGTATTCATGCGACTGCTCCCGCGTTTGCTTCGGGCGCGATGTCGATCACAAGCTTGCCACTGATCCGGCGCGACAAGAGATCGTTCAGGGCCGTGGGCACGGCTTCGAGCGGGTACCGCGCAGCGATGCGCGGACTTATCCGGCCTTGGGCGATCCACTCGGCCAGCGTCCTGAAATTGTCGGAATTCGCGGCAGGATCGCGCGCGAGAAAGCCCCCCCAGTAGACCCCGACGAGCTGGTAGCCCTTGAGCAGGACGAGGTTCACCGGCAGCTTGGGTATCTCGCCGGTGGTGAAACCGACGACGAGCAGCCGTCCATCCCAGTTCATCGCCCGGGACATCGCCTGGAAGGGCTCGCCCCCCAGCATGTCGATGCACACATCGGCGCCGCGCCCCCCGGTCAGCTCGAGCACCCGTTTGCGCACATCCTCCTCGGCATATCCGATTACATGGTCGGCGCCCATTTCGGCGGCCGTTGCGGATCGCGCGCGGGTGCGTGACACAGCAATGACCGTCGCCCCCATCGCCTTGCCCAGTTCGACCGCAGCGAGACCCACGCCGCCCGAGGCGCCGAGCACCACGAGCGTTTCACCGGGCGAGACTGTGCCTCGCTGGACAAGAGCGTGAAACGCGGTGCCGTAGGCCGTGAAGAGTGCGATTGCGGTCGCATAGTCCATGGTCTCTGGGATAGGCACCACTTCCGCTGCCCTGGCGGTAGCCTCCTGAGCGAAGGCGCCGTGACCGCTGCTCGTGAGCGCCATCACCCTTTGCCCAGGGTGCACAGCCGAAACGGCCGAACCCACCTCGATCACTTCGCCCGCGACCTCGAATCCGGGCACGAAGGGGAGGGGTGGCTTTAGCTGATAGGCACCCTTGATGATGAGACTGTCCGGGAAATTGATCCCGGCGGTAGCTGACCTGATCCGGACTTCGTCGGCAGCAAGATCAGGCCTCGCGACGTTACCCACTTTCAGATTATCGGGAGGACCATAGGCATCGCAGACGATGGCCTGCATGGTTGCTGCGTTGCTGGTTGTCACCATTGCAGTTCGACCTCCTCGACCTGCGCGACAACGCCGGACTGGTAGCGCGGCCGGGAACCGTCACGGGGCCGAAACTCCGGAATTCGCTTGAACCATTCCTCCAGCATGATGGTGGTCTCGAGCCTGGCGAGGTGAAGTCCTGCACAGCGGTGAGGTCCTTCGCCGAAAGTCGAATGGGCAATACCTCGCCGCGCGAAGTCGAGCTTCCAGGGCTCGGGGTTCCGGCGCGCATCAAGGCCGGAAAGGGCGGTAGGAAGCAGGACCATTTCCCCTTGCTTGAGAGTAACGCCGCCGCATTCGATATCGGCAGCCACCATCCTGGCGGCGGCAACGAGTGGAAACCGGCGGAACATTTCTTCAACGGCCAGGCGCGCTGCAGCGGGGTCGGCTGCGAGTTGCCGGCGCGGTTCGGGATGCCGCGCCAGATGGTCCATCACCATGTTGAGAAAGTTCGTCACAGAATCGAGGCCGGCCAGAAGCAGCAGCGAGATCATGCCCAGCAGCTTGCCCCGATCGATGGGTGCTCCATCGATCCTGGCGTCGATGGCGAGGCTGATGAGGTCGTCGCCGCCTTTGCCGGCGCGGGCATCGATGATGGGTGAGACGTACTCGAAAAAGCCTCGGTTGGCGGCATCGAGATGCTCGGCCATTTCTTCCGGGGTATTGCCATCGGGGCGGGTCATGGCGCTGGCCAGCGCACGCAGCTTGGGTGCGTCCGTCATCGGCAGGTCGGCCATCATCATGAACACGCGGATCGGGAACTGCGCCGAGAACTCTTCGACGAAGTCGCAGCTACCCCGCAGTGCGAAAGCATCCATGAGTTCGACCGCGATCGCGCGGATCGCGGGTTCGCGCTCCCGGATCGCCTTGAGGTTGAGACCCTGGTTGACCACCTCGCGGTAGGGTCGGTGCTCGGGTGGATCCATCTTCGAGGGCACCATTGCGTACTTCTCGCCGGCGGCCTTTGGAATGAACAGCACCTGGCTGGAGTAGCGCTCCGGGTCCTTGTAGATTGCACTGATCAGCGAACCGCTTGTGGCAATCCAGTGGCCGCCGTTGCGGGGCGTCCAGATGAGATCGGGAATGCCTGCTTCGTGAAGCCGGGTCCAGGCTTCCAGATATCCCTCGTCGATCCCTTCCGGCCGGTACATATCGATATCGAACACCCGCTCGCTTGGCACATGCGGCGGCACGCGAAGCGGTGCCTGCTCCTGGCTTTCTTGCATCTCGCCATCCTCTCGATGTTTTTGTTTTTTCGAACGACGGGAGGCGCGGCACGTGCAGCGCAAAACCGTCAAAAAAGAGCGGCCGCGCGCCATTTTGGCGCAGCGGCCGCCGCCCGTCACGCCGGGAGTGAGGCGCCGACTTTGGGCATAACTTCCTGCGCGAAGCGCTGAAGGGATTCATTGGCCGGAGCCATGTCGTCGATGTTGTCGTGGGAGTTGATACACAGCATGCCCCAGGATCCGACCTTGTCGACCAGATGTTCGATCTTCGCCGTCACCGTCTCAGGGGAGCCGCAAAGCCACACGTGTTCCGCGAGGAATTCCATGTCGACTTCGTCGGCGCTGATATCGACGCCGGAATCCTTGATGATCCCGTCGAGCAGCTTGAACTTCTTGTAGATGGGGAGCAGGTAGTGCTCCCAGCTGTAGCCAAGGCCACCGGCGATCGCCCTGCGTTTTGCCTCTGCGTCGGTGTCAGCCACGAACACCTCGCGGCAGACGCGCAATCGTTCGCGCTCAGGTGTAAAGCCGTTCTCGCGCATGGCCGTGGACCAGGTTTCCCAATGGGATACCATCTGATCGACGCCGCCGAAGAACGAGATCGGGCTGTAGTTGCGCGCGCCGGCAAACTTCATCGAATTGGAGTTTGCGGAGAGAGCGGTCACCGCGATCTCGAATGGGTCACCCTTCCACAGGCCGTTCTTCGCGATCGTGACATCATACCCCGGCATATCGTCGGGGCCCGGGAAGCCACCGCGAAAATATTCGCCTACGAAGCGGAAAGGTTCCTCTTTCCAGACCTTCTCCATGATCGAAAGCGCCTCGAGTTGGCGCGCAGGCAGTTCGGAAAGGTCGTCGAACCCATGAAGGATGGCATCCGTATGATGACCACCAGGGCCGACGCCGAGATAATATCGACCTTCCAGTACCTGGCTAAGCCAGCCTACCCGGATCGCGAGCGTGGCAGGGTCGTGATAGGGAAGGAGGTGCGCCATGGGTGCGAACCGCAGCTTTTCGGTCACCATTGCTGCCGAAGCGATAATAGCTTCGGGCATCGGAATGTTCTCGAGCGCTAGGGTGTAGTGCTCGCCGACGAGAAAGTCCGAGAATCCCGCCTTGTCGCAGACCTGCGCCAGTTCGATGGACCAGTCGAAGATCTGCTTCGGCGTCCGTTGGGGTTGATTGTAGGGGGTGTGGAACAATCCGCATTTCATCGCAGCATCTCTCCTTGGCCGCGCGACGCGCGCCGCCAAGGGCCGCTATCGCTGAATTCCAGCATGCGGCTTGAAGTGCCGCACTGCTATGAAGTGGACACATCTGACCGCTTAATTTGCGATTCGTCAACGGGAATGTTGATAAGGTCGCTTTCTTTGTCGCTGTCCAAGCGAGGCGCAATGCCCTCAAGCAGGATCTTCAGCGCACGGTCGAATTCCCGGCTTTCATCCGAGCGGTCCCACTCGGCGGCACCGGCCGCCAGCATGAGGGTGAGGCGATGGATTTCGCCAAGTTCGAAATCGGGGCGCAGCAGACCGGCACGCTGGGCCCGTGCAACCGGGACAGCGCATACGCCTTCCATCTTCGCTCGCAGGATGGCGATGGCGTGGCGACCGGTTTCGCCGTGCTGCGCGGCGATCGCAGCGGCCAATGCGCCGTGATCGGTGCGCCCTTCACACATTGTGCGCAGCATCGCCAGAAACGCGTCAGGCCGATCGTTCATGTTGTGGGCTGCTGCCGCGACGTCCTCGATATGCCGGTCCAGCACCGCGAGTGCGAGCTGGCATCGGTCCGCGAAGTTCCGATAGAGGGTCGCACGTCCGACGCCCGCCTCGACGGCTATCGCATCAAGCGCGACGGCATATCCGTTTCTGGCGAAAACACGCGCTGCCGCGGTGACAATCCGTTCGCGCCGTTCTTTCGCATCCTTGCGCACACGCCCCTCCAATTGCCGAAATCCGGACATTATTGTCCGGTTAATTATTCGGCTTTAGCGGGTGTTCATGGCTCGATCAATCTGGAACGGTCAACGTCGATGCCAGCCCTGCGATGGCAGTTGCGACTTCTATGTCGGCGGAGAAGAACGCGGAATGGTCGCCGGAAACGTTGAGCATCGACCCCAGTCGCTGTCCGCAGGCTCGCTGGTAAGCCGGAGCCACTGCCTGATCGCCGTCGCACACGATATAGGTCGCTGGGCGGTCGAGCCATGCCGGTCGTTGAACGGTTTCGGCGAAGATGGCGGCCGGGGCAGGACGGTGCCGGGCACTGGCAAACGCCACGTCTGTCGGTAAGCAGAGGTGGTAGAGGGCAGCGACGGATTTCTCGCTGTCAAGTGAAATCCACTTGCCGTCATCCGAAGAAACCATCGCTTCGGCGCAGGTCGCGCTCACGCATATTCCGGATACATCCGCCGCGGTCTGACCCGGCTCCGGAAGGAGCGCGCCGAGATAGCACAAGTGGGCTGCATCATGACCGGCCTGCGAGATGACCATGCCGCCATAGCTGTGGCCGACCAGCAGGATGGTACGTCCTTGGGAGTTCAACGAAGCGACAAGTTCGCGCACCAAAGCGGCGTCGGTTTCCAACGAAGCAAACGGGAGCTGGGGGGCATGAACCGTAAAGCGGGACGATAGAATTTCCCGCACACGGGTCCATGCCCATGGCCCTATGAACAGGCCGTGGACCAGGACGATCTCAACGTTGCCATCGATTTGCGACTGCGACATCGAATTCTCCTGATTGCTTCGCCGGCCACGTTCAGCTCAACGGCGGGGATAGTCCGACGCAGCGCCGCTGGCGCCGGGCCAACGCACGGGGGTGTCGGACTCGAACGCTTCGCCGACCTGCTGCCACGGGGCGATATGGATCGTTCGCATGTCGCGGCTATGAATGCGCCATTCGTCGCCAACCCGGCGGTACTCATCGACATAGCGAACCGCGCCATACACCGCCGTTCCGCCCAGAACGAGTTCCAGGTGGGCCCCGACGAGCCCCCTCGCCTTGTCGGGGCCCTCGAACGCCAGCTGTGCGTAGTGCGGCGTATGGATCGTCAATCCCATCTGTTCGCGAGACGCCTTGATGAAATCGACGATCGCACCGCGACCTTCGCCTGCGAGGACGCCCGATGAACTGAAGGTAGCAGTGTCGGTGAAGCTTTTCCCGACGCCCTCGAGGTCGTCGCCATCGGCCGCCAGAAAATACCCGACCACGAGATCGTTCAGTTCCGCCCGATCTTCGAGCCGCTTGATACGTGCTTCCAAGTCCATCTCCGTTTCCTCGCGCGTTATCGTTCGTTCACTGGCCTTCGATCGCATCGAGCAGGGGGGCGAAGCTGCCGTATCCGCCGCGGAAGAACAGCAGGGGCTGTTCGGGCCGGACGACATCCAGTTCCTGCACGAGCCCCAGTACGATGTAGTGATCGCCGGCTTCGTGCACCTTGTCCAACGTACAATCGATCCAGGCGACGACGCCGTCGAGGACTGGTGAACCGTTGGCGGATACCTGGTGACTCAGCCCGGCGAATTTGTCCTCTCCCTTCGCGGAGAAACGGCGACACAGGTCTTTCTGGTCGCTCGCCAGGATGTTGACGCAGAATTTCCCGGCGCTTTCGATCTGTGGCCAGCTGCTGGACGAGATGTCGGGGAAAAATCCCACCAGCGGCGGAGAGAGCGAGACCGAGGTGAACGAACCGACGACCATTCCGGCGCGCGAGCCGTCGGGCAGCGTTGCCGTGACGACGCAGACGCCTGTCGGATAGTGCCCAAGAACGCGGCGATAGACCGCGCCATCGATCACCGGATCGAGCTTCATGGTCACCGCCCGGTCCAGACCGGCTTGCGGCGTTCGCCGGCGGCGCGCTCACCTTCCTTCTTGTCCTCGGTGGCCGCGTACTCCTCGATCGGCTCGAAGCGGGTCATCAGCGCGACCTCCAGCGGGTGGCCGAGACGTCCGAGTGCAGCGGCCTTGGCTGCCTGCACCGCGAGCGGCGAAGCGGCATTGAGCTTGGCCGCCCAGGCTGCTGCCGCGTCGGCAAGCTGGTCGTAAGGGACGACTTCATTGACCAGGCCGTAATGACGCGCCTCGGCGGCCTTGATGCGCTCGCCGGTGAGGATGAGCTGCATGGCGATGTGGTATGGAAGCTGCCGGATCGCCCGGTGGACGACACCGCATTCGCCGATGATGCCGACTTTGGTCTCCGGCAGACCGAACTGGGCGGTGTCGGCGGCGACGATGATGTCCGCGCACATCGCCAGCTCGAACCCGCCCCCGACGCAGAAGCCCTGAACGGCAGCCACCATAGGCTTCTTGCAGGTGACGAGGGGGCCGCCGATGCCGGTCAGCCCGCCGCCGAGCGCCATGCGGGACTTGCGCTCGGCTCCACCGGATACGTCAGCGCCGATGCAGAAGCCCTTTTCGCCTTCAGCCGAAAGGATGACCGCCCAGATGTCGGGATTGGCGTTGATCTCGGTCCATGCCGCAAGCAGAAGATCGTCCATCTCCTGCGTGATCGCATTGAGGCCCTGAGGGCGGTTGAGGCGGACTTGGGCGACATGGCCCTCTACGGTGAATTCTACGTCGGCCACGGGCCTACTCCTTGAAGCTGTTAATGAGTGCGGTGGATGACGGGCCGCGATAGGCATCGAGGACCGGCTTGAGGCCCTCGCTCGCCATCCGCTCGCGGATCGCCAGAACCGACGGTGCGAGGTGAAGCAGCGAGTCCATCTCGGCTATTCCCGAGGTGGCGACCCGGAAACCTGCGGCCTCCGCAGCGCGATTGATCGAGAGTTTCTTGACCTGAAGTACGTCTGCCGGAACGAGGGCAATACGTGCGGCCATTGCTTCAGTCGCGGCAATCAGTCGCTCGGCCGGCACGCAGTGGTTGGCCCAGCCCCATTCGACGGCGGTCGGGCCGTCGATGCTGTTGCCCGGGAGGAAAGCGAATTCCTTGGCGCGCTTGGCGCCGACCTGTGCCACCCAGGTCGGTGCAATGAACCCCCCGCCGATCGGCACTCCCGGTTCGCTGATCCGGATGTCGTCGGCGACGATGGTCAGATCGCCGAAGATGCACATCTGCGCGGCGACACCGGCGCAGTATCCGTGGACGGCAGCTATGACCGGTTTGGGATGATCCCAGATCGCAAGCCAGCGCGCGACGTTCGCGTTGAGGCGCTTGGCGTCGGCGACGGGATCCATGGCCGCAGCTCCGCCATATTGACCCAGGTCCATTCCGGCGCAGAAACCCTTGCCGTTGGCGCGGATGCCGATAACGGGGCCGCCGCTCTCCTTGAGCTCTTCCAGCGCCGCTGAGAAACTGTTCAGCATGCTACCCGACAAAGCGTTCGCCTGTGCGGGCCGGTTGAGCACTATCCAGCTGATCGGGCCGGAGTGCTCGATCAGGATTTCAGGGGCAGCGGCGTCCTGCGTCATTCTGCTCGGCCGATGGGGTTGCCGGCGCGCACGTGGTAGTCGGTTGTAAGGGTGGTGCGCAGTTCGCGGCGCTTGAACTTCCACTGACCATCCACCTTCACGACGGTATCGAAGTACTGGCCGTAAAGAATCCCGTCGGGACGCTCCTTGGTGTAGCGATGGATCGCAAGAACGACCGAACGAACGTTGGCCTCGGTCTCGCTGACGAAGTCGATGCAGATGTTCGAGTTGTGGTGCGAAGTGCCTCGGAAGAACGTGCCGATGCCTTCAAGTGTCTTCTTGTAGGCCTCCATCCCGGTTGCCCCGAAGTTCGGAGCATAGCTGACTTCGCAGTCCTCGACGAACAGGGCGGCCAGTTCGTCCGGATGGTTCATGTCGAGGTGGTAGGAGTAATCGAACATCATGCGTTCGATGGCGCGCATTTCACTCAGGTTTGCTTCGGTCATATCTTTGTTTCCAGTCAACATGTGCGTTGACCGTGCCGTCGCTATGCCGACCTGTCAACGCGTAAGAGGGGAAAAGATGGCGCCGGCCGGAAGGCCGGCGCCAGTCGGGAGAGTTCTATCAGCGGAACTTGTAGCTGAAGGTCGCTCCGTACGTGGCCGGACGGGCGGGCCAGCGGGTAACGGTGTCGAAGAAGAATGCGACGTTGTCCCAGTAGTACTGGTTGGTGACATTCTTGCCCCAGACCTGGAGCGACCAGGCATCGTTCGGATCGCGAATGCCCGCACGAAGATCGAGCAGGGTGTAGTCCCTGATCTTGTAGAGATCCGAAGCGCCAATGAAGGCCCTCGTATCGCTACGGAACGTCAGATCTGCGCCTGCGAAAGCCGAAAGCGAGTCGCTGACCGGGAACTCGTAGCTCAGGCCCGTCGCGATCTGGTATTTCGGCGTGTAGGGCAGGTTAGCCCCGTCGAAGTTCTGGCCGACAGCACCGGTTTCCGGATTGATGCCGGTGTAACGCTTCACCGTCGCGTCGATGTAGGTGAAGTTGGTGTAGGCACTGAACCCTTCAGCCGGATTAGCCGTCAGCTCGACTTCGAAGCCCTTCACGGTCGACTTGGGCACGTTGACGAGGGCGTCGAGAAGGCCGAAGTTCGGATCTGCGATCTTCGAGCGGATCTGACGATCCTGATAGTCATAATAGAACGCAGCGATATTTGCCTGAAGCGTGCGATCGATCAGCGAAGCCTTCAGGCCTGCCTCGTAGGACATCAGCGATTCCTGCGTCACCGGCTGGCTCTGCTCCGTGGTGGAAGCTGCCACGGACGGGAAGCTGCCGGCCTTGTAGCCTTTCGCCACGTTGGCGTAGAGCAGCATGCCAGGGCGCGGCTTGTAATCGATGCCGGCGCGCCAAGAGACGTTGTCCTCGTTGAGCTTGCCGACGAACTCGCCGGGCAGATACGTCGGTGCTTCTCCGAGGAGGCCAGTCGTGTTGATGGTCAGGCAGCCCAGAGCCTGCTCTGGGGTAACGGTGATGGGATCGAGGCCGTTCTGGCTGCGGAGCAGGTTTGCGAAGAAGGTATAGAGCGGGGCGAACGGAAGATTGGCACCTTCGGCGGCGACACCGAAGAAGCAGCTGTTCGCCTTGCGCTTGGATTCGGTGTAGCGCACGCCGCCCTTGAAGGTGAAGTCACCAACGTCGTATTCGACGTTACCGAACGCCGCGTAGTTCTTCATGTTCTGGTTGGCGCGGAAGGCCGACCGGAAGATACCGCCGAGGAACGGTGCCGTGCCGGTATTGATCGTCGAGTCGCGGTAATCGAGTTCCGAAACGTCGCTCGCCTTGTCCGACGAGTAGTTCAGGCCAAGTATGAACCGGAACGGGCCGCTGCCGCCGTTCGCCAGGCGCAGTTCCTGCGAGAAGCTCTTGATGCCACCGCCGAAGAACCGGAAATCGGCATTGTTCTGGACGGTGCCGTCGCCGTCGAAGGCCATCTTCTGCTTGTAGTCGCTGTATGAGGACAGCGACGTCACCGTGAGATCGTCGGTGATGTCGTAGTCGACACGGCCGATACCCTGCCACAGGCGGTTGTCGAGGTAGGGGTTGATGTTCGAACTGAAGTCCGCCGCGCGAGCATTGTTGGGCGCGATCGGAGCGTCGCTGACCGGATTGCCCGGACCGGGATTGCGGACCGCGATCAGCTGGACTGCCGGCGGTTCGCCCTTTTCCATCCAGCCATTGGCGTTCAGTGCGACCCGAAGGCGGTCGGTGGGCTCCCAAAGAACTTGGAAGCGGCCCGCATAGTTGCGGGTCTTGCCGGTCTTTTCGCCGGTCGTGAAGCTGCGCTGCCAGCCGTCGCCATGGGTAATCTTGCCCGACAGACGCGCCGACAGGGTCTCTGTCACCGGCCCGCTGATGTAGGCTTCCCCATCGATGGTGTTGAATCGGCTGTAACCGACCGTGGCACCTGCTTCGAAGGACTTCGTCGGCTTTGCCGCGATGTAGTTGATCGCGCCGCCTGTGGCGTTGTTACCGAAAAGGGTGCCCTGCGGTCCCTTGAGAACCTCCACGCGTTCGAGATCGAAGCCGGTCAGCTTGGTCATGACGGGGAAGGGCAGGGGCGCTTCGTCGAGGTAGACGCTGACGTCGGGGTAGGAGCCGAGCGTGGTATCGTTGAAACCCACGCCGCGCAGCGTGTAGACAGGTGTGTTCGAGGCGCTGGTGGAGAAGACGAGGCCCGGAACGACCTGTGCGATGTCCGAGAGGGTGGTGATGTTGCGCTCCTGAAGCGCTTGACCGCTTACGGCACTGACGGTCAGACCGACGTCATTGAGCTTCTGCTCGCGCTTCTGTGCGGTGACGACGATCTCGTTGGATGAAGGCGTGTAGTTTCGTCCTGAAGCGGCCGGAGCTGCGGTCGCATCGGTGGTGTCGGGCGTATCGGTTTCGGCGGTTTGGGCCATGACCGGGCCGGCGCATGCCAGCATCGAAGCGGTGCCGCCCAAAAGCACGGCACGCAGCGAGATATTCAGCAGTCGCATCTTCATCCCCTCAATCCAGGCATTAAGCCTTGTTCGTGTGAAGCGGCTTCCTTGTCCGCCTTCAACACTAATGTTGACGAGATCGCTTTAGCTCGTCAACGGTAAAGTTGACTGCGCTCGAAATTTTGTATGGAGCGTGGCAGAATGGCTTGGGAGCGGCGCATGGTGACATTGGATAAGCTTCAGGAATTGGCGGCTGCTGCGACGACCGAAATAGGAGAGGGGCTGAGCGAATCGGACGTCGCTCTCATCTCGTTGGGGGTTAGCGCATCGGTCACTTCGCTTGATCGCGCAGCGATCGAAGGCGCTGTCGCAAGAGCGTTTGACGCGGGGGCTACGCCGGCGCAGGTACAGGAAATCCTCTCGCTTGTTTCCGGGCTTGGCGTCCACACGCTCATGGCGGCGTCGGCGCCGGTCGTCGCTTGCGCGCGGGCGGCAGGTTTCGAAATCGACGAGACGTTGTCTGACGAGCAGGCGCAGCTTTGGGAGAAGTATGTCGGGGATGACCCTTTCTGGGTCGGCTTCGAGCAGGAATTACCCGGCTTTTTAAAGTCGATGCTTTTGCTTTCGACTGACCAGTTCAAGGCGTTCTTCAATTATTGCGCAGTGCCTTGGAAGAGCGGTCAGGTGCGCGCGAAGATCAAGGAACTGACCGCCATGGCCTGCGATGCGACGCCGGCGCATCGGTTTTTGCCCGGGTTCCGCTTGCATCTGGCGAATGCCGTCGCGCTCGGGGCGGGACGTCGCGCGCTCGACGAGGTAATGGCGATCGCGTCCCGAGCGCCGGTGCACAATGGAACCGATTGAGTACAGTATCCGCGTTTGCGGAGACTTGCGCCAAGCACGGCGCAACTGACAGTCTAGCCGAAGGCTGGCAGCTGCGTGGGAACGTGCCGCTGCCGGCCTTGGGACTATGACCTCTGCAAGCGGAGCGAGAGGATTGCCGACCGCAAAGGATCAGGCGTTTACTCCGCGCCACGCGAGCGTGCCGCCATCGATCACGTAAGCTGCGCCGTTGATGAAGCTGCTGTCTTCTGAGGCGAGAAAGCACGCCAACTTTGCAATTTCGTCGGGGCGTCCGAGGCGGGGAATGAGGTGGGCACCCGTCAGCACGGACATGATTGCGTCCTTGTCGGGAGCGGCCTCATAGTACTTCTGCACCATCGGCGTGTCGATTGCGCCGGGGCAGTAGCAATTGCAGCGAATGTTGTATTTGGCCAGATCCACCGCCGCGGCCTTGGTCAGCATCAAAACGCCGCCTTTGGTCGCGCAGTATGCGCCGGCTTGGGGATAGGAGACAAACGAGCCAGTAGACGCGACATTCACTATCGCTGCGCCGCGTGTTGATTTTTTCAGGTAAGGTGTCGCGTACTTGATCGTCAGCCAGATCGCCTTGAGGTTTATTTCGTAAACGACGTCCCAGACATCGTCCGGCAGGTCTTCGATAGAAGTGTGCGATGTAAGGTCGGTTTCGTGAACAGCAGCATTGTTGTGCAGCACGTCGATGCCGCCGTAAGTGTCGCTCGCGAAGTCCATCAGAGCCTTGATGGCTTCTGGATTGCGAAGATCGCATGTGAAGAATTTCGCATCATGTCCGGCGCTAGTGATCAGCGAGTTCGTGGCTTGGCCAGCCTCCTCGTTCACGTCGCTGACGATGACCCGTCCGCCTTGAGCCGCCATCTCCTGCGCGCAGGCCCGGCCCATTCCGCTTCCGGCGCCGGTGACGATGCAGACCTTACCGTCCAGTCTATTGCCCATTGTCTCTCTCCCGAAAAAAAAAACGGGATGGCCATGAAGCCACCCCGTTTTGAGTTGCCGATCGGCTGAGTTTAATCGCACGGTTGCCGATCGAGTGGATTCAATCCGCTGGATTGCGAACCTTGGGGCACACCTCGGTCGCAAGGCGTCGCAGCGACTCTTCCCAAGGCTTGGGATCGTCGAGGCTGTCATGCTGGTTGTAGACGATCTGCCCCCAGCCGCCGACCTTGTCGGCCAGAGTCTCGAGCTTCTCGATCGCCGTTTCGGGCGATCCGCACAGGACCACGTGCTCGGCCAGGAAGTCCTCGTCGATTGTCTCGGGCGTCACGTCCTTGCCGGAGTCCGCGATGATCCCGTTGAACAGACCGAACTTGATGTAGATTTCCTTGAGATACTTGGCCCAGGTTTCGGCGAGACCGCTCTTCAGGAACAGCCGCTTAGCCTCCGCGTCGGTATCCGCGATGAACACGTCGCGGCAGACGCGATAGCGCTTGCGATCCGGCGTGTGGCCCTTCGATTCCATCGCCGCTGCCCATGTGTCCCAGTGGGCTTTCATCTGCGGTGTGCCGCCGAAGAACGAGATGGGCGAATAGTCGCGCTCGCCGGCAAACTTCATCGACGACGAGCTCTGCGAGAGACCGGTAACGGCAATTTCCAGCTTGTCGCGGCCGCCGTATGGCCCGTTGTTGGCGATGATCACGTCGTACTCGGGCATCGTCTCGGGACCGGGGAAACCGGCCTGATAGTACTTGCCCTTTTCGAGGAACGGCTTGCCCTCCCACACGCGCTCCATCAGGTGCAGTGCCTCGAGCTGACGCGGCGGCAGTTCCGAAATGCTCTCGAAGCCGTGCAGGATCGCGTCGGTGTGGTGTCCGCCCGGCGCAACGCCCAGGAAGTAGCGACCTTCCATGACCTGGCTGAGCCAACCGATGCGGATCGCGAGCGTTGCCGGATCATGGTAGGGAAGCAGGTGCGCCATCGGTGCGAACCGGATGTTTTTCGTGGTCTGCGCGCAGGCCGCGATCACAGCTTCGGGCATGGGAATGTTTTCCCAGCCCAGAGTGTAGTGCTCGCCGATCATGAAATCGACGTAGCCGGCCTCATCCGCGATGCGGGCGATGTCGAGCGCCCAGTCGAAGATCTGCCGCGCGGTCCGGTGCGGCGGATTGTACGGGGTCATGAAGATCCCACACTGCATTGCCATGTAACCTCTCCTCGAAATTGTTCTCTGATGTGATCAGACGAACGTGCCGTCGTCCGCCTTGGTGGAGAAGCGCGGCGCCACCTTGCTGATGAACTTCTCGAGTTCCTCCTGGTTGGCTTCCGGCTCGAGATGGCCCTGGCCGAACATGAGGAACAATTCGTCGAAACCGAGCCGATCGTGTGCCCGGCCGATCTGGTCCGCGATTTCGTCCGCGGAACCGATCAGGACGTTCGGCGGACGCTGGCCCATGGGAATGAACCATTCATCCCAGAACCACATGTGCTCTTCCATGAGCTGGCGTGCACGGTCCTTGTCGTCGGTCAGCATGAGGAAGCCGCCCCAGGCCGAAGCGTCGGTCTTGGTGACCTCGCGCCCGTTCTTGGCCGCGGTCGCGATGTAGCGATTATTGAGGTTCTCGCAGAAGTCGAGGTTGTCGGACAGCACGATGAGCTTGCCGCCTTCCTCCGCCCAGAAGTCGATGGTGCGTCCCGAGGCCGCGAAGCCACCATAGATCGGGGGATGCGGCTCCTGGTAGCAGCGCGGGGCGATGCCGATCTGGCGCACGATTCCGTCGGCATCCTGACCCTTGCCGTACTTGGCATAGGCTGGGTGACCGGCCGAGCCGCCCTCGGGCGGGAACTGCCAGTTGTCGCCCTTGTGGCTGAAGACGTCGTTGGTCCAGGCCTTCTTGACGACGCGAACGCCCTCTTCGAACAGCGAACGGTTGCGCGCGTCCTGCTCGTCGCGGGCCTTAACATTGTCGGGGGTGGTCGCGCTGACGCCTTCCTTGATCCCGTATGCATCGACCCAGCGTGCGTGGTAGCCGCGGGTGAAGCCACAGTAGAGACGGCCCTGAAGCATGTGATCGAGCGTGGCGATCTCCTCCGCCACGCGGACCGGATTGTGGGTCGTCATGGTGTAGCCCATGATGCCAGCCTTCAGGCGCTTGCTGTTCTGGCCGACGAAAAGGCTGAACATGCCGGGATGGTTGTTCGCCTCGAAGCCCTCGATCTGGAGGTGGTGCTCAGGCTGACAGTAGCCGTAGAAACCCAGTTCGTCGGCGAGCTGAACGTAGCCGCGCACTTCCTCGAGGAAGCGCTGATAGAGTTCAGGCCGCTGCCCGGCCATGCCCTGTTCGATTTCCTTCCGGCGCCCGACGACGCCAGTTTGCATCAGGTGATATTTCATCCCACTCCAGCCTTCTTGTCCGCATTGCTAGCCGGATAGGCGGGCCGCGCGGATCGTTGTCAATACAGGTGTTGATCGTGATATCGGCCACAAAGAGGCGGGCTGTCAACTCCTGTGTTGACGAGAGGCCATTGTTTTTTCCATAAGGGCCTGGAAGCCTACGAAAGGCATGATGGAGAGGACGATGCCGGCATTTCTGACAACCGAGGTCTCTACTGTTGGCGACCTGCTCCTGCGTGCCGCCCAAGAGCACCCCGATCGCCTGGGTCTCGCACTGCCGAACGCGACAGCCTCCTATTCGCAGCTGCTCGAAGGCGCGGTTCTGGTTGCACGCGCCCTGCAGGGGCTTGGCGTTCAACGCGGCGATCATGTGGCGCTTTTGATTCCGAATAGCATCGAGTTTGCGGAAGCATTCTTCGGTACGATGTTGGCGGGGTGCGTGGCGGTTCCGTTGAATGCGCGGCACCGGGCGGCCGAGATCGGCTATATCATCGGCAACGCTCGGGCGAGGGTGCTTCTGACGAGTCGCCACGACAGTGACCCGGTCGATTTTCTTTCCGTGGTGCGCGAGGCCCTGCCGTCCCCTGAGAGCGCGCCGAATCTTCGCCAGGTGGCTTTGCTGCGTGGTGAGGGTGAGGCGGAAGTGCTTGGTAGGAAGGAGTTTCTCGCGCATGCGGAAGCGGTTGATCCTCGTGAGATAGAGCATACGCGGCGATGCGTACGTGCTCGCGACCCGGCTTTGATCATCTACACTTCGGGCACGACTGCAAATCCGAAGGGGTGCGTGCTACCGCACGAGGCCGTCACCAGGGGCCCCGTCGAAAGGGCACGCTACCGACTTTCCGCTGGCGACAGCAATGTCACGTGGGCAGGTGGCCCGCTGTTCCATATCGGGAGCCTGGCTCCGTTCATCGGCTCGGTCGGGGTCGCTGGAACGTTTCTTGCCGACAGCTACTTCGAACCTGGGCGAGCTATCGCGCTCATGGTGGAGTACGGGTGTACACTGGCATGGCCATGGTTCCCTGCAATTGTGCAGGGGATTATCGACCATCCGGATTTCGATCCTGCGAAGTTTGCGGAACTGCGCTATCTTTTTCTGATCGCCCCACCGACGCTGGTGGAGCGAGTGCAGGATCTGTTTCCGCATGCTGAGGTGATCCAGGCTTGCGGAATGACAGAGACGTCCGGCGTGTTCGCACTGTGCGATGCCGACGAAACGCGCGAGTCGCGCTCTACGACAAACGGGAAAGCAGCGCCTGGGATCGAGATCAGAATTGTCGACCCCGAGACCGGCATTGATCTCGCAGACGGCAACATGGGTGAGATCCTCGTGCGCGGTTACAATGTCATGGATAGCTATTGGGATGCGCCTGAGAAGACCTCGGAGGCCCTGGACTCAGAGGGCTGGCTTCGGACAGGGGATCTTTATACACGCCATCCCGGCGGAAGCCTGGTGTTCGGCGGCCGGTGCAAGGATATGCTCAAGGTTGGCGGTGAGAACGTAGCGGCCATCGAGGTCGAGTCGTTCCTGTGCACGCACCCGGCGGTCAAGACTGCCGAAGTCGTTGGAAGGCCCGACCCTCGCCTTGACGAGGTTCCTGTCGCATTCGTCGAACTCTATGACGGCCAGATAGCAGACGAAGAAGTCCTTATCGCGCATTGCCGCGGACGGATCGCCAGCTACAAGGTTCCGCGCGCGATCCACTTCATGTCGGCCGCTGAGTGGCCCATGTCCGCGACAAAGATCGACAAGCGCGCGTTGCGCGCGCTGCTATGATCGGCTCACCGCTCCGGTGCGGCGCGCATCCCGTCGATGAAAATCGACCAGAACGCCTCTGCCACTTCAAGGCCCGTCATAGGGCCTCCAGGCGTAAACCAGCGGTGCGTCCAGTTCAGCATGCCGAAAAGCGCGTTTTCGACAAGACGAGGCGGCACATTCGCACGCAAATCGCCCGACGCGATCGCTTCACGAATGAGACTGATCAGCGTTTTATCGAATGCACGGGTCTTTTTCATGATCTCCTGCGCCCAGGGCGTCTCGTCCGCTCCGACCTGGTGCATTTGCTCCTGAATGTACACGAAGGTCGCAGGATAGTTCTCCTCATAGGAGACCATGAGGCGCAGGTAGATGGCGTGCAGCCGTTCGAGCCAGGTGAGGGAGCTATCGTCGATCAGCTTCTGCGCTTCGGCGATGTTCGCATCGAGGACGCCTTCCACCGTGACCCGGAAAAACTCTTCCTTGCTGCCGACGTAATAGTAGACGGTCGCACGATCCATTCCTGCTTCACGTGCAATATCCGCCAGCTTGGTCGCCTGATAGCCCTGTTCCTTGAACAGGCGCGCGGCGATCCGGACAAGCTCTTCCCGCTTGGCGGCATAGTCGGCGCCGCCTTCATTCTGGGCCGATTCGCGGCGGCGGGAGTAGTTGCTGACCTTGCTCATCCGATTTTTTCCCCGCGCATTGTTTCTAAAGTGCGCCTCCAGATTTCTCTTGCAGACCTACGGGTCAGTTCGTCAACGGGTAAGTTGATTCCGTTCGCATTCCGCGGAGGTCGGGCCTGGCCCGAAAAGCCATGATTCCCCAGCTCGCCCATTTCGCGACCAACCCCGCTTACGGGTCTGGTACATATCGTCGCCGGCTGCGCTTTGCGGCCGGCACGCGCACGGTGCACGCGCAGGTCGATGATACGCATCACTCGTATTGGCTGGTTCTGGAGCACGACAATGCGCAAATAACCGGGCTCGAAGCAGGCTTCAACCGCGCTCCGACGAACATGTGCCCGGGCTCGGTCACCGGACTGCAGTCCCTGGTCGGCGCAAGGCTGGATGTGCCCATGCGCGAGCTGATGACGAAGCTTCCTCAGACATCCAATTGCACGCACCTGGTCGATCTCGCTTTCTGGTCAATCGCCCACATCGAAGGTTCAGCGGTCTGGGAGATCGAGGTCCCCGATCAGATCGACGCTCCGGTGTGGATCGGGATCGGGCGAGACGGGACAAACATACATCGCTGGCAGATTGCAGATTTTCGGGTCGTCGCGCCGGAAGAATTCGCCGGTAAGCCGCTGATGTCGGGATTCATGCGATGGGCAGGCGAAGCATTCGCCGACTTTTCACTGCTTGCAGCGACCATGCTTCAGCGAGGCCTCTTCGTGGCGCGAGGCAGGCAGCACATCGTCGATCATGCTCCGCCCACGCCGCTGGCGAGCGCAGAGGGCATGGCGGGCATGTGCTGGTCCTATTCGCACGATAGACTGGCTCACGGGACCGGTTCGCTGGATTACGTTCGTGATTTCACAGACGGCGTCAGAATGGAAACGCCGCCCCCGCATATTGATAATGGGTTGAAGGATACCGGGTCATGACTGATATTTCTCCGATAGAGGCAATTATTGAGGATGCCCGCAACGGGCGTCCCTATATTCTGGTCGACGCGCCGGATCGTGAGAACGAAGGTGACGTAATCATTCCGGCGCAATTTGCGACGCCTGCGGTCATTAATTTCATGGCTATCCATGCGCGAGGGCTCATCTGCCTGGCGCTCACGACGGATCGGGCGAACAAACTGAAGCTCGAGCCTATGTCTGAAAACAATGGATCGGGACATGGGACGGCGTTCACGGTCTCGATAGAAGCTCGCGAGGGCGTGACAACCGGCATCTCGGCGTACGATCGGGCTCGCACCATCGCCGTTGCCGTCGATTCGACCAAGACGCGGGACGACATCGTCACACCCGGGCACGTCTTTCCACTAATCGCCAAGGATGGGGGTGTTCTGGTTCGCGCCGGTCATACCGAGGCAGCGGTAGATATCTCCCGCCTGGCCGGGCTTTCTGCAGCTGGTGTCATCTGCGAGGTCATGAATGCTGACGGCTCGATGGCGCGCCTTCCGGACCTGATCGAATTTGCGCGTCAGCATGATATGAAAATCGGAACGATTGCCGATCTGATCCAGTATCGGCGCCGTTCCGAGAAGCTGGTTGAGCGCTTGGTCGAGGCACCGTTCGAAAGCTGGCATGGGGACTTCCGCATCGTAATCTATCGCAATACGCTCGACGGCAGCGAGCACGTTGCGCTCGTCCGCGGCCAACCCCGCGACGGCGTGCCTACACTCGTTCGGGTCCACCAACTGGATCTGACCGCTGACGTGCTAGGCTGGCGCGCCGCGCACCGAGATTACGTTCCAACTGCGCTTCGTATGTTGGCCGATCACGATGGTCCCGCTGTTGCCGTATTCGTTCGCGATCCCAACCCGTCGTCCATTTCCGAGCGGGTGAAAGGCAATCGCAAGATTTACGCCGATACCCATGGCTACCGAGATTACGGGATCGGCGCTCAGATTCTTCATGATCTGGGAGTTCAGGAAATGATTCTGCTGTCGTCGAGCGAAGGTAAACTCGCGGCGTTGGAGGGCTTTGGACTTTCGGTCATTCGCAAGCTGCCGATGGTCGTCGACGGGGAGGATGCGCGGCAGCCGCTAGCGTCGGCTTAAGATTCGGGATCAGAAAAAAAAACACCCCCGCTGCTCGGCAGCGGGGGTGTTCTTCTGGACCCGTGAATACCTTCATGTGATCGTTGGATCGATCACCGCCTTTATCGCCCCTCCGCTCTTGGTGAGGCGCAGGGCTTCGGCAGCTTGAGCAACTCCGAAACGATGGCTGACAAGCGACCCGAGAGGTACGCGGTCCTGGAGCGCGACAGCTAAGTGCAGCGCCTGGTAGTAGTGTTTCGGTTTCGGGAACGTGGCGCCCCCGATGTTGATGTTCTTGATCGTGAGATCGCGTGGGCTGATCGGCTGTGTTCCGATCGCTCCCCAGAGTCCCAGTACGATATAGCGCCCGTGGTTTCCGGTGAGATCGACACCCTCGGGGAATGCGGGCAGCACGCCGGCAGCTTCGACGACGACGTCCGGCCCGTTGCGTCCGACGCGGTCGTAAATCATGCGGCGGCGTTCGTCCGCCGCGACATCCAAGCCGATTGTGACGGTTGCTCCGAGAGACTTGGCCGCTTCAAGACGGCCTGGCGAACCATCGATGATGACGATTTCCCGGGCACCGGCCTGGGCCGCTATGAGAACGGCGGACAATCCAACGGGGCCGGCGCCCTGAACGACCACGGTTTCGCCGAGACGCACGGGCCCACATCGATCGAAGCCGCGCAGCGCCGTCGGAAGAGCGCAGCCGAGGGCTGCCACCGCCTCCGGTTGAGCATGGTCAGGCAGCCGGTAGAACGGCATTCCGTTGGGCAGCCAGGCGAAGTCGGCATAGCTGCCCCAGTTTGGCTTCGAGGCGTCCTCGAAGAACTGGGTGTTGTCGCAGGGCGTCTCGTCGAGGACGCTGCACGAATAGCAGCGATGGCAAAGCGCGATTGGCGACCAGTAGACAAGGTCGCCCGTCTTCAATTCCTCGCCTGCGTAATCCGTCGAAACGCCGGGGCCGAGTTTTTCGATGCGTCCGATGCCCTCGTGTCCCAGAATGATGGGGAAGGGCATCTCGCCAGCTTCCCCGGTGAGAAGATGAACATCACTGCCGCAGACGCCGCCCAAAACTATGGAGACCAAGGCGCCGCCCGGCTCCGGATCGGCGATGTTGACGTCCCAGGTTTCGAGCTGGTTGGGCTTTACCAGTACCGATGCGCGTCCCAGCATTTTTCAGATCCTCATTTTCGTTCGTATGGTCGCTCAGTCTTCCGGGGCGATCTCGACAACGAGACCGGCGAGTTCGTCGCTGATGACGATCTGGCAGGAAAGGCGAGACTCGGGCGTGCGGTGTTCCGAACTGTCCAGAAGGTCATCTTCGTCATCCGACATGGCGGGAAGCCTGTCGGCGAACTCGGCGCCGACGCGGACATGGCATGTCGCGCATGAGCAGCAGCCCCCGCAAAGTGCCAGCAATTCGTCGATGCCGGAATCTCTCAGTGCTTCCATGACACTGACGCCTGGAGCAGCTTCGATCTCGCAGCGGTCACCCGCCCGCGAGATTACGGTTATGGTCGTCAAGGATGGCCTCGTGATTTGGAGTGCAGATTTGTCGCTGACCGATCAGCGATCGACGGACCAGACGAGCGGAACGTTCTCGACCGCGGCCACGATGCCCGAATGATAGGTAGGGCGGGCGTCTGGCGCGAGGCTGAATTCCGGAATTCGTTTCAGCCATTCTTCCAGCGTCACGATGACCTCCATGCGGGCCAGGTGCATGCCCGCGCACCTGTGCGGCCCTCCGCCAAATGTGCTGTGGGAGATGCCGCGCCGGCTCAGGTCAAGCTTCCAGGGCTCAGGGTTGAGGGTTTCGTCCAGGCCATGCAGAGCGGTAGGCAGCAGGATCATGTCGCCGCGCTTCAGCGTGACACCGTCATAGTCAATGTCCTTGGCGACCATCCGTGCCTCCGAGACCACCGGAAAGCGCCGGAACATCTCTTCGACGCCGCGCATGAGAACCAGGGGGTCGCTGCGCAGTTCAGCCACGACGTCCGGGTGCTTGGCCAAGTGGATCATGAAAAAGCTGAGGAAGTTCACGACGGTGTCGAGGCCGCCAAGCAGCAGCAGGGAGATGAGGCCTTGCGCTTTATCGTGATCGATCGGCTTCCCGTTGATCTCGGTGTTGACCATCTGTGTGATCAGGTCTTCCCCGGTGCCGCCGGTACGGGCGCGGATGATGGGGTCGACGTAGGCATAGAAGCCATTGTTACCAGCTTCCAGATCCGCTGCCATCTCCTCCGGCGTATTGCCTTCAGGGCGGGTCATCTGACGGGCGAATACACTTAGAAGCGGTACGTCTTCCAGAGGAAGGTCTGCCAGAGCCATGAACACGTGAACGGGAAACACGCCCGCATACTCTGCGGCAAAGTCGCATTCGCCTTTGTCAGCGAAATTGTCGATGAGGCCGGCCGCTACTTCCCGGACTTTCGCTTCCACCTTGCGAATTCGTCCAAGGTTCAGGCTCTTGTCGAGGCTCTTGCGATAAGGTGTATGTTCCGGCGGATCCATTCGCGTCGGAACCATCTGATATTTCTCGCCCGCCTCCTTGGGCAGGAAGATCACCTCGCTCGAGAAACGGGATGGGTCGCTGTAGACTTCCTTTACCGTCTCACCGTTCGTGGCGATCCAGTGCCCACCTGTGAACGGCGTCCAGATGAGATTGGGCATGCCGGGGCGGTGCACCTTCTTCCACGCCTCGTGATAGCCCTCGTCGATTCCGTCGAGCGCGTACATGTCGATCTCGTGGACGCGATCGGCGGGGACATTCGCGGGGCGCGAAGCCTTGGCGCGCAGCGATTCTTCGAGGTTGGTGGCCAAGCTTCTCTCTCCTGTCGTGAGATGATTCATCATCCATGCGTGTTAAGAGCACGCGTTATGCGTGTCAGATACACGCGTCTTGCAATCCCGACAAGAGGGCGCAAAGATCGGTGCGAAAATTTTTGCGAGGCAAGCGACCGGCTTGTCCAAAACAGATCGTTGGGATTATTGCGGCGCCATGCGTATGCGGGAACTTGAGGAGAAGACAGGCGTCGACCGTGAGGTCATCCGCATATTGCTACGCAAAGGACTGTTGCCTGAGCCGAACCGGCTTGCCCGCAATCAGGCGGAATACGACGAGTCCCATGTCAGGGCGATTACCGTGGTTCGCGAGCTTCAGAAAGGCAGTCGGCTGACCCTTGATCAGATCAAGGAGCTACTTGACGGTCGGAGCGTTGATGGCGGTGCGGGTGCGGTCACCTACCAGCATCTGGAGGAGCTGCTCGCAATACGTTTCGGCTTGGACGGAACCCGTCTTGTCCCCCTGTCTGCGATTTCCCAGCGTAACTCGATGGCGCCCAGGGATGCTGCAGCATTCAACCGGATGGGGATGGTCGACCTCGTCGACGGAGAAGACGAACCGCGCCTGAGTTTGACAGACGCGCGGCTTGTCGAAATTTGGGCGCAGATTCGTGAGCTTGGTTTCGTGGAAGAAGCTGGCTTCCCGCCTGAGAACATCGCGTTCTATCTGCAGGCCGCCGAGGAAGTTGCTGCGCGTGAGGCAGAAGTCTTTCTTAAGGGAAGTGCCGGTCGGATTAATGAGGAGAATGCGGCGACGATGCTCCAAGGGGCATTGCCGCTGATGCTCGACTTTTTCGGTTTGCTTCGCCTGAAGGCATTCATGCGCAATATCCACGAAGCCGTCGATGGCTCCGATCAGACCTAGATTGACGGCTCGAAAATGGCGTGCGTATCAGCAGGTCGGTATCTGGATAAGCGATCGGAAACGTGGACAGGCACCGCGCAGTAGTGGTTGCGCTCCAACGGTTGGCGCGGTGCAGCGAACGTCGAATGTCTTTCGGCGACCAAGCGGCCGCATTTAGTCGTTACGTATCCGGAGCAAGATAGTGCGCGCTGCATCGCAATCTCTTGTCATCTGCGAGATCAGTTCGGGTAAGTCGTCGAACTTCGCTTCCGGGCGGAGGAAGTGCACGAGTTCGACATCAATCTCTTGATCGTAAATATCCTCGTTGAAGTCGAAGAGATACGTCTCCAACAGTTCCTTCGGCGGCGAGAATGTTGGGCGGATGCCGAAGTTTGTGGCGCCATCAAGGATGCGGCCGTCCGTCAACGTCACCCTAGAAGCATAAATGCCGTACGCAGGCTTATCCTGATCGTTCAGTATCATGTTTGCAGTCGGGAACCCGATGGTCCGTCCGATCTTGTCGCCATGCACAACACGCCCCCGGATCGATCGGACTGCGTCAATCGATAGATTGCGTTCGTGTGCCAGCATCAGTTCGTCCTTTCCCATTGACTGAGGGAAGCGTAACCCTCCAGACAAGCTCAGTCAACACTAACGTTGACGCGCCACAGTTTGCGCGCTAACCATCACGAGAACGGGCACATCAGTGTCGCTGCGCCGCTATGTGGTGTTTTGTGAGGGGAGGGAGGGCGCAGCTGCGGCGATCCTGATTGTTAGCCTGGGAATGTGCCCGGCGAGCTATGAAGGCGATGGCCAGATTGCTGAGTAAGACGCCTCTTCCTGGACACCCCGCGGTGGGTTCAAGCGGTCAGAACGGCGGACATTTGCGCCGCTCCCCACGCGAGCCAGGACATCAATGCAATCCCCCAGATCGCGCTGACTTTCTCGGGTGCCAAAAAGGAAATTGGTAGTGGAAGACGTCTACATCTTATCGGGAGCTCGGACAGCGATCGGTGGTTTTGGCGGCAGTCTGAAGGACGTGCCGGCCGAACGGCTTGGATCGATCGTGATAGCCGAGGCTATCGCTCGGGCCGGACTATTGCCCGACGACATTGGCCACGTGGTTATGGGGAATGTTATCCCAAGCGTTCCCAAGGATGCCTACATCGCGCGAGTTGCAGCGGTCGCTGCTGGCGTTCCTGTTGGTGCTCCCGCACTTACACTGAACAGGCTGTGCGGCTCCGGATTGCAGGCGATTATCTCTGCCGCTCAGATGATCGCGCTAGGAGAATGTCAAATAGCGGTTGGCGGGGGGACGGAGTCGATGACGCGATCTCCCCATCACGTCGCCGCCACTCGTTTCGGCCAAAGAATGGGCGACGTTGCGATGGTGGATGCCATGCTTGCAGTGCTCAGCGATCCGTTTGAAAACATTCATATGGGCGTCACCGCCGAGAACGTGGCTAAAGACTACGGAATTTCTCGCGAGGACCAAGATGCTTTAGCGGTGGAAAGTCACAGGCGAGCACGCGTGGCACAAAGCGAGGGTCGCTTCGAGAGTCAGATCGTCCCAATCGAAGTCACGGACCGCAAGGTGGTTAGGCATTTCGCGACTGATGAGCACGTGCGCGAGAATGCCGATATCGCCGCAATGCGCGGATTGAAGCCAGTGTTTCAGAAGGGAGGAACCGTTACTGCCGGTAACGCGTCTGGCATCAATGACGGCGCGGCGGCAATTGTCTTGGCAAGCCCCGCCGCGATCGAGGCGAAGAATCTGAGGCCATGGGCGCGAATACTTGGCTGGGGACATGCCGGAGTTGAGCCCAGCCGAATGGGAATAGGCCCGATCAAGGCAGTCCCGATTGCGCTTGAAAGGGCGGGGATTGGTCTCGATCAGGTCGACGTCATCGAATCGAATGAAGCATTTGCCGCTCAAGCGTGTGCGGTCGCTGCAACCCTTGGGTTTGATCCCGAAAAAGTGAATCCGAACGGATCCGGTATCGCGCTAGGCCATCCCGTAGGTGCAACTGGAGCAATCCTGACGGTCAAGGCTCTATATGAACTTGAGCGCATAGGTGGACGCTACGGCCTAATGACAATGTGTATCGGCGGAGGGCAGGGCATTGCGATGGTCATCGAACGCCTTTCTCCGGCTGAGAAGCCAGCCTAGCTCGGTCCAGATCCTTAAAATGCGTGGGTTTGAAGGGCATTCGAAATGATCGCAGACGTCGTCATCGTGGGAGCGGGACATGGGGGAGCGCAATGTGCGCTCGCCCTGCGCCAGAACGGGTTCACCGGAACCATCACTGTCATCGGCCGCGAGCCGGAGCATCCTTACGAGCGGCCGCCGCTTTCGAAGGAATACTTCGCGCGGGAGAAGACCTTCGATCGTCTCTACATCCGCCCGCCGACGTTCTGGGCTGAGAAGGAAGTGACCTTCAGGCTCTCCACCGAAGTCACCAAGGTGAACGCCGAGGCGAAGGAACTGACGCTCTCGAACGGCACGACCTTCGGTTACGGTAAGCTGGTCTGGGCGACCGGCGGCGATCCGCGGCGCCTGTCGTGCGGCGGGGCCGATCTGGCGGGCGTCCACGCGGTACGCACCCGCGAGGACTGCGACACGCTGATGGCCGAGGTCGATGCGGGCACGAAGAACATCGTCGTCATCGGCGGCGGTTACATAGGGCTCGAGGCGGCGGCGGTGCTGTCGAAGATGGGGCTGAACGTGGTCCTGCTCGAAGCCCTGCCGCGCGTGCTGGCGCGCGTCGCGGGCGAGGAACTGTCCGAGTTCTACCAGAAGGAGCACCGCGATCACGGGGTGGACCTGCGCACCGGCGTTGCGGTCGAATGTCTCGAGGGCGACGGGCATCGGGTAACGGGCGTGAAGCTGGTCGACGGTGAGGTCATCCCGGCCGAGGCGGTGATCGTCGGCATCGGCATCGTGCCTGCCGTCGGGCCGCTGATCCTGGCGGGCGCCTCGGGGGCCAACGGCGTGGACGTGGACGAGTTCTGCCGCACCTCGTTGCCGGACGTCTACGCGATTGGGGACTGTGCGGCCTTCGCCTGCGACTATGCGGGCGGCACGGTGATGCGGGTGGAATCGGTGCAGAACGCCAACGACATGGCGACGTGCGTGGCCAAGGCGATCTGCGGGGACGAGAAGCCCTACAAGGCATTCCCTTGGTTCTGGTCGAACCAGTACGATCTCAAGCTGCAGACGGCCGGGATCAACATGGGCTTCGACCAGACGGTGACGCGCGGTGACGTCGAGGGGCGCAGTTTCTCGGTGGTGTATCTGAAGGACGGCCGCGTGGTGGCGCTGGACTGCGTGAACAAGGTCAAGGACTACGTGCAGGGCCGAAAGTTGGTGGAAACTTGCTCATCGCCTGATCCAGTGAGATTGGCAGACCCAACGGTGGAGTTGAAAGAATTAGTATGAATTTGTTCGATAAGATCGTATCTTCTTCGAGCCTGCTGTCACTCGCATCTGCAAGCCGGGCTGCCAACAGGGTTGGATGACTAAAAGAGGTATAAAATGCTGATAAACCAGATGGTTATCGGCGAAGTTTGGCGGACACCCTCTCCGCCAAGAGCCACTCACAATCCTTCCCAGAACTACCCAGAATACCTCGTATTTCTGCGGATTTGCGGCTGATAAGCTTCTTCGTCTTCCCACGCCTTCACCGATCCAACCGAGTGATATGGGGGTAAAAGGTCAGGGTAAGCTGGCGATGGGGATGCATCTTACCCCAAGGGGTAGATATGCTGACGGACAAGGAAGTGCGGAACGCGGCGCCGAGGACAAGCCGTATAAGGTTTCAGATTCGGGCGGGCTCTGATTGTACGTCTCGAAAACGGGTTCGAAGACCTGGCGGATGAAATATCGTCTGCTCGGGAAAGAGGGCTTGCTGACTTTCGGACCCTATCCTGAGGTCAGGCTCACCGAGGCACGGGACAAGCGGGACGACGCGCGCCGAAAGCTCCGCGAAAACATCGACCCATCGGGCGCCCGGAAGAAGGCCAAGGAGGCCGCCGAGCGCGAGAAGGCGGAACAGGCGAAGCCGGTTCCTTCGATGTCGCTGCTCGCGCCTGGTTCGAGCTGCAGAAGCCCCTCTTGGCCCCTGTCCATGCTAACGACGTCATCACCAGCCTTGAGCGCGACGTCTTTCCGTCGCAATTGAAATTCCGACGGGCGTTTTTTCGGCCAACAGAGCAGACTTCTGCGATCATCGGAAATGTGCCGAGCGCACGGGTGTACGCGGATTGAGCAGCCCTCCGGCGAGATAGCTGGAGACTATCCTCGCTTCGGCCCCAAAAAATCCGCCGCATCTTTCCTTGCCACCAATCCGGACTTTCGAGCGGTACGGGGGAAGCCCCACTCATCCAAGGCGTCTCGCCAATATCCCTTCATGGCCATGAATCAATTCAAGGCGATACTAGGATAAGGGTCGCCGTCCTGGACATGGCGGAGGAAGAACCCGCCTGGGTCATCTTCGCTGGGTTCGAACTTATCGATTCTCACGAGACCGCCGCGGCATTGCTTTTCGTCAAAGCGCGAATGTTTGGCAGTCGCGGCGACGGCCTCGCACATCTTCTGGTGCGGGACGATATCGTAAATTCGATCTCGGACAACTTGCTCCGGGAGGACCTTCGTCTTTTCGCGCCGAGACCGGGCCGTTACCTCGGTCGTGACCCAGTCACGAAGCGAGGTCGCGGCAATGCAGACGTTAATCGCAGCATACGCAAGCGGCGCCATGAATTCGGGATCATTCCGCTGAAGGGTGTCGAACTGGTCGATATCCCATAAGAGCTTCCAGTACATGCTCGGGAAATCGCTAATCACGACGGTGTGATCGGTAGCGCTGCGCATAGTTGGCTCACGGTTCATCCCGTCCCCTGTCGATTGTCATCCATCCACATCCTAGATGTCTTCACCACCAGGCGCGCCAACCAAGTGCGCCGGTCGTTTCGACCGCTGCATCCCTACGCTCGCCGCCAACGGCTATCTTTCGTTTCGACAGTTTGTTCGGTGCCGGCACGGCGAACGCGGCAGCTTATCTCCTTGCAAATAGAAGGTGCTTTCGAACAGAGGTAGATTGCGCGCGCTATGGGCAGTGGGCGCAGTGATGTAGAAACGGGGTTTTATGAAACATCTTGCCATCCTGCTTTCCGCCACGTGTCTGACGGCGGTAAGCGCTCATGCCGCCGACAAGCCGGCCATGGCTCCCGCGCCTGCCTGGGTCGTGGTGCCGGGGACGCTGCCACTGCCGAAAACCAATATCGAGGCTCCCGTAGAACTGCTGCGTTCGGACCAGCAGGTGAAGCTGGAGCAGGGGCGTCAGACCGTCTATTCCAATGTCGCCATGCGCATCGTGACGCCCGAGGGCCTTGCCGCCGGCAACGTCTCGTTCCCCTGGCGCCCCGACACAGATGACCTGACCGTGCATAGCTTGGTCATCCGCCGCGGCGACCAGCAGATCGACGTGCTGGCAAGCCAGGCCTTCACCGTTGTGCGGCGCGAGCAGAACCTGGAGAACGCAACGCTGGACGGTATGCTCACGGCCAATATCCAGCCCGAAGGCTTGCAGGTCGGCGATATACTCGAATTCTCGGTGTCGATGAGTTCATCCGACCCGACGATGCGCGGCCACGTGGAGCAGGTCGCCGGGGCTTGGAACGGGTTGCCGGTAGGCGAGGCGCGGCTGCGGATGCAATGGCCCGCCAGCCTGCCGGCGCGGTTGCGCACGAGCGGTGACCTGCCCGCGCTCAAGCCGGTGCGCAAAGGCGACACGATGAGTGTGGATTACGCTATGCGCGCGGTCGAACCGATCGTGGCACCCAATGGTGCGCCGGCGCGCTATGCAATGGGGCGCTATGTCGAGTTGACCGACTTTGCGTCCTGGGCCGATCTCGGCGCACTTCTGGCGCCGCTCTACGACAAGGCCTCAGCGCTGCCGCCGCAAGGTCCGCTGCGCGGCGAACTGGAACGAATCGCCGCCTTGTCGGCAGATCCCAGGATTCGCGCCGAGGCGGCCCTGGCGCTGGTGCAGGACCGCATCCGCTACGTCGCGCTGGCGATGGGCACCGATGGCTTGGTTCCTAGTGATGCTGAGACCACCTGGTCGCGCCGCTATGGCGACTGCAAGGGCAAGACCGCACTGCTGCTGGGATTGCTGCACGGCTTGGGTATTACGGCCGATGCGGTCGCGGTCAACGCGCTGTCGGGCGACGGGATCGACCAGCGCCTCCCGATGGTGGGGCTTTTCAACCACGTCTTGGTGCGAGCAACCATCGCTGGAAAAACTTACTGGCTCGACGGTACTCGCAGCGCCGATACCAGCCTAGATCGCCTGCAGGTGCCCGATTTCGGCTGGGGGCTGCCGCTCTTGCCGAAGGGTGCAGCGCTGGTGCGCATGGTCCCCGTGCCGCTGGATATGCCGAGCGAAACCGTGTCGATCACGATCGACGCGACGGCGGGCTTGACCGTTCCTGCGCCTTTCAAGGTCGAGACGGTGATGACAGGCGACGGCGCGATTGCCACCAAGATTGCGCTTTCCAGTCTGCCCGCCGCGGCGCGCGACGATGCTCTGCGCCGTTATTGGAAAGCCCGTTATGATTTCGTCGAGATCAAGTCATCAAGCGCCACCTTCGATCCCAAAACCGGCGAGCAACGGCTTGCAATGGAAGGGCTGGCCAAGATGGGCTGGGACGACGGCTGGTACGAAACCGATGGCATGGGCTTGGGCTACAAGGCCGATTTCAGCCGCGATGCCCGGCAAGACCAGAAGGCGCCATTTGCGGTAGCCTATCCCTATCACACCCTTGCCACCGAAAAGATCATGCTGCCGCCGGGCTTCTCGGGCAAGGCGGGGGCGGACAACGCGGATGCCGACGAAACCGTCGCCGGCGTCGCCTACAAGCGGACGGCGAAGCTCGAAGGCAATGTCTTCGTGATTGAAAAGCGCGTGCGCAGCGTTGCCCCCGAATTTCCCGCCAGCGAAGCGCCTGCTGCGCAGGCTGCTCTGCGCCGGCTGAACGACAAGCAGGTCTATCTTCGCAAGCCAGCGGACTACAGGCCAAGCGCGCCTGAACTTGCCCTGATGGCGGCACAGACGCCTGCCGATGCCCAGGCCTATTTCGACCGGGGCTTGGCGATGCTGGACAGCGAACGCTACGACGAGGCCATTTCCGATTTCAGCAAGGCGCATGAACTCGATCCAAAGGACATCTGGGCGCTCGCCAATCGAGCCATGGGCCATGTGTGGAAAGGAAACTACGCCGCCGCGACGGCCGACATGGAGGCCGTGAGCGCAATTGATCCGAAGAACGCCGTACTGTGGCGGGCACGCGGGATGATGGCGGAGCGCAAGCACGAATGGGCCACTGCAGTCGCTGCCTATGGCAAGTCGCTGGAAACCGACCCAGACAGCAGCTTTAGCTTGGGGCATCGGGCAATGGCCCACAAAAGCGCCGGGAACGAGACTGCGGCGATGGACGACGCGGCGGCATCGCTTGCGCTGTACCCGCGCTGGACCGATCTCTATCTGCTGCGGGCCAGCATCCTGAATGGGCAAGGCAATATCGACGGCATGCTAAAGGAAGCCGCTGTGTTGGAGAGCGCCGTATCGGACATTGCCTATGCGCATGTCGCTGCGGCGAACATCTATCATCTTGCCAACAAGTGGGATCTGGCGCTGGCCGCTTACGAGCGCGCACTCGCGATCGAGCCGCAGGCGTTCATCTACATCAATCGTGGACTGAGTAGACCCAAGGACGACATTGCCGGACGTCGTGCCGACTTCGCCGAAGCGATACGACTTGCCCCTAACGACGCGGGCGGCTGGATCGGACTAGCTGATGCGGAACTGGACGGCGGCGATGTGAAAGGCGCGATCCGCAGCTATTCATCGGCCATCACTAAGTTCCCCAACAACACAGAACTACTGACCGGGCGAGGGCTGGCCTACGATCGGGCTGGTGACAAGGCTGCTGCTGACAAGGATTTCACGACTGCCCGGTCCAAGGCTTCTGAGGCGGGGCTGCTGAACAATATGTGCTGGCAAAAGGCGATGGCGGGCCGGAGTCTGGAATCTGCGCTGGCAGATTGCGACGCGGCGCTCGCGCAGTCGCCAGGCTTTGCACCATACCTCGACAGCCGTGGGCTGGTGTTGTTGCGGTTGGGCCGGCTGGACGACGCGATCCGCGACTATGACCAGGTTCTCACCTCAAAAAACAGCTTTCCGACTTCTCTTTATGGACGCGCGCTTGCTTGGGCCGCGAAGGGGGACAAGTCCAAGGCGCAAGCAGACCGCGAAGCCGCGCTGAAGCTCTACAAGGACGTGCAGCGCAATTTCGACGGTTATGGACTGCCATGGCTCGACAAAGAGAACTGATCGAAGCGCGCTCCGGCGCGTCCGATGCGGCTGCCCCTCTTCTTCGAGCGCCGTTCTACCGTCATATCTGATGTGTGTTGCGGATCGTGGGTCAAGTCGGGGGCTTCTCTTTTTTGGTTTTGGGCTGCTGAGCCGAGCTGTTCTTGAACTGGAAGCTGCCGTAGCCGGTCTCAAGGATACATGACATTCCCGTGAGAGCATCGCGCCAAACTAGCCAGCACAGACCCCATCGAGTGCCTCCACGGCGAAACCAAACGCCGTACAGAAGTCGTAGACATCTTCCCTAACGAGGCCGGCATTACCCATTCATCGGTGCCATCCTCTTGGAACAGCCCGACGAATGAGCGGCTCTTCGGCTTCAGTTACACCACGCTGCGGAACACTATCGAGGCGCGCATGATCCTCCCTCATGATCCGAAGGAATAGCGTAGACGCAAGCCGTACATTCGTGGCTGACCGTACAGATAGGACACAAAGCCACTGGTGTTTGCCATGTCATTGACCGCGACGGCGTAGCGCTTGTTGGTGATATTGGTTGCAAACAGCGACAGATCGACTGGTGTGCCCCCGACCTTGCGCCAATTGAGGTTTAAATTGAGCAGTTGATACGAAGGCAGTGTCCCATAGGCAGTGCTGAAGATGACCTGCTTGTCGATATAGCTGTAGGTCGCGGAAGCCGACAGATTGCCCATGCTTTCAGGTATTGGCAGCGTGTAGGTTCCGGTCAGCGAGAGCTTGTGCTTGGGGGTGTAGGGAGCGGGTTGTCCAGGGTTTATCGGGATGAACCCGTCATAGGGGCTGTCGATGGGGAATGTGGGAGTCACAGTCGTTTTCAGTTTCGCGTCGATATAGGCGTAGCTTGCATCGACGCGAAAACCGGCGACGGGGCCAAGACTGGTTTCCACTTCCACGCCCTTCAGCCGGGACTGGCCGATATTGACGATGGCGTTGTTTGGCGGCGCCGAACCGCGTGCCGGTGACGATGTCAGGCCAAGGGCGATCTGCTGGTTCGAGAGATCGTTGTAGAATCCCGCCACGTTGAAGTTGCCCGGAACCGCACCGTGCCAACTTGCCTTCATGCCGATTTCATAGGCTTCCACTTTTTCCGGATCGTACGTGGTGAAGCCGCCCGCCGCGAGCGGATTGACGCTACCCTGCCGATAGCCGCGCGAGTATTTGGCGTAGATGAGCAGATCATTGACGGGGGTATAATCCATACCCAGCAACCATGTGGGCGCATCGCTTTTCTGGACGGGTCTGTCGAGGCACTGATCGAGGTTGGTGATCGGCGGATTGCCGGCCGGCCGCAAGGTGGGATTGGCGCAGCGGCCGACAGGCGCCGAGCCGGCGGGGAACAGGAATTGGGCGTTCAGCGCCCGCGCCCGCGAAACATCCCAGGTGTATCGTAGCCCACCGGTCAACTTCAGGTGGTCTGTAAGACTGTATGATGCCTGTCCGTAGAGGGCGTAGTTGTGGAAGGAAGCGCGGAAGCGCTGGATAGTGAGCGAACCCGTCGTGCCGGGGAAGTTCGCACACTGAAAAGCGAACCTGTCTCCGCAGATCAGCCGGGTGGCGGCATAGACGGTGTTGTCTCCCAGCGGATTGCTGATTTCCATATAGCCGCCAGCCTGCCAGTTCAGCCTGCCGCCAAAGCCGCGCCCTTGAAACTGCAGTTCTTCGGTGAAGTTTTCCTGGTTAGCCAAGGATCCGTTAGGCGGCGCGAACGAGGTGTTGAACGAGGCGTGCGTGCCGGTCAGCGCGCCGCCGGGGACTACAGCGCCTGTGCGCGGATTGGTCTGCGAGGCGGGCACGATCGCATCCACGCCGAAGAAGTCCGTCCGGAAACGGTTATAGAATTGCGAGTAGCTGGCGATGTTCTTGACCGTGATCTCGTCGGTCGCCTGCCACGTGGTGGTATTGATGATCTGCCACTGGCGCACGAGGCTGAGCGGGTCTGCGACCGCAGACTGCACCGCGAATTTGCTGCTCCCTTCCCGGCGTCCGATCTGATCGCAGATGGGCTGGCCTTGCGGGAAAATGGCGTTGTTGCATGCCGTCACCTGAGGGAGCTGCCCGTTGGTGCTGGAATGAAGATAGGAAACGATGGTGTAGTTCTCGAGGTTGGGCGTCAGATCGACAACCAGGCTTGCACGAAGCGCCCAGTAATTGAGGTCGGCGTAATCCTTCGGGCCGATACCGGAGATGTTCTTCAGATAGCCGTCGCGCAGCTGCCGATCGAAGCCGATCCGAAGGCGTGCACTGTCGCCCAGCGGCGTGTTGATGACGCCCTGCAAGCGCCGCAGGTCATAGTTGCCGATGGACCCTTCCAGATATCCTTCGACTTCCGGCGTGGGTCGCTGAGGGACCAGCAGCACCGCGCCCCCGGTGGTGTTACGGCCGAACAAGGTACCTTGCGGGCCTTTCAGTATCTGCACGTTCTGGAGATCGAAGAAGGAACCGGGGCCCGCGCCATCGCCGCTGCCGATGGACGCGGTTCCACCGCGCGGCGCGACGACATCGGCGAAATAGATGCCGACCGAGGCAGTCGTGCGTGATTCCTGCGAAAAGCCGCGGATAGCAAAGCTGGCGTTGTCGGTGCCAAATCGGCTGTTGGCGCTGAGTGATGGGGTGTAGGTCGCCAGATCATTGCCGCTGTTGATGTTGCGGTTGTCCAGTTGCCCCTGATTGAACACGGTGATGGAAATCGGCACATCCTGCAGTCGTTCCTCGACCCGCCTCGCCGTCACGATGATGTCGGTCGGGTCGCCGTTGGTCTGCGCGGCGGAAGGCGTGCCCGTTGTCAGCGCGATGATCGATGCAGATGCCCACAGCGTGGACGCCAGTAGCTTGGTCATAACCTCTCCCGTGTCTATTTTCTGGCCTTCGATGGGCCGCCGGCCTTCAGGCTCGGTTCGAATGCGATGAGCGGCGGCCGGTCTTGATCGACCTGTTCCGCGCGCGTTTTCAGTCGTCGCCGCTGATCTGGAGGGCCCACAGGTGTGCCGAGCGTTCGCGATCCATTGTCGGATGCAACGGGCCAATTTCAGTGGCGAGACGTTTGGAAACAGCGGCAAGATCGTCGGTTTCGATCTCGTAGGCGGTGACGTAGGGCCAGGCTTCCATCCCGGGCAGGTTGCCGCGTACGACCTGATAGCGCCGCGCGCTTTTGATCGCGTCGATTTTCCGGAAGTCCGGCATGTGCACATCTTCGTACCAGCGATTGCAACTGGCCTCGTCGCCTTCGCCCGACGTCGGTCCGTTCAGAGCAAGCATGAGATATCTGGCCACGGCGCTCTCCCTACAAATGTCCGTGCGATTTTTGATTCTGATCCCGGACGGTGTGGGCAGCTGGATAACATTGAGAATTATGTGTCACAATAGCGAAAATAAATTCTCTAACGAGATGGGGGTCTCGCCATTAAGTCATTGCTGTCGAAATCACGCGGGAATGGGCCTTGACCCCGCGGCGCGGTCGCCCGTAAATCCCATCAATTCGAAATAGTGAACTGATGATATGACCCGTTCTTCTCCCGGCGTGGCGCGCGTCGTCGCCATTCTCAACTTCATGGCCGAACATCCGGATGAATCCTTCACGCTGACGGACATAGTTCGGGCTTTGAAGCTAAGCCGGGCAACTTGTCATGCCTTGCTCGCAGGTCTTGTTGAGGCCAATTATCTCTACCGCACCAACGACAAGAGCTATGTTCTTGGCTCCGCGCTGATCCATCTGGGCCAGGTTGCAGACAAGCATCTCTCCCCCGTCCGCATCAGCTTGCCGGAGATGCGGGTCCTGGCGGATGAGTATGATGCCGTGTGCACGGCTGTATTTCGCGAGGGCAATGAAATCATCGTCCGCGAACGCGCGGCCTCGCGGTCCAATCTGGGGTGGTCGGTACCGCGCGGAACACGCCTGCCGCTCAAGCCCCCAGCCGGCACCAACTGGGTGAGCTGGTCGCCGGAAGCGGATGCGGATGCGTTCATCGACGAGACCATGCCGGGCGTTTCGAAAGAATTTCGCGAGGAGTTGCACGCCGGTATCCGCCTGACACGCGAACTGGGATTTCAGATCATCCTGAGGACATCGGACGATCAGCGCGGCTCGATCGGCTGGCTGTTCAACGAGCCTGACGCGGTGGCTGGCATCAGTGTCGCCACTTCGCTGGATGAGGGGCAAACCTATCCGCTGGCTTCGCTTGCCGCCCCTGTGTTCGATGCGCAGAAGAACGTTGCCTTCGTGCTCGTCCTCAGCGGTCTGGGCGGTACTTATACGGCGGCGCAGATCATGCAGATGGGCAAGCGGTTGAGTGACGCCGGCCATCGCCTCACCGATTTCCTGGCAGGCCGCCAACCCTGATTCCACGGCCTCGTCGCCCTTAGCCATTCCTCATCAACGCATCGCTATTGACGAAGCCGACAAATTCGCCCTAATCGTCTGATCGAATAGTTATTCGAAATAACGAATAAGGACGAGACATGGGCGGAGGCTTTATCGAGGGCCGATGGGTGACTGGGCTTGGCGCGCCGTTTGCGGTCGAGAATCCGTCGACCGGCGCAGTGGTCACGTCTGTGACCGGAATGTCCCTGGAACAGATTGGCGACGCGATCCGCGCTGCCCGCCATGCGTTCGACGCGGCCACCTGGGCCGATCTCCCGTTTGGAACGCGTGCGGAGATTGTGCGACGCTATGTCGCAGCGTTGGAGACGCGGGCGGACAAGATCATCGACTTGATCGCATTGGAAACAGGCTGCCCGCGTTTCACATCGTCGATGCGAAGCCAGGTCCAGACGCCGCTGGCGCAAGCGCATCAGATCATTGATTTGGCCCAGTCGCTGCCCGATTACGAAGACAACCCATTGCCGATCGGCGAGCGGGTGAATCTGATGAACCAGCCTTATCAGAGCCTGCGCCATTACACGCCGGTCGGCGTGGTCGCGGCGATTGCTGCCTATAATTTCCCTTTCCTGACGGCACTTTGGAAAGTGATCCCCGCCCTGATTACCGGCAATACGGTGGTCTTGCGGCCAAGCCCGCTTACCCCCTTGTCTGCAGCGGTCTTTGGCGAAGCGGCCGAAGAGGCCGGGTTGCCGCCAGGCGTTCTCAATCTGGTTTTGGAAGGGGGGACCGAAGGCGGCCAATTGCTCACGACCCATGCGGACGTCGATATGGTGGCGTTCACCGGGTCGACCTCCGTGGGCGTGCAGGTGATGCAGCAAGCGGCGGCAACGATGAAGCGGCTGCAGCTCGAACTGGGAGGCAAATCAGCACAGATTTTCCTGCCTGACGCTATCGATAAGGTGGTGCCGGTCATGGTCGGTGCCTGCACGGCACACGCCGGGCAGGGTTGCGCATTGGGCACCCGGATCTTCGTGCCCGAGACAGACAAGCCTGCGATCCTGGAGAAGATCCGGACTACATTCGCCGCCATCCGGATCGGCGGCGCCGATGATCCGTCCACCCAGCTTGGCCCTGTGATCTCGGCCGCCCAACGCGCGCGCTGCGAACATTTTGTGGCGCTTGCAGTGGAAAATGGCGGCGTCGTCGTCACGGGCGGCCGGCGCCCAGAAGTTCCCGGCGAGGGCTTTTTCTTCGAACCCACCGTGCTTGATCTGCCCGACAATTCCAACCCCGCGGCGCAGGAGGAAATCTTCGGTCCGGTGCTTTGCATCATAGGGTACCGCGATCTCGATCACGCGGTGCAGATGGCGAACGACTCCCGCTACGGCCTCTCCGGCTACGTCTTCGGGGCGGACCGGCGCAAGGCCCTGGAGGTCGGGCTGCGGATCAAGAGCGGTACGGTCAATGTCAATGGCGCGATGATGAGCAGCTACGTTTCGGCTGGCGGTCAGAGGATGAGCGGCGTCGGGCGCGAGCGCGGCATCGAGGGCATCCGCCTTTACCAGCAACTCACCTGCATCAATATGGGGGCATGACATGAAGGGATTGGTCGAAGGCAGAGTTGCCGTGATCACAGGCGCGGGATCGGGCGTGGGACAGGCCGCTGCGTTGCTCTTTACCCGCCATGGCGCGCGCGTTGTGGTGGCCGACATCGACGCCGCCCGCGCGGATGAGACAGTCGCGCTGGTCCAGGCCGAAGGCGGCGAGGCGTGCGCGGCGCATTGCAATGTTGCGGATGAGGCGGATGTCGAGCGGCTGATCGCTCTTGCGGTAGCCACCTACGGACGGCTGGACATTCTCTACAACAATGCCGGTATCACCGTCACGGGATCGCCGGGCAAGGGGCCGAAGCCGCTGGTCGAGACGACCACTGCAGAGATCACGGCGATACAGGCGGTGAACGTCAATGGCGTGCTTTATGGGTGCAAGGCTGCCATCGCGGTATTCGAACAGCAGGGCGGCGGCGGGGCGATCGTCAACACCGCATCGATCGCCGGGCTGATCGGCTACGGAGGAGTGGCCTATGGCGCGACCAAAGGCGCTGTCGTCGGGCTTACCCGCACGCTTGCGATAGAGGTCGCGGCGCAGGGCATCAGGGTCAATTCCGTGTGCCCTGCGGGTATGCCGACCCGCTACGGGGGCATGGATGCGACCGGCCCACAAGCGGACCGCGTGCGGCAGAGCATGGGATCTGCACATCCGCTTGGCCGCGCGATCGATCCGATGGAATGCGCCAGCGCCGCGCTGTTCCTAGTCTCCGATCTTGCCTCAAACATAACCGGCGTGAATCTGCCCGTCGATGGCGGCCTGTCGGCGGGCGTTCCGCTTCGCCGATGACATCCGATGATCGCCCGGTGGTGTTGATAACGGGTGGAACCGGCTCCATCGGGCGCGAAGTCGCGGCCCAGGCACTGGAGGCCGGGTGGCGCGTAGTCCTTCACGGCCGCACGCGCGATAGCGTGGATGCCGCGATGAAGGGTTTCGCGCGGCCGGAAACGGACATCGCCGCCTATGCCGAGGATGCATTCGCCCAGGGCGCCGTGCCGTCGATCGTGGAGCGCGCCGTTGCCTGCTTCGGCCGGATCGATGCGGTTGTCGATTGCGTGACGGGTGGCCCGCCGGGCGTGGTCGGGCGCTTTGCGGATACTGATCCTGCGGGTTATCCCGGTCTGCTGAACGCTTCGGTCGCGCATATCCAGCGGCTGGCGCATGCTGCCTTGCCGTTGCTGGCAAGGCGCGGCGGGACCCTGATCGCCTTCGCTTCCGATGCCGGGCGCTTCGCGGCGACCGGGCAGGCGGCGGTCGGGGCGTCGCGGGCGGGGATCATGGGGTTTGTCCGCAACCTTGCGATGGAAACCGCGCAGGATGGCATCCGAGTGCACTGCATCGCGCCGAGCTTCGTCGAGGGTAGCGCCAGCCTGAAAAGAACCGAGGCGCGAAATCCGGACCGGGTGGCCAAGGCGCGTGCACGCGCAGGGCTGGGCCTGCCGACGCCTGCGGACATCGCGCCCGTGGTCCTGTTCCTGTGCGGCGATGGCGCACGCAAGCTCACTGGTCAGATCATCAGCGTGAATGGCGGATTGAACGCATGAGGGACAGTCGATGAAACAGGTCGTGTTACGCAATTATCCGAGGGGAGCGCCCAGCGCTGGGGACTTTGCGGTGGAGACCGCCGAGATGCCCGAACCGGCGATCGGCGAGGTGCTGCTAAAGACGTATTGGCTTTCATTGGACCCGCTGATCCGCTTTTCGCTGGACGAGCGGCGGTTGACGGGCCGGGCGCAGGTGCGGCCTGGTGAAGTTCTGTATGGCGGAGCCGTGTCACGCATCGAGGCGTCCAATGTCGCGGCTTTTTCAGTCGGGGATTGGGTCGAGGGGCGAACGGGGTGGAGAGAGTTTGCAGCGGTCGATCCTGCCGTCGTTCCGCTGCGCAAGATAGATGCGGGGGCAGCGCCGCCCTCCGCCGCGTTGGGACTCCTGGGTATGCCGGGGCAGACGGCCCATGCCTGCATGATCGAGGTTGGCCGGGTTACGACCGGGGAGACGGTCGTGATCTCTGCTGCGGCCGGCGCGGTCGGCACGATCGCAGGGCAGATCGGCAAAATTCTGGGCGCCCGGGTAGTCGGCATCGCCGGGGGGCCGGAGAAATGTCGCGCGGTCGAGGCGCTCGGTTTCGATGCCTGTGTCGATTACCGTGCCAGTGATTACGCCGACCAACTCGCAGCGGCCTGTCCCGGCGGGATCGATGTCTATGTCGAGAACGTCGGCGGCGCGGTGACGCAAGCCGTGCTGCCCTTGCTCAAATATCAGGCCCGGATGCCGGTCTGTGGTTTCATCGCCTATTACGGCATGGGCCTTGAAGGGCCGGGGCCGGACCGGCTGCCCGGCTTCATGCGCACCATCATGTCCAAGGGGCTTGAGGTGCGCGGGTTCGGCGGAGCGCTGGTCGCCGGACCCGATGCGCTGGATACTCTCGCACGGTGGCATGGCCAAGGAAAGATCAGGCTGGCCGAAACCGTGGTGGAAGGCCTCGACGAAGCGCCCGCCGCCTTTGCCGGCATATTCAGCGGCAACGCGAATGTGGGCAAACTCGTCGTCCGGGTCGCTGCGGAGTGACCCGGTGATGTCGATGGACTCCACAGGCGCCTGTTCGCAGGTCGTGCCGCTTGAAGGCGGCCGCAATTTTCGTGATCTGGGCGGCTACCGCGCAAGGGATGGGCGCAAGGTCCGGCGCGGCCTGCTCTATCGGTCGGGGAGCCTTGCGGGGGTGACGCCGGCGGGCGTTGCCACATTGCGCGGGCTGGGTGTCGTGGGACTTTGCGATTTGCGCACGTCGCGCGAACGGCTTGCGGAGCCCGTGGATTGGCATGCGGCGATGGGCCTGTCCTATTGGTCGCGTGATTATGAAACCAGCTTTGGCGAGCTGAGACGCCTGATGGAATCGCGCCTGCCGGACGCCGAGGCAGCGCAAGCCGCAATGATGGAGGGGTATCGACGTCTGCCGTTCGAGCAGGCGCCCGCCTATCGCGAACTGTTCCGGCGCCTGCGCGATGGCGAAGTGCCGCTGATCTTCAATTGTTCGGCAGGCAAGGATCGCGCCGGCACTGCCGCAGCGCTTATTCTGACAGCGCTTGGCGTGCCCCGCGAAACGGTATTGGCCGATTTCGCGCTCACCGACCGCGTCGGCGGTCTGGAGCGCATGATATCCCGGCCCGCAACCGAGGGCAGCCTGCTGGCCAACCAGTCGACCGAAGTCATTCGCGGAATTCTGGCAGCCGATCCCCTTTACATGGCGACGGCGCTGGATCTGGTCGCGCCGGATGCGCAGGCGTTCGAGCAGTATCTGGAAGATGTGCTGGAAGTGGATCGAGCATCTGTGGAGGTGATCCGCGAGCGCCTGCTCTGCTGATCCAACACCGCTCGACTTGACATATGGTTCTCAATATGGATTTATATGTCGAAATAACGAATTATGCGATCAAGCGCTCGTATCGGGGCGTCTGGGAGATTGGCATGCCTGCGTCGTCAAACCGCCGTTACGCGGCTGGCCCGTGCCCAGACGGGCGGCGGGAAGATCGCGGCACTGCCCCTGATCCCGACTTCACCTGCCTGAAAGGCTAAGACACGCAAGAGGACTGCAATGGCTGATGTTCTGACCCGCGACGACCCGCTCTACGAGCAACTTTACGACGTTCGCCGCGAGGCGATCGAGATGGGCAATCTGGTCGAGGAGGACGTGAACCCCAAGCTGGCCATGCTGCGCGCGCAGGCACAAGTGCACAAGGGGTCGCTTAGAGAGTTGCTTAGCCTGCCAGAGGTCAAGCGGCACAAGCTGGGCATCGCCCGCCAAACGTATACCGTGCTGAGCTTTGCGGCATGCGAGAAGGCCTTTCGCGAAAACGGTCGTTTTTCCTCGAGCATCGTCCATCATCCGAACCCGGGCGATGAGCAGACGATGGGCATCCTGGAGATGGATGGCCTACAGCATCTGGCCTACCGCAAGACCCTGCAACCCATGTTCATCAAGCCGCGCACCCTGACCTGGTGGCGGCAACGCTGGATCAACGAGATCGTCGAGATGCTGATCGCGCGGATGCGGACGCAGGATCGCGCCGAGCTGAACCTGGAATATTGCGCGCGCGTGCCTGTCCATACCGTCACCCGCGCGATCGGCATGGAGGGCGATGATGCCCTGGTATTCCGCAACGCGCTGATCCGCAGCAGCGAGGTCAGCCACATCCTGCCGGAAGTTCGCGCCGAAGCGTCGGAGACGGTGTGGCGGATGTTGGCTGAACTGGTCGCCAGCCGCCGTGCGGACCCGGGTGACGATGTGGTGTCGAAGCTGATCGAGGCGACTGTGCAATTGCCGGACGGCTCGGAACGACCGCTCAACGATCGCGAGATCGCAATCAACAGCCGTCTGGTGATGGTTGCGGGTGGCGGTACGTCCTGGCGGCAGTTCGGAATTACCCTGTGGGCGTTGCTTACCCGGCGCGATCAACTGGAAGCGGTAAGGGCGGATCGGTCACTTGTGGATGCGGCGATCGAGGAATCGGTTCGATGGAACGTGACCGCGCCGGTGTTCAGCCGGTTGGTTACTGAAGATTCGGAGTTGGGCGGCGTCGCCATCCCGGCGGGGTCGGTCGTCGAACTGTGCACCGGGTCGGCCAATCGCGATTCCACGCGTTGGGAAAATGCCGACGAGTATGACCTGCACCGTCCGCTCAAGCCGCATCTTGGCTTTGGTATTGGCCAGCATCAATGCCTGGGCATGAATGTCGCGCGCAGCGAGATCAACGTTGGTATCAACGCACTGCTGGATGCTTTCCCCGACATCCGGCTCGATCCCGACCAGCCCGCCCCGTTCCTTACAGGCGGGTTGGAGCAGCGCGGAATGTCGGCCATTCCCGTGCTGCTGCGCTGAGATGACCGCTGTTGTCCAACCCGGCTTGGCGCCGCGCCAGTTGCCGGCGGTCGAAAGGGATTCGGGCTTTTACTGGACCGCCGGGGAAAAGGGCATTCTGCTTATCCAGCGCTGTGCATGCGGGAGCTACAATCATCCGCCTCTACCGCGCTGTCCCTTCTGCGGCGGCGACGCGCTGGCGCCGGAGCCGGTCGCTGGCCGGGGGAGGGTGGCTACCTTCACGGCCAATCATCAGCCCTGGCGCCGGGGTATGGCGGTCCCCTACGTCTTCGCTGCGGTGGAGCTTGCAGAGCAGGCCGAACTATACGTCATGACGAACATCGTGGACTGCGCCCCGGAAGCGGTGAGCATCGGCTTGCCTGTCGAGGTGCAGTTCGAACGCCATGACGATGTGTGGCTACCCATGTTCCGGCCACGCGGGCTTGGTTGAATGGTTCATCCCGAAAAGCAGGTCTGCATCACCGGCGCGGGGCAGTCGACGGTCGGTCGGCCTTCGCTACGCACTGCGTTGCAACTGACGCTCGATGCCTGTGACAGCGCGATCGCCGATGCCGGCTTGACCTTGGCCGAGATCGACGGCCTGACAACTTTTCCCGGGCCAGCCGGCGATGCCGGTGGCTTCTCCCCCGTGGGTGCAACCGAGGTCATGATCGCATCGGGCATGAAGCCAGTCTGGGTCGGCGCTTCGACCGAAGGCCACGGGCATATGAGCGCGATCTTCAGCGCGATCCAGGCAATCGCGTCAGGGCTATGCCGTCATGTGATGGTATTCCGGACCGTAGCCGAAGCGACAGCGCGGGCTGCGCCGCGTGGCGGGGGCGGTCTGCCGGCCCGCGCTACACGCGCCAACATGTGGTCGGCGCCGTTCAACGCGGTTTCTCCCGCCAATATCTACGCGCTCTATGCAACGGCCTACTTCGCCAAATATGGCGCGACCGCGGCGCAGCTTGGGGCGATTGCGGTCAACAGCCGCCATATGGCGAGCCTCAATCCCAATGCGATCTATCGGACGCCGATCAGCATCGAGGACTATCTCGCATCCCGCGTCATTTCTTCCCCGCTGCGTCTCTACGATTGCGATACTCACATCGACGGATCGACTGCGATCCTGTTGTCGCGGCGCGACATCGCGATGGAAATGGCTCGATCGCCGATCGAGATCGAGGCCATGGGCATGGGTCTGGGCGGACTGGGTATCGGCCGGCATGTCGGCGATTTCACGCAGCTGCCGGCGGAAGCAGCGGCCCGGATGTTGTGGTCGCGTACCGATCTCAAGCCGCGCGATGTCGATGTCGCGCAAATCTATGACGGCTTTTCGATCCTGACCCTGCTGTGGATGGAAAGCCTTGGTCTGTGTGGTCGCGGCGAGGCGGCTGCGTTCGTCGAGGGGGGCGTGCGGATCGGACTGGATGGAGAGCTGCCGCTCAATACCAGCGGCGGCCAACTGTCTGCCGGACGTTTTCACGGCTACGGCCATACGTACGAAGCCTGCCTCCAGCTTTGGGGCAAGGGCGCGGCCCGGCAGGTGAAGGGCGCCCGCACCTGTCTCGTCGCCAATGGCGGCTATGGCTACGGAGCGCTGCTGCTCAAGCGCGGGTGATGCGGCCTCCGTAACAGGGGCGAAGAACCTGTCTTCTGTGATCGACATAGCTTGACAAGCCAGCCGTCCTTGCGGATTATTCTTATTATAGAATATAGTGTCGAAATGGCGAACTGCGCTGACAGCACATAAATGGGAGAGGAATGACATGGTCTTGAACGAATTGACCCAGAGCCCCCCCGTCCAGCCGGAATTGGCTGACGGTCAGGCAGTTCCCAGGAACACCGGACGGCGGCTGATCGACGCCGATGCGCACCTCGATCCGCCTCATGAGATGTGGAAGGACTATCTGCCGGCTCATCTGCGCGACCAGGCGCCTTATGTCGAAGAAGGCGAGGAGCACGACTGGATCGTGTTCGAAGGCAATCGACGCCCCGTCAAACAGCTGAACAACACGGCCGGAAAGGCGGGCAAGGACTTCAAGATGAACGTCAAGCGCTCGGAAATGCGAGCGGCCTGGCTCCCCGAGCAGCGACTGGCGGATATGGACCAGGACGGGATCGAAGCTGCGGTCGTGTTCGGCGGCGGGCCGCTCGGAACCAAAAACAGTGAACTGTATATTGCCAGTTTCGAGACGTATAATCGCTGGCTTTGGGATTTTTGCGGGGCCGATCGCAAGCGCCTTCAGGGCGTGGCCTACCTGCCGATGCGCGACGTCGACGAGACGATCGGCCTGATGCGGCAGGCTGCGAAGCTGGGCTTCCGCACGGTCAACATTCCGGCATTTCCGCAATCCGCCGATGGCATCAGCACATCGTCGACCGTGAAAGCGATCTCCGCGGGGCAGGGGGCCGCACTGACCGGAAACCCCACCGGCGAGCGATCTTATCGCGATCCCGAGTTCGGACGTTTCTGGGCCGAAGTATGCGAACTGGACCTTACCGTGACTGTGCACCTCGGCGCGCGGGTCCCCCGATTTGGCGAGAAGGCCCATTTCCTTCCGGACATGCTGATGAGCAAGCTATCGATGGCTGAGCCGATCGCAGTGCTGATTTTCGGCGGCGTCTTCCAGCGCTTCCCCAAGTTGCGCTTCGTGACCGTGGAAAGCGGCGTCGGCTGGTTCGCCTGGGCGGCCGAATACATGGACCGCACCTGGGAACGGCAGCGCTTCTGGACCGATAGCCCGATCTGTGAGCCGCCGAGCTATTTCATGGAGCAGAACGTCTTCGGATCGTTCATCCAGGACAGGATCGGTATATTGCAGCGCGACTGGAAAGGCGGACGCAACATCATGTGGTCGTCCGACTATCCCCATTCCGAAACTTCATGGCCTGAATCGCACCAGGTCGTCGCGCGCGACTTTGCCGGCGTGCCGGACAGCGACATCAACGAGATCGTCTATGCCCGTGCCAAGCGGGTGTACCAGATCGGGTGAAGCGATGACGGAGCGGCAGCAGTCTGCCGCTCCGTCTTGTCTTACAGACCCAGCAGCGCGTACGTGTCGTGCCGTTCGATCCCGGCACCAAGGCGCTGGACGAAGATGTCGACGATCTGCGGATCGACCCATCTTGTGATGGCCCAGTGATAATAGCCGTAGATCTGAGCGGCCCGGTAATCGTCCCAGGCCTGTTTCGCGTCGGGTACGGTGCCGCCATGTGCGCGCACGCAATCGAGATAGTGGGACAACAGGCCGCGTTCTTCGCGCGCCGCAATCTCTTCGGGAAGAACGGCAGCGATATGATAGGCGACGTCCTGCGCCCAGTTGCCGCGCTGGATCAACTGCCAATCGGTTAGGCCCGGACCTTCATCCGTCAGGTAGAAATTACCCGCATGGCAATCGCCGTGCAGGATGGTCATCGGCGAACCGGCAAAGCGGCGTTCGAGTTGCTTCATGCCGTCCAGCAGCAATCCGGCATTACTGGTGCGGTCATTCAGCCGGGCGCAGCGTGGGCCGTCCATCAGTACCTGCAACTCCGGTGCTGCGAAATGCGGACTGGTCGCCAGATAGGCCAGGCGCAGCGGAATCCAGTCGTTACCGGCCAGCAGTGCAGAACCCGCATGCAGGCGCGCAATCTGGTCGAGGCTCTGTTCCGTCAGTGCAGGCGTGAAAGGATCGAGCGCCGAGCAGAAGCGGGCACCCGCATCGATCAGATCTTCCATGATAAGCAGCGCGCTGCTGCCTTCCCGGTTGATCACGGCGAGGGTACGGGGCACGCGCAGCGAGACCTGCGGTGCGATGCGGGCGTAGAATTCCGCTTCGCGCACAGCTGTCGCCCCGCCCATTTGTGCGTTGTCGGAACCTAACATCGCTTTCAGGCAGAAACGATGAACGGTGCCGGGATCGTTGGCGAAGCGAACGCCGAAGCGCACCTTGGCCGCCACCGTTTCGAAATTGTCGATATCGCCGACCCAGATCACCGGCGCATTGCCGGAAACCGGCGCAAGCGCTGCCTGCAACCACGAAGGGTCCAGCGCCTCGGCCAATGTGACCGGCACTGCAAGATCGCGTTCGACGCTCCGTTCCATATTCCCCAGCATCCTCTGTCTCCTCACTATATTATTTCAGCAGCGCTTCGAGAAAGGCGGTTGTCTGCGCCCATGACAGTCTATCGAGCAACGGGTCGTAGCGGACGCCGGGCACATGGCTCATGCTGTGCGCCTCCTCGTCCGAAAAGCCGTGCCAGCCTTCGCTGTAGACGGTGATATGATGATCGGCCCGGGCATCGGTCATCTCCTGCCGCACGGCGTCGATGTCTTGCGGCGGCGCGTAAGGATCGCGGGCGCCGGTCAGGATCAGCAGCTTTGCCTTTAGCGCGTCTGGCTGAGCGGGAGCATGCGTCGTCAACAGCCCGTGAAGGCTAACCCCCGCACGCAGGCTGGCTCCGCTTCGCGCGAGTTCCAACACGCAGCGGCCGCCCAGGCAGAAGCCCACCGCGCCGACACGATCGCGATCCACCTGGACCAGTCCGCATAGCGCTTCGAAACCGGCGATCGCCCGTGCCCGCAGGATCGATGGATCCTGCATGAGCGGTGCCACGGCAGGCCCCGCCTGCTTGGGATCGGCGAAGAACGCGCCTTCGCCATAGAGGTCGGCGGCGAAGACCACATACCCGGCGTCCGCTAGCGCCTGCGCGCGCCGGGCGGTGCCATCGCCCAGCCCGCGCGCATCGTGGATCACCAGAATTCCCGGGTGTGGGCCCGGACCGTCAGGCAGGGCCAACCGCCCTTTGAGCATGACGCCTTCATGGGTATAATCGACCGGCGCGAGATCGTTTCTGCCGAAGCGATCAGAAGACGACATCGGCGATCTTCAGGTTGATGATATCGTCTTCGCTGTAGCCAAGCGTCGTCAATATGGCGTCGCTGTCCGCGCCCAGCGTGGGGGCAGGGTGCGCGTTCAGCGCGCTTCCGTCGAATTGTACCGGAGTGCTGACCATCGGCATGATCCGGCCGTCTCCATAATCGACGGGCTGGATGTAGCGGTTGGCAATGACCTGCTTATCCCGGCACAGTTCTTCGACATCCTGC
>Ga0308165_1000797_pt1 | contig 50189 bp, 33 predicted proteins | sample PhyWR2_FD_201032 | JGI IMG/M metagenome (GOLD analysis project Ga0308165, IMG submission 201032) | Phyllosphere microbial communities from UC Gill Tract Community Farm, Albany, California, United States - DLSLW.R2 | ecosystem: Host-associated > Plants > Phyllosphere > Unclassified | place: USA... | reverse complement strand
GTTGGTGCCTCGGCGATTGCCATCGTCTATCGAGATACCGCACCCTAGAGGAAATCAGAATGAAATCATTTGACCTCTTCGTCTCTCGATTTTATCAGGGGCTTGGGTTTTATCCGGGCCGAGCAAACCAGATCCTGCGAACCACCGTGGCCTGTATCATTGTGGTTATTCTCAGCCAAACGTTACAGATCCCCGATCTAGCGCTATCACTTATCGTGGTCTTTTTTGTCACCCAAACCAATATTGTAGTAACCAAGCTCACCGGCCTGTTTTTTATTATCTCTATCGCGCTGGCCGTAGCAACGTCGCTGTTAATTTTAAAAATAACCTGGGACGTGCCTTTTTTACGCATTTTACTGGCATCATTGGTGGCCTTTATTAGTCTATTTATGATGCGAGCCTCAAAGTATGGCGTGATATTCTACTTAGTCGCTCTGATCGTTATTTTTTCACAAAGTTTTGTTGATGTGAGTTCAGATTCAGAAGAGATCATCAGAAATATCTTGTGGGTATGGGTGGCGATGAGCTATGCCATTGCAGTTACTCTCATTATTAATGCTTTATTTCTTCCCTCAGAGCCTGAGAAATTACTCAATAAAACGCTTATATCGCAACTTAACCATATAGCGGACCTCTTAAATCCTGACAATGAACTCAAGAGAAAAGAAAATACCCTCGCCTCGATTGGTCAAGATTTACAATCGCTGTATAAACTACTGCAATATACCAAATCCCGCGATCGATTAAGCTTCAGCGATCATACGGCGCAATTAGCGATGGTAACAATGGTTTCTGAACTGCGCTCTCTTTCGTGCCATTTGCCAGTGGAGATAATTAACCAAAAATCCCGTGATACAGCCTTAAGGATTAAGTCTGTTTGTGAAGTTATGATAGCCAGTTTAAAAAATCACTCAGCACCTCTTACGCCAGCGGCTATTAATACGAATACAGGAGATACAACCCTACGTGAAATGGCGAAGGTGATAAATAATTACGATCAAAATAAAAAAGTCTCTTACGATACATCCTCTAGCCCAAAGAAAAAGTTCTCATTCTTCGTTCCTGATGCATTCTCAAATAAAATCTATGTTACCTATGCATTAAAAACATTACTTAGCGCGTTGATTTGCTATATTTTTTATACCGCCACAGACTGGTTTGGTATTCACACCATCATGCTAACCTGCCTCGTTGTTGCCCAGTCAGGTTTAGGCAAAACACAGCGAAAAATCACGCTACGTTTATTAGGTGCTATTGCTGGAAGTATTGCGGCACTGATTGCCATTGTTTTTATTCTGCCAAATTTAACCACGCTATTTGGGCTGCTATTACTTTCAGCGCCTATTTTTATACTTTGTTCATGGGTTGCCACTGGCCCAGAGAATATTAGCTATGCTGGCATCCAAATGCTGCTGACCTTCTCACTCGCCGTTCTCAATGGTTTTACGCCGGTCAGCGATCTCACCGAGGTACGCGACAGAATTGTCGGCGTCATTTTAGGCATTATTATCGCTGGGCTGATTCAAACCTTAATCAAGCCCGAAAGAAATGGGGAAGTATTGCAGCTTAAGCTCGCTGGCCTAATGGACTTAATGAAAACCAGCCTATCCATGAAAAATGCTACCGAAGATAAACGAGGTGCATTAATGCTAAGCTTTAAAGAGTGTGAGGATTTAGCCACCGAGATTGCCCTTGAACCCACTTGGATGAAAGCAGAAGGTTCCCATGATGGGACTTGTCAAAAGTTACAGGAGGTTATGCAACAGGCAAAAAGCATGCTGATCAATACTGATGCGGTGGTGCTTTGGTGTCAGCAAAACGCGCCCGTTAACCCCGAAATTGGATGTTTTATCCAGCAAAATGTAGAAAATATCGGCGTTATAGTTAAGCGGCTAAAAACGGGGGAGAAAAACGAAAATATGACCCTGCCTGATTTACCGGAAGGGCTATCCAAAGAAATATCGACTATGCTTACTTTGCTCAGTGACTCAATTTATAGCTTTTGGTTGCTTCTTCACGAAATATAATTCGTTCTACAATTAATGGGTGAACCACTATTCTGGAACAATAAAGGGAGTCAGTGTGATTACGTGGACTCCCTTTTAATTTGTCATGAATTATCAATCAATGAGCGCCGCCCGCGCGTTTTAGCTTGCAGCTATTCATAAACTCCGCATCTCGGTTTTTAATGACCTCCGCCGTTTTATCATCAACATCGACGGGAATGCCCATATCATTCCAGGCCGACACGCTTAATACGCGGTATGAAGATAAAACGCCATCAACGTGGATCCTAAATTCCAACGTACCATTCGCTTTGATTGGGCCAAGATTCGCCACTTTCGCACCGCTTGGTATGCAGTTTTTATCGATGGTGATATAAGTCAGCGCGCTATATGGCAATGTCTCTGAACTATTATTTTCCATCGTACCGCCAATTTCATAATGGCCATTGGCACCAAGGCCCATATGAAATAGCAGACTCAAGCTGGGTTCTGCCAAACAAGGATAACTACTAATAAGAAGTATAAAGAATACAATTTTTTTCACACACTTCACCAATATTCAAATCTATATATTGCAAAGAGCCTATCATTTTTATCTTCCCCTGAGTCCGATAGCCGCCCAAAAGGGCGGCTATCGGTTAAACCACTTAACTACAGGTTATTACTGAAGACAACTGACAGTATCCGGAGAAGAGTTAAATGATGTACCAACATCATTAGCCCTCGTCATACCCACCACTTCGTACGATGAATCCGACGCAGGAGTGCCTGAGCGATAACGATAAAGTTGAGTCGGCCAGCCTTGAACCGTGTTCAACGTATTAGATGGATACGCATTGTACAGTGCAACCAACTGTGTTTTTGACGGCATTTTCGAACAATAGGCTTGAGCCTCACTAAACGTGTATTTCCCCCAATTTTCATTAATTTCAAGATAGTTTTTGTTTGTCTTATTTTCTGCCGTCAGTAACGGACGCTTAAAGACAACGCCTCCAGCGGTTAAGGTATTTGGCATGTGCCCCCACATATTCGCCTTATCCGTATCCGGACTGGTGACTACGGTGAATGTCACATTCGTTGATACCGGACTAACCGTGCTATCGGTCGAACTAACCTGTAACGTAGTTTGTACACCAATACCGTTAGGATCGGTCACGGTGACATTAAGTTTACCGTCGCTGTCGGTTTTGGCCGTGTAGCTGGTTGCAACTGTATTGTTTAACAATAGCTTACCACTATCAGTTCGCGCCTTATTCTGACGGTCTTTAATAGTGGGTGTTGCAAACTTAACGTTAACGTTGGCTGCTGCCGTTTGGGTATTCTCATATGTGGTTTTTACCACCAAATTAATAGGGCTGCCTTTTTTCTGGATCGCTTTGTCAGTCGACACGGAAATAACAACCGGTGCATTTACTACTGATGCGGCAACTTTAGTTAAGGTATTACCGCGAACATTCAGACCATTGACGGCCTGCACTGACAGCTCCATTACTTTACCGGCATCAGCCAGCGCTAGCATTCTGCCGGGAACTTTGCCAGATGAAGTCACCGTATTGCCTGTAGTGGCCACATCTTTACTTGTCGCGCCCTGATATCCCCATAAATAAACCGAGCTATCTTTTGGGCTACCATTATTATCATTAAAGGCATAAGTGCCGGTTAACTCTATACCTACTTCTAAGTTACCGACGATCGACAGATTGCTAATGACGGGCGCTGCCGCTAGATCAATCACCTTGCCATTGTTGCCGCCATCAAGCTTATTGCCAGCCATGCTGGTATCAGTAGTCAGGATATTCCCGGTAACTCCGGCGCCGTTCTTCGCCAGCACCGAAACTTCCAGCACTTTACCGGCATCCGTCTTCTTGATGAGGTAAGTCGGCAGTGTGCCGTTACTGGTCGTCTTACCCTGAGAGGCCACGGTGCCTGCAGTACTGCTCTGGCTGCCCCATTGGGCCAGCGAGGCATCGGTCTGGTTTCCGGTGCGCGGGTCGAATGTATAGCTGCCGGATAGGACACTACCTACAGTCAGCTCGCCGCTGATACTGAGTTTGCTGATTTCAGGTGCCACTGTCTCATTGATGATGGTGCCGCCATTGCCGCCGCCAGTAGTGTCATTGCCCGGGATGTCCGGTTGGGTAGTGACCGTTTCCGTATTCCCGGTGACCCCAGCGCCATTCTTCGCCAGCACAGAAACTTCCAGCACCTGACCCGCATCGCTGCTCTTCACGGTATAACTTGGTACCACGCCGCTCTGGTTAATCGCGCTGCCGTTGCCGTTATCGACTACGTTTGCGGTCGTGCCTTCCACACCCCATTGATATTTCGACGCATCGGTTGGATTACCCGTATTCGGCACAAAGGTGTAGCGGCCACTCAGTTTTTCGCCCACCGCCAGTTTACCGCTGATAGCCACGCTATTGATGCCTGGCGCCGCGGTCTCATCAACAACGGTGCCTCCTTCTCCGCCGCCGGTCGTTTCATTACCAGAGCTATCCGGAACGGTGGTGACGGTCGCGCTATTACCTGTGACATTAGCGCCGTTTTTCGCCCGTACTGACACTTCTAACACCTGACCCGCATCGCTGCTCTTCACGGTGTAGCTTGGGACCACGCCACTCTGGCTAATCGCGCTGCCGTTGCCGTTATTGACTACGCTCGCGGTTGAGCCTTTCACGCCCCATTCATACTCGGAAGTATCGGTTGGGTTACCGGTATTAGCCGCAAACGTATAGCGGCCGTTTAGTGCTTCGCCCACCTTCAGCGTACCGCTCATGACCACGTCGCTGATGCTCGGCGCCGCGGTCTCATCAACAACGGTGCCTCCTTCTCCGCCGCCGGTCGTTTCATTACCAGAGCTATCCGGAGCGGTGGTGACGGTCGCGCTATTACCGGTGACATTAGCGCCGTTTTTCGCCCGCACTGACATTTCTAACACCTGACCCGCATCGCTGCTCTTCACGGTGTAGCTTGGGACCACGCCGCTCTGGCTAATCGCGCTGCCGTTGCCGTTATTGACTACGCTCGCGGTTGAGCCTTTCACGCCCCATTGGTACTCGGAAGTATCGGTTGGGTTACCGGTATTAGCCGCAAACGTATAGCGGCCGTTTAGTGCTTCGCCCACCTTCAGCGTACCGCTCATGACCACGTCGCTGATGCTCGGCGCCGCGGTTTCATCAACAACGGTGCCTCCTTCTCCGCCGCCGGTCGTTTCATTACCAGAGCTATCCGGAGCGGTGGTGACGGTCGCGGTATTACCTGTGACATTAGCGCCGTTTTTCGCCCGCACTGACACTTCTAACACCTGACCCGCATCGCTGCTCTTCACGGTGTAGCGTGGGACCACGCCACTCTGGCTAATCGCGCTGCCGTTGCCGTTATCGACTACGTTTGCGGTCGTGCCTTCCACACCCCATTGATATTTCGACGCATCGGTTGGATTACCCGTATTCGGCACAAAGGTGTAGCGGCCACTCAGTTTTTCGCCCACCGCCAGTTTACCGCTGATAGCCACGCTATTGATGCCTGGCGCCGCGGTCTCATCAACAACGGTGCCTCCTTCTCCGCCGCCGGTCGTTTCATTACCAGAGCTATCCGGAACGGTGGTGACGGTCGCGCTATTACCTGTGACATTAGCGCCGTTTTTCGCCCGTACTGACACTTCTAACACCTGACCCGCATCGCTGCTCTTCACGGTGTAGCTTGGGACCACGCCACTCTGGCTAATCGCGCTGCCGTTGCCGTTATTGACTACGCTCGCGGTTGAGCCTTTCACGCCCCATTCATACTCGGAAGTATCGGTTGGGTTACCGGTATTAGCCGCAAACGTATAGCGGCCGTTTAGTGCTTCGCCCACCTTCAGCGTACCGCTCATGACCACGTCGCTGATGCTCGGCGCCGCGGTCTCATCAACAACGGTGCCTCCTTCTCCGCCGCCGGTCGTTTCATTACCAGAGCTATCCGGAGCGGTGGTGACGGTCGCGCTATTACCGGTGACATTAGCGCCGTTTTTCGCCCGCACTGACATTTCTAACACCTGACCCGCATCGCTGCTCTTCACGGTGTAGCTTGGGACCACGCCGCTCTGGCTAATCGCGCTGCCGTTGCCGTTATCGACGACGCTCGCGGTTGAGCCTTTCACGCCCCATTGATACTCGGAAGTATCGGTTGGGTTACCGGTATTAGCCGCAAACGTATAGCGGCCGTTTAGTGCTTCGCCGACCTTCAGCGTACCGCTCATGACCACGTCGCTGATGCTCGGCGCTGCGGTTTCATCCACGATGGTGCCACCGTCTCCACCGCCCTCGGTATTGTTGCCGCCGCCGCTTTGCGCGGTGTTCACCGTGGCAGTATTGCCGTACACATTGGCACCGTTTTTAGCGCGTACCGACATTTCCAATACCTGACCCGCATCGCTGCTTTGCAGAGTGTAGCTCGGTACGATGCCGCTTTGGCCGATCGCTTTACCACTGCCGTTGTCCACCACGCTTGCGGTCGTGCCTTTAACGCCCCACTGGTATTCCGACGCATCGGTTGGATTACCGGTGTTGGCTGCAAAGGTGTAGCTGCCGCTCAGCGCTTCGCCCACCGACAGTTTGCCGCTGATGGCCACGGTGCTGATGCTTGGTTCTGCGGTTTCATCCACGATGGTGCCACCGTCTCCACCGCCCTCGGTATTGTTGCCGCCGCCGTTTTGCGCGGTGGTCACCGTAGCGGTATTGCCGTACACATTGGCACCGTTTTTAGCACGTACCGACATCTCCAACACCTGACCCGCGTCGCTGCTTTGCAGGGTGTAATTCGGTACGATGCCACTTTGGTCGATCGCTTTGCCGCTACCATTGTCCACCACGCTTGCGGTCGTGCCTTTCACGCCCCACTGGTATTCCGACGCATCGGTTGGGTTACCGGTGTTGGCTGCAAAGGTGTAGCTACCGCTCAGGGCTTCGCCCACCGTTAGCTTGCCGCTGATGACCACGGTGCTGATACTTGGTGCCACCTGTTCATTTACGATGGTGCCGCCTTCACCGCCACCCTCGGTATTGTTGCCGCCGCCGTTTTGCGCAGTGGTCACCGTGGCGGTATTGCCGTACACATTGGCACCGTTTTTAGCACGTACCGACATTTCCAATACCTGACCCGCATCGCTGCTTTGCAGGATGTAATTCGGTACGATACCGCTATGGCCGATCGCTTTGCCGCTGCCGTTGTCCACCACGCTTGCGGTCGTGCCTTTCACCCCCCACTGGTATTCCGACGCATCGGTTGGGTTACCGGTGTTGGCTGCAAAGGTGTAGCTACCGCTCAGGGCTTCGCCCACCGACAACTTGCCGCTGATGGCCACGGTGCTGATACTTGGTGCCACCTGTTCATCTACGATGGTGCCGCCGTCGCCACCGCCCTCGGTGTTGTTGCCGCCGCCGTTTTGCGCAGTGGTCACCGTGGCGGTATTGCCATACACATTGGCGCCGTTTTTAGCACGCACTGACATCTCTAACACCTGACCCGCGTCGCTGCTTTGCAGGGTGTAGCTCGGTACGATACCGCTTTGGCCGATCGCTTTGCCGCTGCCGCTGTTCACCACGCTCGCCGTGGTGCCTTTCACGCCCCACTGGTATTCCGACACATCGGTTGGATTACCGGTGTTGGCTGCAAAGGTATAGCTGCCGCTTAGGGATTCACCCACCAACAGCTTGCCGCTGATGGCCACAGTGCTGATACTTGGCGCTGCTGCTTCATCCACGATGGTGCCGCCTTCGCCACCGCCTTCGGTATTATTACCGCTATCACCCGGAACAGTAGTGACGGTCAGTGTATTCCCTAAGGTCTCCACTCCGTTGCGTGCTTGAACCGACAGCTCTTTTACCTGCCCAACATCGCTGGTGACTAACGTATAACTCGGTACACTGCCTGAAGTGACGATAGCCTCAGCACTATTTAGTCCTGTAGTCTGTCCTTTATTACCCCACTGATAGAGGGAAGCATCTTGCGTATTGCCATTATTGCTATCGAATTGGTAGTGGCCAGACAGTTGCTCACCTAAAGCCAGTTTTCCACTGATGGTCAAATCGCGGATCATCGGTGCTCCACCGACATACAACATCGCGGGAGCAATTTTGATATTCTGGATTTCAGGCGTGAGTTTGTATTCAGCTATATTTTTGCCCGCCGTCACGGTGGCTTTATAGGTGCCCAAGCGATTCACATCTTCATTAAAAGCACTTACCGTAGCATCTGACTGAACACGCGCAGTCGGGGTAACCGTGGTTTTAATATCACCCGCTACGCCACTAATCGGGTGGTTATTGGCATCACGCAATACCAGCGTCAGTTCAGCCGTTGAGTGACCGTCGTTAGGTAACTGTAGCTCCATCGGCGTAAGCGTACTGTTAAGAACACTTACCGCAGCTGACGCCACGATTACCACGCTTTCTGCTTTAGGTGATGCATTACCCGATTTATCATAGGCAACACCGCTGATTACATAGCTGTTGTTCGCATCGCTGCCGTATTGATATTCAGGAATAATGACGTTGAACTGCTGCTCAGAAACCTGAACAATCTGTCCTCCCTGACTCAGCAGTTCGGGTGCAGTCCAATCAATGCGTTCAACACCGTTAGTGCTATTCACAGAAACACCCAGCGATTTACTTTCACCGCTGTAGCCGCTGATTTGCGAGGCTAACCTGAGGCTGATGGTGTCTTTTTTGCGATATTCCAACACGATGTTGTTGTTACGATCGACGAAGTCATAGCGATTAGCGGCCAGACTACGACTCACGGCCAGCATGCTGCTATCCAACTGCTGACTGAGCGGCGCGCCAAGGACGTAGTTCAGATCGATGCCAAAGCGGGTATCGTTTTGATTGCTTTTGCCCATGCGGTGATCGACGTTGAACTTCATCAGCGGGAAAGGTGAATAGTTGATCCCGGCGGTCACTGCAACCGGATTTTTTTGCTGATTATCTTTACCAAACAGTCCGACGCGGTCGCCGTAATACTGCTCATACACCAGCTTGCCGCCGATGCCCGGATAGGCAGGTAAATAGCCTTCTGTACGAATATCCCAACCGTTGGCCGGGCGTTCTTCGTAGTTATCGAAGTCCGGTGAATTTTTCCAATTGGTCAAGCGCATGTATGCGTTAGCGGCTACTTTGAGGAAATCGCGCTGATATTCGGCACCGAGGCCTAAACGGGAATGGCTACGCGACCAGTCGTGGTCGAAGAAGGTATTCGCCCCCAACATATAGGTACCTTCAAAATAACGGTACCCCAACCCTAAGTTAGACTGATTTCGGCTGTCAGTATGATGCACCGAACCCTGAGTAAACACCTGATGGGCATTGTTTTCCCACAGCGGATACAACACATCCAGCTCAGAATTTTTTAATGAGAAATCACGGTCGGCATCCAATTTTACCCGCGCTTTTCCCTTACCGTTCAGCCAACTGGCAACTTCTTGATTCGCTTTGCTGTTCGCTGCCCCCAACGCTTGGCCGCGCGCTAAATCTTTCGCGCTGTCAGAGCTGGGGTTATTTTGCAGGAAATTACCGGCCTGCTGGGCACGCTGAGCCAGTTCAGCGCTACCATCACTGCCAGCGTCGGTGACACTGCTTTTGGACTGAACAGGAACGTCGATCTCATCCCCAGCGCTCACTGATTCAAAACCGTGGGCAAAGGTTCGATATTGATTCAGCGTTTTAAGCTGCGCCACGGTGAGATGATGCTTCTCAGCGACCTGCGCAAGCGTATCGCTAGGCTGTAAAACATAAGGAATGGTTTTCGCTGCGGTGGCCGCAGCAAAAAACTTTTTTTCTCCGGTCTCGGCTCGAGCAACCATCATCGGGGTAAATGACAGGGCGAGTGGAAATACGACCTGCATTCCAATATTGAGATGCGCAATAGCGCGGATACAACCTTGAGTCATTTTTATATGACCGGATGTTGGAGGTTTTTTGTTATTCATATTTAGCTCTAATAAATAAATGAAAACATTCGATGTTTTGATTACGTGGTTTTTGCTGCGATGGCATATAGCCATTGAAAATCAACACTCATTTTTCTGAATGCCTGCAAATGGAATTATTAAACGTTCCCTAAACATATTTTATATTTAGTGTTAAACCTTTTTTCGTATCACTCCATTTAAACGTTCAATGATTAAATGAAAGAAAAATCTTTCGAATGACACAAATGAAAATAGAAATAGATTTTATTCCCCCTCATAAAAAGGTGCAGACAACACGTCCTTAAACACTCGATTTATAAAGTCCCACTTGCTCATCCTGGAACAATAAGAAAATCAATGAAGGTACTACTGGCCCTTACAACTCATAGATAGACTGCAGAGATTAAGGATTAATTTCTTTTGTATTTCCTATCCTTTTGACTACCCGACATGCTTGAAAAACCCATATAAACGCATAGAGAAGGGAGTTCAAAAACCATCAAATGCCGCAACAAAACTGCTTAGCATTTGTCACTAACCCTTCAACATTCAGATCATTATATCAATTTAAACAATATTGCGATCATATGATCTGAAAAATTACAAAAAAACAGCATTAAATCCTGTTTAATGGTTTTTTATTCAATTCACAAGTACTTTATATGAAAAGATAAGTAAGTAATGGATTATTTATATCGAATTTATTTTTAACGCTGTCTGTTTCACTTATGTTTAAATTAAATTGTTTTATTTAAAAATAAGTAAAACCAAGTATACAAAAGAAAATAAAACAATATTAAAACTCATGTCGTTTAGTTTTTATTTAAAAAAAGAGTTAACAAATAATGGATAAACAATATATCAACCACATCTTTAATGGCTTTCATGATATTAACAATAAAAATAATAAATTTTAAACATTGAATTAACATTGGATGCTAATTATTTATTTAGAAACAAAACTGCTAGCTGGGTTTACTCATGGATAATTAAAACACTATGCATAGTAGCTTTTGCTATATTCGACGTATATAGGATGTAACCCCAATAACTGGCGTCCAAAGCTTACAGTTGTAAGGTGGCACCTACTGTCGCAGACTTGATAGTCACTGCAGTTAATATAATAAACAGCATGCCCTCTCTTAAACAGACTTCGTTAAGCTCAATATAAATAAGAGATAGTCGCTATTTTCTGTAAAATTTAAACAGAAGGGTAACGTAAAGGCGTATTACTACTGTCAGGCGAAGCTAATTAAACATTGAGTGAAATATTTTAGTTAGGTAGGAAATTATATTAAGGGAAACTTTTGCGGGTATCTGATGAGATATGATGCTAGCCCCCCTACAGGTAAGGGAGGCTAGAAAGGAGAATTGGTGGGTTACTTATAAATACGAACCTTGCAGCTTTTCCCTTTGATCTTGCCTTCCTGAAGCTGCTTGTAGGCTTTCTTAGCTGATGCTTTACGGATAGCTACATAGGCATGAATCGGGAACATATCGATTTTACCCACGTCCGCGGCGGTAAGGCCTGCGTCACCGGTCAACGCGCCCAGAATATCGCCAGGGCGGATCTTGGCCTTGCGGCCACCGTCGATGCACAGCGTCACCATTTCAGCTTCCAATGGCTGCATCGGTGATGCCATCATTTTATCCGCAGACAACCAAGTTGGTTTCAGGCCGATATAATCTTCCAGCGCATGAGCGCGCACCATTTCTGATGGAGCCACAAAGCTCACAGCTAAGCCTTTCTGGCCTGCACGTGCGGTACGGCCAATACGGTGGACGTGAACTTCAGGATCGAAAGAAAGCTCGTAGTTCACAACCATTTCCAGCTCTTTGATATCTAATCCACGCGCGGCGACGTCGGTAGCCACCAGCACGCGGCAGCTACGGTTGGAGAAACGTACCAGCACCTGATCGCGTTCACGCTGCTCTAAATCACCGTGCAGAGCCAACACGCTAATATTCTGCCCAGACAGCGCCTCGTAGACGTCTTGGCAATCACGTTTGGTATTACAGAACACCACGCATGATGCCGGTTGCAGATTGCTCAGCAGCGCTTGGAGCAACGCTAATTTCTCACCGCGTGAGGTTTCATAAAACTGTTGTTCGATATCTGGCAGCGCAGAAACATCGCCGGTTTCAATATTCACAGGCTCACGTTGAATACGCGCGCTGATGCGTTCAATGCCCTGCGGATAGGTCGCAGAGAACAGCAGGGTTTGGCGTGAAGTTGGGGTGTAGCTGATCACATCGTCGATCGCATCAGCGAAGCCCATGTCCAACATGCGGTCGGCTTCATCCAACACCAGCACTTTCATCGCATCCAAACTAACGCTTTTCTTGCGCAAATGTTCCTGAATACGGCCCGGCGTGCCCACTACGATGTGCGGCGCATGAACTAAAGAATCCAGCTGATGGCTGATTGGCTGGCCGCCACACAGTGTCAAAATTTTGATGTTCTGGGTGAAACGCGCTAAGCGGCGCAGCTCTTTGCTGACCTGATCCGCCAGCTCACGCGTTGGGCACAGCACCAGCGCCTGAGTCGTAAACTGGGTAACATCAATCTGCTGTAGCAGACCGATACCAAAAGCGGCTGTTTTACCGCTGCCGGTTTTGGCCTGCGCCCGAACGTCACGCCCTTCTAAAATGGCAGGCAATGCAGCGGCCTGCACGGGGGTCATTGAGGCATAGCCAAGTTCAGCGAGGTTTTCTAGCTGCGCCGCTGGCAGCGTCAGGGAAGCAAAAGATTGGGTCACAACGGTTACTCTAATCAGACAAAAAATAAGGGGGAGCAAGTTTGCTGTTGAACGCGATTATAGACTCGTAGCGCCAGCGGACTTGTACTCATAGGCGCACATAATAACAGAGAAGCGGTGGGTCGAGCAGAAGTAAAAATAGACAACATGATGAGAGAAGAAATGCGGGGAAAATCCCCGCTTGATAATCCGCGTCGTACAGCCTTAGGCTATTTATATACTTCCGCAATAGCGCTGATTTTGCCGTGCTCACGGCCAGCGATAATTACGTAATATTTACCGCCTTTCTCATCTGCCAGCTTAGACAAGACTTCTTTAGCATCCATTGGCGATGTGGTTTCTGCCGTGGTGCTTACGGTACCAATTTTCGTATATTTTGCGGCTTCTTCTTTCGTGATTTCCTCTGCTGCCAAAGCGCCAAAAGATACTGAACTCACCAGAATCGCTGCGGTAATAGCTTTAATTGCTTTCATAAATCACTCCTTGTTGTTTGTCATTGGATAGAACAACTACAGGATTAAAGGTAGTACAGATTCATCAACGCCGCAGGAAATGCCATTTTTTTGGTCAGAATTAAGAAATATCTCCCCTGAAAGGGGAGATAAAAAGGGAGGGATAATCGGTCCAGTGCTAGAGCTCATCACCGTTTGAGCGGATCACTTTTTGGTACCATTCAAAACTCAGCTTCTTCTTACGCGCCAAGTTATTCTCACGGTCGATATACACAAAGCCGTACTGTTTTTGGTAACCGTTGAGCCAAGACAGCAAATCAATAAATGACCAAGGATAGAATCCACGTACATCGGCGCCCTGCTCAATAGCACGACCAACGGCGCGAATATGCTCGCTCAGATAATCAATGCGCGGCTGATCTAAAACCGCGCCGTCAACAATCGGATCCTTCGCGCCTAAACCATTTTCAGTAATATAAATAGGTACTTCACCGTAGCGATGACGAATACGACCAATCGCGTCGGTCAGCCCTTCTGGATAAATTTCCCAATCCCAATCGGTATACACGCCGTTTGGATTTTTTACGATTTTGAATAAGCCTTTGAAGCCCATTCCGCCGCCGCTGCCTTTCTGGCCTGACGTATTGAGTTCGAACCCTTGCACATCATCGTTACGCGCCACCATTTCACGCTTGTAGTAATTCAGGCCGATGAAATCAACGATGTTTTCTTTCAGTAATTCAGCATCACCAGGGTGGAATTCAGGCACGCCAAATGCAGCCTGTGCCATTTCGAGCATGTCGTGCGGATATTCGCCTTTTAGCACAGGATCATACAGCCAGTGGGTGTAAATCCCTTCGGCGATCTCCCACGCGCGCAAATCTTCAGGCTCTTGGCTGATCGGATCGTTAGGTTGAAGCACGTTAACAAAACCAATTTGGCCTTTAATTCCCATCTCACGAAAACTTTTCACCGCACGGGCATTGGACAAGAAAACATGATGACAGGCCTGAATGCCCAACTTAGGATCTTTCAGCTTCGGTGGATGCTGACCGGTGAAATACCCCATGCCAATAAATACGATGGTTTCGTTAAACGTTGACCACAGGTCAACGCGATCGCCGAAGCGTTGATAACAAAGACGGGCATATTCATCAAAGGCATCAACGATTTCACGCCCTGCCCAACCGCCAAATTTATCCTGCAAAGCCTGAGGAAGATCCCAGTGATACAGCGTAATCATCGGGCGAATATTGTGGCGCAAAAGCTCATCGATCAAATCGCTATAAAATTTGATTCCGGCTTCGTTCACTTCACCAGTGCCGTTCGGCAACACGCGTGGCCACGAAATAGAAAAGCGATATGAGGTCATCCCCAATTCTGCCATCAGCGCCACATCTTCTTTAAAACGATGATAGTGATCGGCCGCGACGTCGCCGTTTGTCCCTTCGTGCGTGGTGCCCGGCAAATGAGAGAACACGTCCCAAACAGATAATCCTTTACCATCAGCGTCATGTGCACCTTCCACCTGATACGCTGCCGTTGCGGCTCCCCAGAGAAAATCTTTTGGAAACTGGCTCATAGTTTTATTACTCCGTTAACGCTATAAATAAAAAGATAAAATAGTGATTGCCGCTGTTACCACACGATAGCTTCATCGTCTTCTGGTGCCGGTTCGGCCCGTTCCTGTGCCAAGAGCTGCTTCTCATAAACCTTAAAGAACGGGTAATAAATCAGGGCAGATAACGCCATCAGCAACAGCACTAATACGGTGACACGGAAATCCCAGCCCATTGCCCACGCGGCACCAATCGGCGCTGGCGATGTCCACGGAACCAGAGAAATCATGTGAGGAAGCAGATTGGTCGTCACAGCGGTGTAGGCCACAACCGCATTGATCATCGGCGATAAAATAAAGGGAATGAAGAAGGTTGGGTTCATAACAATCGGCGTACCAAAAATCACCGGCTCATTAATATTGAACATGCTCGGAACCAGACTCAGTTTCCCCATCGCCCGTAGATGCACAGATTTGCTGCGCAGGAACAACAGCACTAAACCGAAGGTGGCCCCCGAGCCACCGATTACGATCAGAAAATTCCAGAACGCCTCCGTCATGATATGCGTAAGCGGCAGCCCTGCGGCAAGATCGGTTTGATTTAACCCTAAATTCGTCAGCCAAAATGCCTGCAACATGCCGGAAACAATGGCTGAGCCGTGGATTCCTGCAAACCATAACAGATGACAAATCAGCACGGCGAGTAGGATAGCCGGTAGTGAATCAGCGGCAGAAATCAGTGGTTGGAACAGCGCCATAATCGCCTGAGGGAGCAGTTGGTCAAACAGAGCCTGCACGCCCATGCTGATCGGATACAGCGTAATAATGGCGGCGAGAATCGGGATCAGCAGATCGAATGATTGTTTGATGTTTGCCGGAACCTGCGGAGGGAGCCTTATTCCAATATTGTGATGTTTGAGAAAACGCGTGAGCTCCGTGACATAAATCGCCACGATAACGGCGGTGAAAATCCCCACGCCGCCCAGTGCAACGGTAGGCATATTTCCGTTAGCCTGTGGTGCTGATACCAATAAAAATCCCATCAGGGCCAGCATTGCCGTCATGAAAGGATCAAGCTGATAGCGTCTTGCGAGGTTGTAGGCAATGGCCGCGGTGATATAAATCGACATGATCCCCATCGTCATATTAAACGGCGTCAGGATTTGGCTTTCATACTTTCCAGACAGCGCCAGCCAACTGCGCGCAAAACCCCAGCTACTCTCAGCGGAAAACGGGGGGTAGACAAATACCAGCAAAAACGAACCAACAATCATGAATGGCATGGCGGCAATAAAGCCATCGCGAATCGCCATAATATGCCGCTGAGAAGAAATTTTTCCTGCCACTGGGCTAATTCGATTTTCGATAAAGCTAAACAGCGATTGACTGATATTCATCATGCTCTACCCCTAATAAGACGCGTAAGGAACAGAGTATAAGGTGCCATTTTCACTTACCGCAACCGGTTTCAGTAACCGGTTTCATTATTCATCTAGAGTGTGAAGGCGATCGAAAAAATCGAAGAATACGCACGCTTAAATCACGCGCACCGAAGTTTCGTGACGGTTTTCCCAGTATTGATCGTCGAGGCGAGAAGTCGTTACCCCCATACTCTTTGATGCATGGATGAACTGACCATTCCCCACATACACGCCAACATGTCGCGTCTCCGGCGAGGTTTTAAAGAAAACCAAATCACCGATTTTGAGCTGCTGCTTAGCAATGTGGTTGCCTGAATGAATTTGCTCGGAGGTCGTTCGCGGCAGATTAACCGAGAGTTCGCCGAGCACACGGCGCGTAAATGCAGAGCAATCGATGCCATACTGAGAATCGCCGCCCCAAAGATATCTCACCCCCTGCCAGCGCCGATAATCCTGCAAAATCACCTGTTTGATATTGGCCTGCTGCGGATCGTTAAAGCTTTTGCTATTGAGCGCGCCCTGAAAGGACGCTCGGTAGGAAGAGAGCGCTGAGCGGGATTTAACATGCAGGTTTTCATTCATCTTGTCGGATTTAAAATATGTGGGTAATTCAAACGCAGATGAAGGCTGAACCACAAACGCGCCAGAGCAAAATACAACGGCTGAGATAAGTTTTCGAAATAACATTTTGAGATCATCGTAGAGAGAGAAGAGCGTCCTTAAGAGGCGTCGCGACTGGCCTCAACATCAAGGGCTTCACGCTGAATCACGTCCATTGCAGGGTGAAAACTACACAGCTATTCACCCAGTCTCCACTGAATCAATTTTGAAGCTATGCTTACGCGTTAAGCATATGTTTTATGAATTTATGTTTTGCTTGGTGAACCATAGCGTTAAAACAAGAAGAGAATGTTAATAAGAAAATTTGTCAGGAATAAAAATTAAAAAACCGCCAAAGAATAGTAACGCTGTTCACTTAAGCTCGATTTTAGGGGGAGCACACCGATGGGGTCGTAGCGGCGAAAGCCGCCGACAACTTTGCTTGGAGCAAAGTTGAACAACGCTTTAGCTTTGGCCCGTAGGGTGGAACACAAGGATGTGTTCCATAACGGCCCCGCGGTGTGCTAGACCCGTGTATCTCTTAAATGAGCGGCGTTACCACATAGCGATCTATGCCCAAAATAATTCAGGTGGCTTGAAAGTAAGACGGGGATAAATCCGCTATTTCCCCTGCCCATAATAGGCACCCGCACCGTGTTTACGCAGGTAGTGTTTATCCAATAAAGCACGCTGCATCGAGTCAATTTCTGGCATCAGTTGGCGGGAGAAGATCCCCATGTAAGCGCACTCTTCTAGCACCACGGCATTATGCACGGCATCTGCGGCATCGCGGCCCCACGCAAAGGGCCCGTGTGAATGCACTAACACTGCGGGAACCTGCATAGGGTCAATATCACGCTGGGTGAAGGTTTCAATAATCACTTCACCGGTTTCATGCTCATAGTCGCCTTCAATTTCGTCTTGATTCATCAGACGCGTGCACGGAACAGTGCCATAAAAATAGTCTGCGTGCGTGGTGCCCCAAGCAGGCAAATCAAGTCCGGCCTGAGACCAAATGGTGGCGTGGCGCGAATGGGTATGAACGATACCGCCAATGTGCGGAAAAGCCCGATACAGCGCGAGATGGGTGGCCGTATCCGACGATGGCTTTTTATTTCCCTCCACCACATGACCGCTGGCTAAATCTACCACCACCATATCTTCTGCCTGCATTCCGTCATATTCGACGCCAGAGGGCTTAATCACTACCCGCCCAGATTCACGATCGATTGCACTCACATTTCCCCAGGTAAACGTGACTAAGTGATGCTTAGGCAGAGCCAGATTGGCATCTAAAACCTGCTGTTTTAATTGCTCTAACATAACAAACCTCCTTCCAGCATCTTCGCTTCGATCCACTGCCGCGCTTTGATGATTTCCAGCACCGGCTCCGCTGATTTTTCCGTCCACATTTCGATCAAGAATGAACCACGATAGTTCAGCCGTTTTAGCGTTTGGAACACGCCGACAAAATCAACGCAGCCATCACCGAATGGCACATCGCGAAACTGCCCTTGGCTGGTTGCCGTCACCGGATAGGTATCTTTCAAATGAATCGCCGCAATACTATCGATACCCAACTCCAGTTCGGCAGAGACATCATTGCCCCACGCGCTCAGATTTCCCACGTCGGGATAAACGCTAAACCACGGCGATGAAAGCAAACGATCCCATTTTTTCCACTTGGTAATGGAGTTCATGAATTCGGTATCCATGATCTCAACGGCCAGCATCACCTGCGCACCTGCGGCCTGCTCTACCGCCCACGCCAGCCCCTCGGTAAAACGCTGCAGAGTGCCCTCATCTTGCTCTTCGTAATACACGTCATAGCCCGCAAGCTGAATCGTTCTGATGCCTAAGTCGCGCGCCAGATAAATCGCTTTCGTCATAATACTGCGCGCCTGCTGGCGCACATTTTCATCATGGCTACCAAAAGGAAAACGCCGATGCGCTGATAAACACATGGAGGGAATAGCAACCCCACTTTCCAGCATTGCTCCCACCAACGAGGTTCGCTGAGCAACGCTCCAGTCTAAACGGCTGAGTCTTTCGTCCGTTTCATCCACCGACATTTCAACAAAGTCGAACCCACAGCTTTTTGCCAGCGCTAAGCGCTCTGGCCAGCTTAAGGTTTTTGGCAGGGCTTTTTCATAAATGCCGAGTGGATGACGTCGTTTGATGATGTTCATCGTGATGCCCCCCAAATTTCATCGATCTGCTGATGAAACGCCTGTGCAACCTCTTGCGGATGCTCAGCTTCAGACAATGCACGGCCAGCGATAAACGCTCTGACGGAGATATCTTTAAACAGCGCGAGATCCTGTGGCGTGATCCCTCCGGTGATCGACAACTCCAATCCCAGATCGGAAAGCTGCTTCATTCGATCCAGATCCTGCTGGCTCCAAGATTGCCCGCTAGCCTGAGCGTCGCGCCCACGATGATAAATCGCCTGACGCACTCCGGCGGCTCGCCAGGCTTTCGCATCGTCGAGCGTCCAATTGCCAAATAGCTCAATTTGAATCTCACCGCCGCGAGACTGAGCCACCTGATGCGCTTTTATCACCGTCGCCAACGGGGCTGCGCAGATCACCGTCATCCAGTTTGCACCGGCGTCGAAGGCCTCGGTTGCCAAGGTTTCTCCGGCATCTGCCACTTTGAGGTCGGCAACAATAATGCTATCAGGACACATCTGACGCAGCGCCCGCACGGCCTGCAATCCTTCACTGATGCACAGGATCGTACCGGCTTCGATAATATCCACGTGGTTTCGCAGCGCACTCACGCTTTGCAACGCCGGGTTCAGGCTCGTGTGATCCAGCGCGAGCTGGAGCAAAGGTCGGTTCATAATGAATAGCTCCTCAAGACTTGGACAACGATGAGCAGCGCACGTGATAGCCATGCAATGCTTCAATCAAATATTGGTAACGGGTAAATTTGTGCTGATAGGCAGACCACGCCGCGCTATCGGGTTCAATGCGTTGAATCGCGTGGTTAAGCTGGCTTTGCGCCTGTTTAACGCTGGAGTACACACCGCTGCCCACCAGCGCCACCAAGGCCGCGCCTAAACAGCCCGTTTCTTCAACCTGTGGCAATTCAACGGGTAAGCCACTGACATCAGCCAGCATTTGCATCCAGACTTTTGAGCGCGCAGGGCCGCCGGTAACGCGCAGTTTGCGTACCTGCGTAAAACGTTCACGCATACGGTTAAGATGCGTCATGTGGCTAAACACCACGCCTTCGTAAACCGCCTGTAAAAGATGCTCGCGCCGATGTAGCGATTGCAGACCATAAAAACCGGCGGTCATATCCAAACCGGCATTGCTGCCATACAAAAACGGCAAAAACATCACGTCGCTGCCGGCCTTCGGTAAAGCGCCTACCAACTGATTAATCTCTTCAAAACTGATACCGCCGCACTGTTGGGTTAGCCATTCCAAGTTGGCGGAAGAGGTTGGGCTGGCCTCATGCACGATGTAATTATTCTCATCGTCGCCCGGTGCATTGGCATAACGCCCATAGACGTAGGGATAGGGTTCGTTCGGGGAAATATGTTTGGCAACGCCGCTGGTCACCGCCCAGGTTCCCATCACGGCGTTAAGCGTGAGCTCATCCTGTAGGCCCGCACAGATCGCGGTAGAGACCACATCAAACAGCCCACCCACCACGGGAGTACCCGCGCATAGCCCCGTGGCTTCAGCCACCTCATGCGTCACTTTCCCGCATATTTCAGTGGAGCCCACAATCGGTGGCAGAGCACAAGAAACCTCGGAAATCCCAAGCCACTGCGTGAGCTGGGGGTCATATTCGCCCTGCATCATGTTGTAGAGATTGGATTCAGAAATGTTCGTCTCTTCGCAGCCGCGCTCTCCCGTCAGGCAAAAACGCAGATAGTCATGCGCCATCATTACTGCGCCAATTTTTTGATAACGCTCTGGCTGATGCTGTTTAACCCAGCGCAGTAAAGACACCGGATGGCCGGTCCACAGAGTTTGCCGTGTCAGTGGATAGAGCATCTCCGGCAGCCCATCACGTTGCCATTGCGACACCACGTCAATCGCTCGCCGATCCGATGACAACATGGCATTGCCCAGCGGCCGGTTTTCTTTATCTAAGAGAAACAGTCCCTTGCCCTGAGCCGATATCCCGATAGCCTGCACCTGCTGACCATTTACACCGCTTTGGCGCAACAGCGTGGCGATAGTTTCTATGCAGGCTTTCCACAGCAGAGACATATCACGTTCAGCCCAGCCCGGATGCTCACTTATCACCGGCAATGCTTGGCGGCTAATACACAATTCCGCACCTTGCCTATCGTATAATCCCGCTTTGAGATAGGTTCCGCCGCAGTCGATACCCAGCCAATATTCCGTGGATGTCGCACTCATAATCATTCCTGTTATTTGCATTGATTGCCCAACCAGTCCCCCTACCAACCTCCCCCTTGTCAGGGGAAAGGGCCGATCGAGACCCTTACAAACTACGCTGAACGGTCCCCTCCCCTGCGAAGGGGAGGATTAGGGTGGGGTCTATTTATGCCGCCGTACGTTTACCTTCTGGCAGTTGCGCACCAGACTGCGTTGGCACATCACATTTTGCTGGCAGCAACAGGGCCAGCAGCGCCGCTATCGCCAGCGACAGCGCAAGGCAATAAACACCGGCGTCTTTGTTGTAATAAGTAATCAGCAAGCCAACCGCATACGGCCCGCAAAATCCGCCGAGATTACCGAGCGCATTAATTACCCCACGCGCCCCACCCGCCATTTCTGCGCTAAATAGCTTGGCTGGAATGGTCCAAAATACGCCCGCGGCCGACTGTAGAAATACGCCGCAGCCCACCAGCATCGCGTATGACCACCACACATGGTTTTTCAACGTCACAGACAGGAACATACACGCGGCAAAACCCAGCAGCGGTAAGAACACAAACAGCTTGCGTTTGCCGGTGCGGTCAGAGAGTGAAGAAAAGAGGAACATGCCTGCCATCGCTCCCACATAAGGGAGGATGGCCAACATGCCCACCTGCCCCATTGAGGTATGCGTCAGCTCTTTGAGGATGGTCGGCAGCCACAGGGTGTAGCCGTAAATACCGGTTTGATAAAAGAAGTTCAGCGCGATCAACTGCCACATGGTTTTATCGGACAGCACCGCACTCAGAGAGGCGTTTTTCACCTCTTTTCCGGCAATCGCGCGCTGCTCTTCGGCTAAGGTGGAGATCAGCCAATTTTTCTCTTTTTCCGAGATCCAGCGTGCCTCTTGTGGTCGGTCACACACCGCCATAACCCACAGAACCAGCACCGCCACCGACATCAAACCTTCAATAATGAACAGCCAGCGCCAGTCAAGCGCAGTGATAATCCAGCCCGAAAGCGGTGCCGTGATAATGCCGGCAATCGGCACAAACATAATCACAATCGCATTGGCGCGTCCGCGTTCCGCATCTGGGAACCAGTTGCTGATCATGGTGAGCACGACGGGCAGCATTCCCCCTTCCGCCACCCCGAGAGCAAAGCGCAGAAACAGGAGTTGGTAATGATTCGTCACCAAGCCGGTTAAAATGGAAATTACGACCCACGCAACCAGTGACCAGCCAATAAATTTTTTCCCGCTGCCATGCACGGCAATTTTTCCACCGGGAACTTGCAGGAATAAATAACCAATAAAAAAGATGCCGCCAGCTAAGCCTGCCATGGAGGCCGTAATACCGAGATCTGCATCCATGCCTCCAGGCATCGCAAACGCGATATTCACCCTATCCATATAGGAAATAATGCAGGCAATTAAGATCGGTGGAATTATTCTTAGCCATCGCTGACGAGGAATATCATTTGGTATATTATTTTTATGTAGGGTATCAGAGTTAGATTTCATAACTTCACGCCTTAATCATTATTGATACGGCCCGTACAGTGATATGCACAGATTTCCCCATTGACATGGGTTTATTTGGTGAAGACTTAATGCATTCAATCCATTAAAAAAAGATAAAGTTTTATTACTGATTTCGTGTCGCGATATTTAAAGCCTTAATTCCATCGCGCAATATATCAATACGATGTGCAACGCTGGCTTGCGGATCAATTTCTAATAGTTTAATTCCAGCAAAACTTAATGATTCCAATGGCGCTAACGCAAACATTTCAGACGCCAGTTCTACGGTCATTAAACTTTCAGCACAGTTAACCCGTGCGCTTGCGAACGGCGCAAAAGGCGCGTGTAAATCTTGCCAATCACCGTATGCGCCACCTGTCGTGGTGCCAGAAAACATCAACGCTTTGAGCACTCCGGCCTGCTGGCTTTGTTGCAGATGCTGTAATGGCAATTCCGTACTGCGTCCTTCAATCGCTGAACGAGCCCAGTTAATGGCTACCCCAACCTCTTTTTCCAATGCCTGTATCACCGCAATTTCCTGCTCTAAAGGCAAAAAGCCTTTGCGTGAATCAGATTTATTCATTGCGTCGCAGTGTTCAATCACCAGTTCGCACGGCCAGTCCCAGCGCACAATCTGCTGCATTGACTCAGCAAAGCATTCTGCCGCCAGCGCAACATCATCAGAGCCAGCCAATGGCGCAGACTGAATCTCCAAAGCGAGGATTTTCTTCATGCCAAAGCGATCGTTGGTACGGTTAATTTTATTCAAAATATGGCGATAGTATTCAACGCAGGCCAAGCGCTGCGCTTTATCTGCCGAAGCTAAACCAAAGCCACCATGCCCTGCACGACGGCGCATCGTTTCCATGACGGCGGTAACAACAATTTGCCAGTCCGCGGGGATCTGTTGAAATAAATAGTCATCGCCATATGGATGAAGGTTTTCTAAACAAGGCTGTTCAATCCCACTAATTCCCTCAACGTCCGCAAGGCCACGCCAGAACGCCGTCTCTTGATCGCGGTCGAGTTGATGAAATGAAGGTGCGCAGGGGTATGCCCCGACGATAAAGCCGTGATTATGATTCATTGAAAATTATCCCTTGGTGGTGGAAATAATGAATACTTTAAATAAGCTCGCTCAGTGCGACTTTCACGACAACTTTACGAATTGGCGTCGCTTTATTTTTTATACATCCGGGACGATGAACATCTTGTGGGAAGAAAATAGCATAGCTTCCCTCGGTCATCGTTAATTCTGATTCATCATTCACATCGTGATAAAAAATAATATCTCGCTCAGCTAATAATGATTCGGATATTTTATTATTTCCGCGTTCCGCCGCAACGCAGATAATTTCTTCACCCTTGGCTAAAAATTGAATATCAATATAGCGGCGATGAACTTCTGGGCGATTATCTTTTTTGGGGCGCGTTGTCATATCAATAATTTGCGCATAAATATTGCGCCCATCGATTTCGACTTCCCCAACCTTTTGCTGGCTGAAATCCGTGGTACGTAAAAAATTGAGCGCTCTTTGGATTGCCGTTGGCAATACACACGGGTTTTCATTGCTAATATGGCCGAATATCATGATATTGCGTCCTTAAAGTGCCTGAATTTTTGCCCATACGCTGTCGTCAATGGTGATACCATTGCGGCGGTTTTCGGCCAGCAGTTGAGTAAACTCATGGCCTGGCAAACGAATCGCCACCTCAGGATTAGCGCGTTCAGCCCCTTTCACGTAATCCATAATGCGCTGTAGCTTGGCATCGCGAGTCGCACCTTCAATTAAGCGATCGACCTCAATGGCGATAAAAATCTGTGAAATCCCATATTCATCAGAGTTGTCCTCTGTCACTTCAGCAACCGAGGCACCATCAGACAACAGCGTCGCAATCATATCCAGCACGATGGATAAGCCGGAACCTTTCCAGTATCCCATCGGTAAAATACGGCGATTTTTCTCTATCACGCCCGGTTCACGAGTGAGATTACCCTCATCATCGAAGCCCCCGTCAACGGGCAATTCACGTCCTGCTAAGCGGTTCACTTCCAACATACCGTAAGAGAACATCGACATCGACATATCTACCATGGTGATCGGATTTCCCGGAATCGCCACGATCAACGGATTCGTACCAATGCGACACTCTTTTGCTCCCCACGGTGGCATAACGGCAATCGAATTCGTCCAGCAAATACCAATATAGCCCTTCTCAGCGGCCTGCCATCCGTAGCTTCCGCCACGCATCCAGTGGTTGGCGTTGCGCACCGCAATTAAGCCAATGCCATGGTCTGAGGCCAAAGACATTGCGCGATCCATCATTTTTTTTGCCGTGAGATTACCGATAGAGCGCTGCGCATCCCATTGCTCAATCGCCCCCAATGCTAAAACGCGTTTTGCCTGTGCATCAGGAATAATATCTCCCGCTTCAAGCTGCTGAATGAAACGAGGGAAACGGTTCACCCCGTGAGAATACACGCCGGATTCCGTGGTTTGGGCAAACATGGTCGCGCACTCACTGGCGGTTTCAGCCTGAACGCCACGTGCCAATAGCACGCGTTCAAACTCCTGTTTTAACTGGTCAAAACTCACTCGCATACCGCTCTCCTCGTGATTCAGACAATCTATCTGTTGGTTTTTAAATCTTTAAATTTCACTATGTGAAATCATATTCCAAAAAATAATACCGCTCAAATTTTAACAAGTCAAAGCACTGACGTTTTTTAAAAGGCATTAAAATCAATAGTTTGTTTTTTATCATTCAAGAACGTGACGTGAAACACACTTCGGGTAGGGGGAACAGGGGAAGGGAAATAATGCAAAGGAATAGCAAAAAATGGCGATAAATTGGGTTAACATCACTGCAGTGTGATTTGACTGGAAAGATTAAAGGCGAATGAAAACAAAAGAGAAAGAAACCGAGATCGAGCTAAGCAAAGAAAAACCAGCAGGAAGCCAAAGTCTTTTTCGCGGCCTTCAGCTTATTGAGATCCTGAGCAACTACCCTAACGGCTGTCCGTTAGCGCATCTTTCTGAGCTAGCGCAATTAAACAAAAGCACCGTGCACCGCCTGTTACAGGGCCTGCAATCCTGCGGCTATGTCACTCCGGCACCAGCGGCAGGCAGCTACCGTTTAACCACCAAGTTTATTGCCGTTGGACAAAAAGCACTCTCTTCGTTAAACATCATCCATGTGGCAGCCCCTCATTTAGAGGCGCTGAATATTGCCACCGGAGAAACCATTAACTTCTCCAGCCGCGAAGACGATCACGCCATTTTGATTTATAAATTAGAGCCAACGACCGGCATGCTGCGAACGCGCGCCTATATCGGCCAGCACATGCCTCTGTATTGTTCAGCGATGGGGAAAATCTACATGGCCTATGGCCATCACGACTATGTAGAGCCTTATTGGAAGAGCCATCAAGATGAGATCCAGCCGCTTACGCGCAATACGATTATTCAGCTAGATCAGATGTACCAAGAGTTAGAGCAGATCCGCCAGCAGGGAATGGCGATGGACAGAGAAGAAAACGAGCTGGGCGTATCCTGTATTGCGGTACCGATCTTTGATATTCATCACCGCGTAAGTTATTCCGTCTCCATTTCCCTTTCAACCGCCAAGTTGGGGATGATTGGTGAACAGAATTTGTTAAAACCACTCAAAGAGACCGCAGCGGCGATATCGCGCGAGCTGGGCCTCAATACCTACGAATAGTCCCGCTGTGTTGTCTACCGTTGCCGCCTAGGCGGCAACGCCTTCGCTGGCGACTCGCGTCATTAATTCATCAAACATCTGCATAACGTTTACTAACTGCTGGCGCTGATCGTGATGCAGTTTTTGATACCGACGCTCTACCGGAACCTGACTAATCACCTCGGACGCCGCGTAGTGCTCAATTTCCAGCCACCACTGGCCTTGCTCCGCGCGCAGATTTAGATGTCGGAAATGCAAGTTTTCCAGAGCTGCAAAAATACGCGGATAACAATTCAGAACCGCTAACAAACGCTGGCTATCGTCATTTTTATCTTTGCAGCGAAACTGCACGCCGCCGCGCCCTAAAATATTACCATTACGCGCCTTCAGCCTGACGGGCTGCTGCAATCCGGTCGATCCCTGAAGATGAAAATGACTACACACCACAAATGAGCGAAATAGCGCCGTCGCTTTTTCCCGTATTTCGATCGTTAATCCCTGCGGCAAAGCAACCGTCAAACTACACGGTGAGGTGCGCTCACAGGTATAAGGACGAAAATCACGCGCCACCAGATTTAACATCTGCCCAGGTCGATAACCCACAGGTTCACGCGACGTCATCAACCAATGCCACGCACGACTCAGTAACGGAACTGCGCTGTTCACTACTCACTCTCCATCGACAAAATTCATATTGTTGCGTTAGCCAAGCGCGGCCAACAGGCGGCGTAATATACACAATCCGCAGACTGATACAAAAGCACTCATTTTGATTGAAATTCAGAGACAAAAATAAACAGTTTTACGGCCATTCATTGTATATAATAACTGATTAATTTAAATAATTTGCAAAACGTTATTTCCGCTATTTACTTCATATATAGACGTAAGTCAAAAAAAACATCTTAATCTAGAGACTGTATGCCATATCTGATCTATATTACTATATTCACATGGTAATGTTTTATATATGGAACTGTAAAAATGCTTAGACAAGAATATGCTTTACCTATGATGCCATACTCAAAATCAGTTTCATTTATATAAACGACTATAAAAGGAGGTAGTTTATGGAAAATTCATATTCAATACGCCCTGCGGGGCGTCATATATTTACAATCGGAAAAGATTTAATTCAAGATAGGTATGCTGCAATAGTTGAGTTAGTTAAAAATGCATATGATGCGGACTCTATAGATGTAATAATTTCATTCATTGAAAATAAAAACAATGAATATACTATTATCGTAGAAGATCACGGGCATGGCATGTCTAGAGACACAGTAATTAATCGATGGATGGTCCCTTCAACTAACGATAAATTAACTAGAAAAAAAAGTCCACACGGCCGAATAATGCAAGGTAAAAAAGGAATAGGGCGCTACGCAGCCTCTATTTTAGGAAAAGATTTACTATTAGAAACCACCAAGGACGGAGAAAAAACAACATTATTCATTGATTGGAAATCCTTTGAAGAGGCCGAGTATCTTCATGAAGTTGAAATTCTTATTGAAACAAAAAAAACAAGCTCATGCAACGGAACAAAATTAACGATTTCAGACTCAACCGATGAAAAATTTAATTGGCTAGAGAAAGATTATAAAAAAAACACTCCACTTGATAAATTAAAATATGAACTAAGCAAACTAATTCCTCCATTTGAGTTTCAAGAAACATCAGATTTCTCCATTGAAATAATTTACAATGGATTAAACAACGAATATATAAATAAAGAAAAAATATCTCCGATTCCTGTTTTTGAATTATATGATTACAAAATATCGGGAATAATTGAAACTGATGGCACAGGCACACTAAAATACAATCAACAAAACTCCAAAAATTCTGTTACAGAAGAATTATCATATAAGCTTTCTGAAAAAACAAACTGTGGCCGCTTAGAGTTAGACATAAGAGTATACGATAGAGATAAAGATGCCATAGATGCACTTATTGCTAGAGGTTTAAAAAACAATGAAGGGAATTATCTTGGAAAACTAGATGCTCGAAAACTACTTGATACCTATAGTGGAATAGGTGTATATAGAAACGGATTTAGAATTAGACCCCTAGGTGATCCTGACTTTGATTGGCTAACCTTAAACGCTGGAAGAGTTCAAAATCCGTCATTAAAAATAGGTAGCAATCAAGTCATTGGCTATGTAAAGATTCAATCTGAAGAATATTCTAATTTAATAGAAAAGAGTGCTAGAGATGGACTCAAAGAGAATATTAGTTTTACTAATTTAGTTAAAATAACCCAAGAAATAATATCATTATTAGAATCAAGAAGATTTGCATTTCGAAGGAAAGTAGGACTAGGGAACTCTTCATTAAAGATAGAACAAAATTTAGAAAAACTGTTTTATTATGACGATGTAAAAAAGAATATAGCAGAAAAACTAGCAAAAAATGGAATTAGTGAAAATGATCGTAAAGACATAATGGAATTATTATCAAAGGATGAGTATGAAAAAAATAAAATCGCGGATAATATCAGAAAAGCAGTTGCTATATATCAAGGGCAAGCCACTCTTGGAAAAATAGTTAATGTTATTTTACACGAAGGAAGGAGACCTCTTAGTTACTTTAAAAACCAATCACCAGCATTATTATTTTTGTTAAAAAAATTAAATAAAAGTGATACACCAGAAAAAATAAAAAACATTGCTGATGGGTTCGATAAAAACACTATAATTCTAAACGATTTATTCTCTCGGGTTGACCCACTAGCAACAGGGAGGCGGGGTAATAGAAAAAAATTAAGCATTCAAAAAGAAATTAATATATCTTTTGATATCTTTAGGGAAACAATAGAACAGAATAATATATTGACATCATTAAATATCGATGAAGACCTTATAATTGAAGGATGGAGCCAAGATTTTCAAGCAATTTTTGCAAATCTTATTGATAATAGCATTTATTGGATGGTAGAAAAAAAATCGCAAAATAAGACAATAACTATTAATATTAAAACCGATAAAGGCACTCTTTCTTACATTGACTATCAAGATTCAGGACCTGGTATTGATAGCAGTGTTCTTGAAAGCGGGGCACTATTTGAACCTCAATTTTCTATGAAACCTAACGGAACGGGGATTGGACTAGCAATTGCAGGTGAAGCAGCGACAAGAAACAACCTTAAATTAGAAGCTCTAGAATCGTCAAACGGAGCTTACTTTAGACTACAACCAATTGAAAGATAATTAATTATGAAAAATACATTCAACCTTTTTCTCGTTGATGATGACATACAAGAGAAAGAGAATTGTGAATCTCATTTAGAGATATATTCAGAAAAAAATGATAAAAAAATAAACCTCATATATAGTGAGAGCCTTGAAGCTGCTATCGAAAAATCCAACCAGCACATTGACGGTGCCATCATTGATATGAAGTTAGCAGCAAATGGAGATGAAGGAAATGAAATAATAAAGTCAATTATAAATAATAGAATTAGAATCCCCATAATAATACACACAGGGACGCCAGACTCAATTGACATCAATGAAAACAAAGACCATATAAGCATTATAAGAAAGGGGCAAAAAAGCTATAGCGATATGTTAGATGAGCTTTATGAAATTCATGACTCTTGCATATCTAAGATAATTAGCGGAAGAGGATTAATTGAAGAAATTCTAAGCAAGGTATATTTCAATAATATTTTAAAACAAAAAGACACTTGGATACATTATGAACAAAAAGATAAAAAAAGAGCAGAAGCATCTCTTTTAAGATTGACTGTAAATCATTTGTTGCAACATATAGATCATGAGTCAGAATTTTATCCAGAGGAATCTTATATATATCCTCAGGCTAACACTGACATTCAGACTGGAAGTATAATTACATCTAACGATGCACATTCCAGATTCATAATCTTAAACCCAGCCTGTGACTTGGTTGTAAGATCTTCAGGCGAATATAAAACGGATAGAATACTACTTTGTGAAATAGAAAACCAAGAAAACATTTGCAATACTTTCTTAGAAGGAGTTAGTAGAAAAAATATAGATAAAAAAATAAGCAATCTGTTTAGAAACAATGAAACTATTTATTATCATTGGCTTCCTAAAACTGATTTTTTTGATGGTGGATTCATCAATTTTAGAAAGATAAAAAGTTACAGCAAAGACGAATTAACTGAAAGCTTCAACATGGAACCAATAATGCAAGTATCTAATTCTTTCATAAAAGATATTCTTTCTAGGTTCTCGTCTTATTATGGTAGACAAGGGCAGCCTGATATAGATTCCAGTAAGATAAAAGAAACTTATTTAACAAAAAAATAGATACCTCCCTTTTTTTTAAACAATATTCCACACATATTTTATAAGTGTGGAATATTCATTTTTCATGGTAAAATACAAATAAAACAAAATAACCTCAAACGAGATAAACATGCAACGTATTAATTTTCTTGATCTTTTTTCTGGTGCGGGAGGCCTATCAGAAGGATTCATTCAAGCAGGCTTTGACCCCGTTGCACACGTTGAATGTGACTCCGCTGCATGCTACACACTAAAAACGAGAACTGCATATCACTGGCTTAAAGAGAAAAATAGCCTTCATTCATATGATGACTATATTAATAATAAAATATCACGAGAAGATTTCTATAAATTAATACCACCATCAGTAACAAATTCCATTATAAATGATGAAATTAGCAATGAACGAATTAATGACATATTCACTCATATTGATAAGAATTTAGATGGAAAAAAATTAGATTTAATTATTGGAGGGCCTCCGTGCCAAGCATATTCTATTGTTGGCAGATCTCGCGACAAGAACAAAATGCAAGGTGATAAGAGAAATTATCTTTTTATTTTTTATGCTGATTTTTTAAAAAAATACAAACCTAAATATTTTATTTTTGAAAATGTTATAGGGTTACTATCAGCAAGGGACGAAAATAACAACTCTTACTTCCACAACATGAGACAATTATTCTCAGACGTAGGATATCAAACTGAATATAAAGTCATCTCTGCTGAAAAATATGGAGTTCCGCAATCAAGAAAAAGAATAATATTAGTCGGAAAATTAGGTTCAGACACTGGGTTCTATCCAAAAATAAAAGAAGAACCTGCAAAAATAAATATTAGTGATTTATTTTCAGACCTTCCAGTAATTAAATCTGGGGAGGGTAGTGTTTTACCTGAAAAAAAAATAAAACCTTCATGCTTAGATCTTTTAGAAAAAGGTATTTCATCGAAAAACGCATATTTAACTTGGCATGTTGCACGTCCACACACAAAGCAAGACCTTGAAATTTATAAAATAGCAGTAAGCAAATGGAATAATGAGCATTGTCGCTTAGATTATAATTCATTACCTGAAAAACTGAAAACACATCGTCAGCGTAAAGCATTCTTAGATCGATTCAAAGTCGTTGCTGGTGACCTGCCTTACTCCCACACAGTCGTAGCTCATATATCAAAGGATGGCCATTATTATATACATCCCGACATCAATCAGAATCGCTCATTAACCCCACGCGAAGTAGCTAGACTTCAAACATTTCCAGATGACTATCATTTCGAAAGCATATCAGGCAAGCCGAGTCGAACAGCTGCATTCAAACAAATTGGTAATGCAGTGCCAGTGCTCTTAGCAAGGAAAATTGCGGAAAAGATGAGAGATAACTGGTAACGAATCCGACAAGCGAGGAAAATTGTCCTCGCTTTTTAGTTTATTCCTTTTTGCGAAGGCAATTCCAATTCCCACAGCAACTCCACTGTAAATGCATCCACCCTATTCCTATTTTTTTTGTTCGTTATATAGTCATTTCGCCGCGACACAATCGCGACCGGAATTGGCGTTCCGAACCTATCATAAAACCCAACAGCTTTTGGTTGGCAAAGTCTGCTCATACCTGAATAATGGTGGTCCAGACGGGGGCTTCTCACGAAGCGCCGAGTTTTATGGTAATCGGTACGCCAACCCCGTCTGGGCTACCACCAGCATGCTTGGCGTCTGCTGGGGAGCAATGCTAACTACCATAAGGCTAAAACTATGACCGACTACACCTCCACCCCAGCCAGCTCTATCACCATCTTCCGTGAACTTGTCTCCGAACTTGATAGCCAGCAATTGAGTGATATTCAACACATTGATTTATCCGCAGTCGCAGAGGAAACCATTGAAGGGTTGTGCCATGGATTGATGTTTATCAGCGAGGCTTTTACCAGCGATAACACATTCACGAATGATAGCCTCAAGCAGGTCGGTGCATTTCTTAGCGCCGCAGCGCATCTGATCCCTGCATTGACCGTGCTTGGTGAATATCCACGTAGCACGTACTGAGTCGCTATAAACAACAACCCCAACATCAAACTCATTCAATGTTGGGGTCGTAGATAAGTCTTAGATTTAGGTAGAGAGGAATTAAGCCGCCACACCTTGCACCGTCACGCGATCCATCAGTTTTTGGAACATCTGCATCACGTCCAACATCAGATGACGCTGCGCGTAAGGTAAGCGTTGATAGCCGCTACATACCGGACGCGGGCCTACCAATTCTGTTGCGGCAAATAGCTCAATTTCAAGCTGCCACTGCCCTGCTTCAGAACGCAGATTCAAGCGGCGGAAATTGAGGCAATCCAACGCATCGGTGATTTCAGGGTAGCAATCCAGCACCGCCATCAAACGACGGCTATCGTCATTGCTGGTTTTGGCACTAAAACGGGTATCCCCGCGGCCAAGAATATCGGTATTTTTAGCCTGAATGTGGATCGGTTGCTGCAAGCCTGTCTCACCACGCAGATGGAAATGGCAGGTCACGCTATAGCTTCTGAAGCTGGTCACAACGCGCTCTTCAACTTCCACTTCCAACCCTTGCGGGCAAACAACGTGGAGCACGCGATCGGACAGGCGTTTGCATTCAAATGGCTGTAGGTTTTTTTCAACCAGATGCAATACTCTTCCAGGCTGATAACCGATAGGATCACGCTGGCCGCTCAACCAACGCCATAAATTATTCACGACCTGAACTTCACTGTTCATATCATTATCTCCCGTGCTCACAAAAATGAATCAAAACCAAACTTTGGCTGCTGTTGTTACGTTTTTATCCTGCTGAACTGTCTGACATGAGGCCATTCGCTACAGCGCTAATAAGTTTGGATAAATCGTCACTGGCGTACGCTACTTCTCTCGAACTTCTTTCGGACTTTTCTCTTTACTCTAAATTTAGAGTGAGTGAAGCCACACAAATTTCGCATATAGATGCAATTGATTTGTGTTTTAGTGAATAACTGAGTGAGTAATCACGACCTTGTTATTCATAAATGCCAGCTTGCCGTGACAAATACAACAGAGATAATCATCTTTAATAGTGAGGTTATTGTCAGAAGTAATAGTAATAATTTCAGTGACTAATATAGTTAGGCAAAAATAAAGCTGTTTTATTCATTTTTATATCGGCTATTTTTACTGATAAAATCGCGTTATCGGTATACGACCAAAACGAAATAAATTGCTACGCGAACAATAGGATACTTACCCATGGATACCGGCTGGTTAGAAGACTTTTTAGCACTGGCTGAATTGCGTAATTTCTCGCGAGCCGCGCAGTTACGCAACATCACTCAGCCCGCTTTTGGCCGCCATATACGCGCATTGGAAGAAAGTATTGGTCAAAAGTTAGTCGATAGAAGTTCATCACCGGTGACGCTCACGCCTGCCGGATATCAGTTTCGTTTAATTGCCCACAGCATGGTGAATCAGCTTAAAGAAGGTATTCAGAAGATAAATGGCTTACCGTCCGAGATGATTAATCCCGTTCGTTTTAGTGCCCCGCATTCTCTTTCATCCCCCTTTTTGCTCGATTTAATTGACCGCATTGATCCCACAACGCCATTTTCCGTTGATATTCTGCGCGTAGATTTTGCCGTTGAATCGTTAATTGAAGGCGCCAGCGATTTTCTTTTAGCTTTTGATACCCACGCCTTGCTTCAGCCGCCTTTCACCAATTTGCTATTGGGGAAAGGCAATCTTCTGCTGGTCAGCGCCGCTGATGATCAAGGGCTGCCACTGTTTACTCCCGACGAAAACCACCAGCAGCCAGTACCCTATTTACGTTATTCGCCAGACTCTTACAGCGCGAGAATGGTGGAGAGGCTCATGCCGCAGCAACCTTTTGCCTGTCAGCCGGTGTTTGAATCTTCGCTGTGTGATTTGCATCGGCAAATGGCTCTGCGCGCTAAGGGATTGGCTTGGTTACCAGATTGTCAGATTGAAAACGAACTGGCAGAAGGTAAGCTGGTTGCCGTCAACCGCAGCCGCTGGCACATTCCCTATCAAATTCGCCTGTATCGCAATCAAGCGCAGCTTCACCAGCGCGCAGAAACATTCTGGCATTGCCTGTCTCAGCAAATAACACAGGGCATCTCTTATTGGCCACCGGTGCAAAACTAGACGTCTTACACGAAACCACTCACATAGTGCCTAAACGTACCCGCCAATGCCGGAATAGCATTTCACCACTTCAGTCGCTTTATTTATGATGGCGTTTTCTTTTTTATCGATGAGCGCTGTTAATGATGCAGGATACGCAAACGATTACGTTACCAGAATTTTTCGCCACCTTCCCTAAAGTGGATCTCCATTACCATCTGCTTGGCGGAGTTCGTCTCACCACCATGCTGGCGTTGGCAGAGAAATACGGGGTGCCGCTCACCGAATCCGAAGCCAAAAGTTACTATCGCCGTTATCAGCATGAAACCAGCGTGGTGAAAGGCGGAATTGCGGCGCTTAACTTTTTATATCCGCTGATGCGCAGCGCCGAAGATTATTTCCGTGTGACCTATGAAGTCGCACAAGACGCCGCAGCAACCGGTATTCGTCATCTGGAACTGTTTTGGAATCCCTCTGATACCGAGCTTTCCTATGCCGAAGTCACCGAGGCGATGAGCCGCGCAATGGCGAAAGCGGGGGAAGAATGGGATATTCGTGCGCTCTTTATTCCTTCTATCAACCGTGAAAAATCGCCCGAAGAAGCCGTGGCAATGGTGGATGCCGTGCTGAGTTATCCGCACCCTTTAGTGCCCGGTATTGGCATTGACTACAAAGAGAATGACGCCCCTATCGAGCATTTTTGGAAAGCCTATCGCAAAGCACAACTCGCTGGATTACGCCTCACGGGGCACTGCTCAGAGTTTGGTTTGCATTGGCGTAACGTAGAAACGGGCTTAGATTTGATTCATCTGGAGCGCATCGATCACGGCTATACCGTATTGGATAACCCAGAACTTACCGCCCGCTGCGCCCGCGAAGGCATTCCATTTACCGTCGTGCCCAGCAATACCTATTACCTCAAAAAATGGCCGGATGCAGACCAGTGGCGTAAGCATCACCCCATTCGCCAAATGGCGCTGGCAGGCATGAATATCATCCCAGCCACCGACGACTGGCACATGCACAATACCAACGGTGCCGAATGCTATCGCGTTATGGTGGAAGAATTCGGCTTCGATCTTGATGGCGTGCGCCAACTGATGCTCAACGGCATCAATGCCTGCTGGCAGCCTGAAGAAATCAAACAGCAATGGCGACAGGCGTGGACCGCCGAATTTGACGCCCTACGCAGCAAACTGGCGCACGAACCGCAGATCGATCCGGCTCAGCATATTTCCTATCATCGTTCCCAAACGGCATAGCATCGAGAACCCCATGTTGACCTTAACTCTTGGCGTAATAATTCTGCTGTTAACCATCATCCTGCTGATCAAAAAGCAGGACACCCGCACCGTTCTGCTGTTTTCCGGCATGTTGATGTGCCTGATCTCATTAGAACCGATGGCCGCGATGAACAGCTTTGCGGAAAAGATGGTGTCTGAAGGGCTGATCCAAGCCATTCTGTCGGCCATTGGATTTGCGACCGTCATGAAATTCACCGGCTGCGATCGTCATTTAGTCCGCCTACTAAGCGCCCCACTTAAACACGTTGGACTCTTTCTCATTCCGGGCACTATTTTGCTTACCACGTTCGTGCAGTTGGCTTTGCCAAGCGCGGCAGGTGCTGCGGCAGCCGCGGGGATAACCATGATCCCGTTACAGCTAGCTGCGGGGATCCATCCCGTCATGGCGGCGGCATCGGTATTAGCCGGAACCTTCGGTGCGAGCTTACTCAATCCAGGTAGCCCGCATATGGCACTGGTGGCGAAAATCGTGGGTGGCGACGTCATGACGATCATCGGCGACCGCGTGATGACCGTCGTTTGGCTAGGCCTGATCATCATGATTGGTATGACGATCACCGCCGTGCTGCGCAAAGAACACAAGAGCTATCATTCGCGCCTTGACGCTGAAGATCCGCAAGAAGGCCCGATCAATATTTTGGCCGCGCTGATGCCGCTGGTGCCTATTGCGCTGCTGATGCTGGGTGCATTTGGCGGCGTAAGCTGGTTAAAAATGGGCGTTCCTCAAGCCGTTATGTGGGGCGTTCTTGCCACTCTCGCCGTCACCCGCACGCATCCTGGCAAGGTGGTTCCCGCCTTCTTTGATGGAATGGGCAAAGCCTACAGCGACGTATTCGGCATTATCATCTGCGCCGGTGTGTTTGTGGCGGGGTTAACTTCGGTCGGGCTGATTGATGCGGCGAAAAGCGCGCTGATTGATTTCCCTGAAGCCGCCCGTTTTGGCGGTACCGTAGGGCCATTCCTAATGGCCATCGTGATTGGCTCTGGCGATGCAACTGCCTATGCTTTCAATGAAGCCATCACGCCACACGCCGCTGAATTTGGCATGAACCCCACGAATCTTGGAACTGCCGCCGCGTTTGCCAGCTACTTGGGCCGAACGGCCTCCCCGCTTTCGGCTGCGGCCATCGTGGTTGCGGGTATGGCCGGTGTTTCTCCTATCGACCTGATTAAACGAACCGCTCCCGTTATGCTGATTGGTTTAATTCTGCTGATTGTGCTTATTTAACGGGCGTAGAAATACCCTGACAGAAAATATGTTTTGATTTATAAAAGAGGGCGATAGTTATCGTCCTCTTTTATTCTTTCTTTTATTCGCTGTTTATTCATTATTTACACTAACCGTTTAGATAAGGTTCAGACTCAATCCGCTATAATTACCGGCGTTATAAATTGAATACCTACGTTATCTGCACCAATCTAAGGAAATAGTATGGACAACGACAGACCGAGATCGCGTGTTTTTCTCAGCTGATCGCATGATGTGATACTGTCCCCCTTCACATCCTGCATAGACAAAGGATGTGGTGCTATTCTCCGTTTACCGCCGCAGTTTCATTGTTAAGGCTTACGCTATTTTGCGTAAACAGCCTCGTTGAATTAACACGCCTCAATCTCACAATCACGTGGTTATTAATCAGATTTATTTCTGATGAATTGCTGCTGTTTATTTTTCTGCTTATTCGCAACGGAAATAACGGTCTTCATCCTTTGTTGTGCAAGATATTGCGACAAATTAATGATGACGAAAGTTTCGTGGCACCGCCACGGGCAAAATATGCCTATTTTCGTTACTAAAAAGCAGAGCCCAATTTCTGAGGCTTATTACATGAACTTCACTCTGCATTACGAAACATTTTCTATTTTATTAGTCGCATTTTTACTCGGCGCTATTATTGGCTACGAGCGCCAATACCGCCAGCGTACGGCTGGATTGCGCACCAACACGCTGGTTGCCACCAGCGCCGCTATTTTTGTCCATTTGGCAATGAGCATCGATACGCCTAGCGGCGCTGTACGGGTGATCTCTTATGTGGTTTCCGGCGTCGGCTTTCTCGGCGCGGGAACCATCATGAAAGAAGGATTAAACATCCGCGGACTGAATACCGCAGCTACGCTGTGGGGCTCCGCCGCCGTAGGTGCCTGCGCAGGTGCAGGAATGATTGCCGATGCCTGTATGGCAACGTTTTTTGTCGTGGCATCCAATACCTTGCTGCGCCCAATGGTCAACATTATCAACCGCCAGCCGCTCACCGACGAGCGTGGTGACGCCACTTACGAGATTTGCGTTATCGCGTTAGAAAACGATCAGCGCGAAGCGCTGACGCTGGTAAAACAAACGTTAAAAGCAGAGAACTGCTTTATGTCGCACCTCGACGTTGAGCCTTTCGGCGATGATGACGTGGAGATCACCGTCGCACTGATCCCTGCATCGGTTTCCGCCGATGATTTGGATAATCTGGTTAATGTGTTGCTCGATGAAAGCCTCGTCAAACAGGCCTATTACAGCCGAATTGGCGGCAGCTCCAGCTAGAATGGGAATGATGAGGGCATCACTGCAACTCGGCGCTAAGTGGTATAGGATGAAATATCGGTGCTTATCCTATACCCAATAACGAGCGAGCGACTATGAACAACAGCCCTACTCCCCTACAGCGCATCACGTCCCGTATTAAAGACGTTGGCGGGATCCCCGTTTCGCGCGCCATTCCGGTTAAGGAACGTCGTTTGATTGGCGCATGGTGTTTTCTCGATCACGCGGGTCCATCGGTGCTCAAGCAAGACAACGGTGGATTCCGTGTTGCCCCTCATCCGCATACCTGTTTGCAGACGTTCACATGGATGCTTGAGGGCGAGGTTTTACATCGCGACAGCCTTGGCTACGAACAAATCATCCGTCCTGGTCAGGTGAATTTAATGACGGCCGGACACGGCATTGCTCATACCGAGGAGTCGGTGCCTGGCTTCCCACGCCTGCACGCGGCTCAACTATGGATAGCCTTGCCCGAAGCGGTTAAAGATATGCCGCCGCGTTTTGATCACTATCCAACGCTGCCCGTTTGGGATGCCGATGGCATCCGCCACACGCTTCTGGCCGGAGATTACGCCAGCTATCATGCGCCAACCCTGTGTTTCTCCGATTTACTGGGCGTCGATCTCTATACGCCCGATGGCTCAAACACCCAGTTAGCGCTGCAGCCCGATTTTGAATATGGCCTGTTTGTGCTGGAAGGTGAGATCAATATTGAAGGCGAACGTTTTGCGGAAAATGAGCTGGCCTATATTGGCACGCAAAATACGCAGCTCAACGTCACGCTGGCGCCAAAAACACGGGTGTTATTCCTCGGCGGTGAGCCTTTGGGTGAACAGGTGCTGATGTGGTGGAATTTCGTTGGCCGCAGCAAAGAAGAATTACGCCAATCCATTGCCGATTGGAACCAAGACACGGGCCGCTTTGGCACCGTGCACGGTTTTAACGGCGAACGCACACCGTCGCCAGAAATGCCATAGGCGTGTATGGCTTCGCCTTTCCGTGGCAGATATCCATCAATAAACCCAAATGAAAACTGCCACGGAATCCACCTTAACCTAAGCCATCGAGCTAATGGTTTTACGGAATCGGCTCAGGGCAAAACCAAAGAACGCCATACCAATCACTAGCAGCGTAGCAAACTGCGGCCATACGATGCTGAAATCAGCGCCGCGATACAGTATTGCCTGCGCAAGGCTGACAAAGTGTGTGGTTGGCATAGTTTGCATAATGTCTTGCACCAGCTGCGGCATGCTTTCTCGCGGAGTTGAGCCACCCGAAAGCATCTGCAACGGGATCAGCACCAGTATCATCAGCAGGCCAAGCTGCGGCATTGATCGGGCGATGGTGCCCATAAAAATCCCGATGGAGGTGGTGGCAAATAGGCTAAGCGCCACGCCCAGCATAAACAGCGGAATCGAGCCTTCAATCGGCACATGCAGCACACCCTGCACCATAAAGATCAGCGACAGTCCCGATGCCACCAACACCACCAGCCCCATCGACCATACCTTCGCCAGCATGATTTCAAACGGCGTAATTGGCATCACCAATAGGTGCTCGATGGTGCCGTGCTCGCGTTCACGGATTAGCGCTGAGCCCGTCAGAATAATCGCCAGCATGGTGATATTGTTGATAATCGCCATCACCGCACCAAACCACGACTGATCGAGATTCGGGTTAAAGCGCGCCCTCACTTCTAAATCAACGGGTAATGCACTTCCCGCCCGATAGCGCGCCATAAATTCGCTCACTTCGTCATTCACAATATTCTGAATATAGCTGTTACCCAGAAAAGCCTGACTCATGCGCGTAGCGTCAACGTTGAGCTGAATGGCGGGCTGACGCCCAGCCAACACATCTCGCTGAAAATTCGGCGGAATATCCAATGCAAAAGTGTAGGTTCCCGCATCCAACAGCGGATCGATTTGATTCGAATCGATCATTGCCGGAGGCATAAAATAGGGCGCGTAAAAGCTATTCACGATACGGGTGGAAAGCTGGGATTGATCCTGATCGGCAATCGCAATCGGTGCCATATGCAACGAGCCCGGCGTTACGGTTGCCGAGGAGTAGATCGATAGCGTGAACGAAAACACGATCAGCGCCAGCATAGCTTTGTCGCCCAGTAAGGTGCGTAGCTCTTTGATCCCCAGATTAAAGATATTGCGTAAGCTGCGCATCAGCCCTCCTGCTTTTTCAATAGAAGAACGCTGAGCCCAATAACCACCGGAACGGCAATCAGCAACGGGATAAACGAAGCCTGAAGATCAAACAGGTTTAGCGCCTTTGAGAAGGTGCCGCGCGTGATGGTTAAAAAGTGGGAGGTTGGGTAAATATTACCGATCCACCGTCCGATCCCTTCCAACGAAGAAACCGGATCGATCATGCCGGAGAACTGCGTCGCGGGAATTAAGGTGATGATCGCAGTGCCGAAGATCGCGGCGATCTGGCTTTTCATAAAGGTCGAGATCAGCAGGCCCATGCCGGTGGCGATAATGATGTACAGCAGCGCCGCCAACGTCAGCGTGAGAAAACTGCCCTTATGCTCAACGCCAAACAAAAAGACCGATAACGCGCATAGCAGTAAAAAGTTAAACATGCCCAGTACGATATAAGGCAGCTGCTTGCCGATCAGAAACTCGGCCTTGGTCACCGGCGTCACATACAGATTGATTATTGAGCCCAGCTCTTTTTCACGCACCACGCTCAACGCGCTGAGCATCGCGGGGATCATCATCAACAGCAGCGGGATAACCGCAGGCACAATAGCAGGCAAACTTTTTACATCAGGGTTATAGCGATAGCGGGTTTCAATATCCATCAGGATATTCCCCATATTGGCCGTTGGCTGACGCGAAGCCATATCACTCAGCCACGCCAAGTGCATCGCCTGCACATAGCCGCGCACGGTTTCAGCCCGATTCGGCATTGCCCCATCAACCCAAACGCCAATTTTCACCGTATGCCCACGCGCAATATCACGGCCAAAGTTAGGCGGTATCTCAATTGCCACGGCGAGTTCACCGTCGCGCATTCGGCGCTCCAACTGCTGATAATCAGTAATCGGCGGCTGTTCGATAAAATAGCGCGAGCCCGACAGATTGAGCGTATAGGCTTGGCTGGTGCCGGTCTGATCGCGGTCTATCACCGCAAAACGCAGGTTTTCCACATCCATACTGATACCGTAACCCATGATAAACATCAGGATCACCGTCCCCAACAGAGCCAAGGTTGAGCGAATAGGATCGCGCCGCAGCTCCAAAGCTTCTCGACGGCTATAGCTGAACATCCGCGTGAAGCTAAAGTGATGGCTGATGGCAGGCGTTGTCGTTTCGACCTGAGGTGTTTCAGGCATCTGCTCCGGCGGAGCACCGCTATCACCAGAAGCCTCACGTAAGTAGGCAATAAACGTGGCCTCAAGCGTGCCTAAACCACGCTGCTTCACCAGCGCCTCTGGCGTATCGCTCGCCAGTATTTTTCCCGCATGCATCAGCGATATACGGTCACATCGCTCGGCTTCATTCATAAAGTGCGTTGAAATAAAGATGGTGACGCCATCGCGCCGTGACAAATCCACCATCAAATTCCAAAACATATCGCGCGCGACCGGATCGACTCCCGACGTTGGCTCATCCAAGATAAGCATTTCAGGTTTATGGATCACCGCAACGGCGAGAGATAAACGCTGACGGATGCCCAACGGCAGCGCTTCTGGCAGCATATCTTCTACATCACTCAGCATGAACCGCTGATTCATCTCCTCAACGCGTGCAGGAATATCCTCCTCGGGAAGATGAAAAAGACGCGCGTGCAGTTCAAGGTTTTGTCGCACCGTAAGCTCGCTATACAACGAAAAAGCCTGCGACATATAGCCCACTCGGCGGCGGGTTTCGATATCTTTGGGATCGACCTCCTGCCCAAATAACCATGCTTTCCCTTCGCTGGCGGGCAGTAATCCGGTCAGCATCTTCATGGTGGTCGATTTGCCGCAGCCGTTAGAACCGAGGAAACCAAAAATTTCGCCGCGTGGTATGCGCAAATTGACATCGTTAACCGCAACAAAATCGCCAAAGCGCATGGTTAGCCCCTGCGCCTCAATGGCTACCACGTCATCCTGCGAAGTATCACGCGGTGGGATAACCACCTTTTGGTGCGCGTTGCGTTTCTCTTCCGGCAGCAGGGCAATAAAGGCCTCCTCTAGCGTTGCGCTGCCGGTACTTTCACGTAGTTCCTGTCCGCTGCCGGTGGCCAGAACCTGTCCCGCATCCATCGCCACCAGCCAGTCAAAACGCTCGGCTTCTTCCATATAGGCAGTGGCTACCAACACGCTCATGTGAGTTTGCCGTTCACGAATACGATCGATCAGCTCCCAAAACTGGGCGCGTGACAGCGGATCGACGCCGGTCGTCGGTTCATCAAGGATCAACAGTTCAGGATCGTGGATCAGCGCGCAACACAGACCCAGCTTCTGCTTCATACCGCCAGACAATTTACCCGCCGGACGATCGCGAAACGGTGCCAGTCCAGTACTTTGCAGTAAGTCATTGATACGCTGCTCACGCTCATGAGCGCCTTGCCCAAATAGTCGACCAAAGAAATCGACATTTTCGTAGACCGACAGCGTGTGATAAAGGTTTTTCCCCAAGCCCTGCGGCATATAAGCCACTTTCGGGCATACCTTGCGTCGATGATCGGCGTCCGCCATATCACCACCCAGAACGTTAACGTTTCCCGACTGAATAACGCGTGCGCCCGCGATCAGCGATAACAGACTGGATTTTCCTACGCCGTCAGGCCCAATCAGCCCCACCATTTTTCGCGCAGGAATATCCAACGTTATCTGCTGTAATGCCTGAGTATTGCCATAGTGCTGGCTCACCTGCTCAAGCCGAACGATGGGTGCCGCCAGCGGGTCTTTATTAGCACCTAATGGCCTCATTGCGGCAACCTCACATCCAGATCTTCTGGCCAGCTTTTATTGTTATCCAAACGCACATAGGCCATACCCGGCAAACCCGTTTTCACGTATTCGAGGTATTTTTCCAGCAGTTCAGGGGAAATGCGCGCTTTTACGCGGAACATCAGCTTCAGGCGCTCGTTATCGGTCTCGACCGTTTTCGGCGTGAACTGCGCCACGCTGGCCACAAAGGTGGCTTTTGCCGGAAGACGCAGCGTTGGTGCGGCATCAAGAACAACGTGCACGTCGCTACCGATGGCGACCCTGCCCGCCTGTTCGGTTGGCAGGAAAAACGTCATGTAAACATCGCTGAGATCGACCATATTCAGCACGCGACCACCCGCGGCTAACACCTCTCCCGGTTCAGCCACGCGGTACTGGATCCGCCCATCACGCGGCGCCTTCAAGGCGCTGTCTTCAATATCAGCGGTAATACGGCGCTCGGTGGCTTTAGCGGCTTCCACGCGTGTATTAGCCTGAATGATGCCCGCCTGTGCGGATTCGATAGCGGCCTGCGCGGCTGAAACCTGAGCCTTAGCGGATTCCAACGCTGCGCGAGCGCTTTGCGCCGCTGCCATATCGTCATCAAGCTGCTGCGCCGACACCGCCCCGCGCTTAGACAGCGCTTGTGAACGGGCATAGCGTTTATTCGCCGAGTTCAATTCAGCTTCACGCTGTTTCACCACTGCCTGCGCCGCCAGTTTTTCACTTTGCCGCTGCGCCAGTAATGACTTCGCCGTAGCTACCGCGCTTTGTGTTTCGCGGATTTGCGCTTCGGCTTCTATACGTTGCTCGTTCAAAACACGCGTATCCATGTGCGCTAGCACTTCACCCTGCTTCACAAAGTCGCCTTCGCGCACCACGATTTTATCGATACGCCCCGCCACTTTGGTCGAAATATCGATTTCCGTGGCTTCAATGCGCCCATTGCTGCTGGCGAATCCGTCAGGCAAACCGGGCGCACGCAGGCTCCACCACGCGGCAAAGGCCACCACGACGGCGATGATAATAATTGAGTAAAAAGTGAGACGTTTTCTATTTTTGATATCCATAAATACTCGCTGTGTTCCATGCTAGTAAAAACAAAAAGCGCGGCACTCGGCTACAGACGCAGCTAATCCGCTCTGTGATGAAGAGTTTCGGTCAATGGGACAAGGTTAAAAGAGGGGAAAAAATGCGTGAAAACAGATATCTGCCCATCTAAATGGCAGACATCAACGCGGATTGGGATAACGCCAACAATGGATGTTTTCATAACAAGACGTCCTATCTTTGTATGAATGAAACAAACACATTAATAGCTTTTGCTTATGTATAGTAACATGAGAAACCACATTGTCTACGTGACTATCCACCGCTATTAGAGAATCGTTTAACGCCTCAAACCTCTCTGTCATATCCCGCCAATCGAATGTCAGGCACAGCAAAAAGATAAAACTATCCTTGTTATAGACTCATCAGGTGATGACTGGTTTTGTCGCGCCGCGACAACCCCACTCTACTAATCCATTTTTCGACCGACGGGAGGGCTTATGCCCGACAACACAGTAGCAATCCTCGACAGCGTTACGCGTTTTCTTGACCGTCAGCACGGACTTTATATTGATGGGAAGTGGTGCGATTCCTTATCGGATGCACGCTTAGCGATTTATAACCCCGCAAACGGCGAACAGATCGCCTCTTCGGCTGATGCCAACGCCGAAGATGTTTCCCGCGCGGTCACGTCTGCTCATCAGGCCTTTTGCGCCGGTGTATGGTCACAACGTTTGCCCGCCGAGCGCGAGCGAATTTTGCTGCGCTACGCTGACTTAGTCGAACAACACGCAGAAGAACTGGCGCAGCTAGAAACCTTGGAACAAGGCAAATCGATTAACATTTCCCGCGCCTTCGAAGTGGGCTGTACGCTGAACTGGATGCGCTATACCGCCGGTCTCACCACCAAAATCACCGGGCAAACTATGGATGTATCGATACCGATGCCCGCCGGTGCGAAATATATGGCTTACACCCGCAAAGAACCGATCGGCGTAGTAGCCGGCATTGTGCCGTGGAACTTCCCGCTGATGATTGGAATTTGGAAAGTGATGCCAGCGCTGGCAGCGGGATGTTCTATCGTTATCAAACCATCTGAAACGACGCCGTTAACCCTGCTACGCATGGCGGAACTTGCCAGCGAAGCCGGAGTTCCCGATGGCGTATTTAATATCGTTACCGGCAAAGGATCGGTGTGCGGCAAAGCCTTAACTGAACATCCGCTGGTGGCTAAGGTCAGCTTTACCGGCTCAACGCCGGTTGGCAAGGGCATTGCCCGCGCCGCTGCCGACCGCTTGACGCGAGTCACTCTTGAACTGGGCGGTAAAAACCCGGCCATCGTGCTGAAAGATGCCGATCAGCAACAGGTGATTGAAGGCCTGATGGCGGGAAGTTTCCTCAACCAAGGACAGGTCTGCGCCGCCAGCTCACGTATCTATATCGAAGCACCGATTTTCGACAATCTGGTTGCCGGTTTTGAACAGGCGGTAAAATCGCTTTCCGTCGGCCCAGGTATGGATGCCACCACCCAAATAAATCCATTGGTTTCACGCCAGCATCGCGACAAAGTGGCATCTTATCTGCAAGATGCTAAAGCCAAAAATGCCGAACTGATCAGCGGAGCTACAGGGCCTGATGCGCAGGGCTTTTATATTCCTCCGACGCTGGTGATTAACCCTGATGCGGCGCTGAATTTATCGCGAGAGGAAGTTTTCGGCCCCGTCGTTAACCTCATTCGGGTAAAAGACGCCGAAGATGCACTGCGTCAGGCCAATGATACTGATTTTGGCCTCACCGCCAGCCTATGGACCACCAGCCTGCAAACCGCGATGGCTTATACTCCGCGCATTCAAGCTGGCACCGTGTGGGTGAATAGTCATACGCTGATCGATGCGAATATGCCGTTTGGCGGCGTAAAACAGTCAGGAACCGGACGTGATTTTGGCACTGATTGGCTGGATGCCTATACCGAAACCAAAACGGTGTGCGTGCGGTATTAAGAACGGCGTTTTCCTCAGCAACCCCCTCCCAACCTCCCCCTTCACAGGGGGAGGAGCAGATCGAACACTTAATCAACATTAAAGCTCACTCAGCTCCCTATTCACCTAAGGGGAAAAGATTGAGCGCTTAATCAACATCGAGGCACATTCGGCTCCCTCCCCTGCGAGGGGGAGGGTTGGGGTGGGGGCAAAAAAGGTGAGGGGGTCACAGCCGGAAATAAATTACTCCCCCTTCTTCCCATTCAAATCCAACGTTGGCGTTTCACTGAAGAAGTTCCACGGTTTCAGTAATGCATGCACCCATTCCGTTGGCATAATCGGCCACTCTTCCGCGCGCGCCACGTGCGTGGTGCCGGTGGTCAGCCACACCACGTTATCCGTATTTTCAATCGACTGATTGTCTGAGGAATACTGCCCCAGACCGGTATCATGGATAGAACGGTTGGGATATTTCCCCTCAGGGTAGCGTTCTTCTGGGCTATAGCGCGTCACCCACAGCTGTTTATCCATAAAGCTCAGGCGATGATAAATCCACTCGTCTTTACCAAAGTTCGCCCCTTTGGCGATTGGGTGAGTTCCGCCCGCGTAAGGGATCAGTTGATAAGAAACCGGATTGCCCATTTTGTTGGTAATGTTAGCGTTGCTCAGCAAGCGGATAGTGGAAGGATCAAACTTCTGCGCAGCCTCTTTTTCGGTTTTCACATCGACCTGATCCACCTGCATGGTACTGGTGCGTGGGCCGCTACGATCGTTTGGCTTCACATCAGGATTGAGCTCAACCAAACTATTGTTCTCGCCGTCGATGTCCATATCCAAACGGAAATTGTAGATATGCTGATGCGTGGTTCCGACGATGTTGTGATCGATAAGGGTGCCGTATTTGGTATCTTCTTTGGCGGTTGGATCCTGCATGGTGCGCGCTTTCACGCCTTTCACCGCTTCGATCCCCGTTGCCCCCGCATCGATGCCAATGGTGCCGTTTTGATGGAATACCCAGTCAAAAATATAGTCATAGTTGCCCACGGTACTGATCCAGCGCACCACCAGCTCACGGCGCTCGGCGCTCACGTTGGGCTGCCCCATTTCCTGATGCTTATATTCTGGCCCTGCGTAGCGTTCGAAGATGGCTATCGCCCGCGGAATGGTCATCGGCTGGCCGGTGTAATCCGCGATCGTTTGGTCGATCAGCACCGCATTTGACGGCGCATCTTTGCCACGTGCAATCGGGGAAGTTAACGTGCCCATGCCGTAATCGCCTGAATCAAGATAGGCTTTGAAGTACCAGCCGATATCCGGATCGCCATAAGGCACGATCATGCCGCCTAGCGATCCTTCATACATGATCTTGCGCTTTTTGCCCTGATCGTTGTAAGTCACCGTCGAAATGATCGGGCCAACGCGAGAGTTCAACCCCACGTGGAAATCCCAGTTCTGCCAGTGGATCGAATTGCCGGTGATGGTGTAGTTTTTACCTTCCGGCTCAACGATTTCCAGCGGTTTAATATCTGGCGCTTTGCGGTCGCGGCCATCATACGGGCGCGGAGCCATCGGCACCGGGATCACCGGCCCCTCTTCTATTTTGATAATTTTTTTCTGTTCAAGATCGACCACTGCCACAAGGTTTTCGATCGGATGCGCCCAATAGTTGCCGTCACCCACGTCCAGATAGCTGATCACTTTGAGCAAGCGTTGATCCTGCGTTAGCCCATCTTTACCATCGAAATAACCCACGGTCAGCGGCGTGGTAATCACCTTGCTGGGATCGGCAATTCCACGTTTTTTCAGCACGGCGGCAAAATCAGTGCTGGCGCTTATCACCGCCTGAACGGTGGCAAAATCATCCAATAGCACCATGCCCTGCGCATCTTTGATTGGCGTCCACGACACCACTTTTTTGTCAGTTAAATCCACCACGCTTTCCACAACGTGCTTACCATCCAGCACGGTGACATTCGCCTGACGCGGCTGCTCAACGGTTTTTCCGCTCAACACAAACTGCCAAACTTCATCTTTTAGCGGCTCACGCAGAGAGATTTCCGTAAAGCGGAAGTTATCGTGATAGTTACCTGAAGCTTTGATCGCCTCTACCGCCGTTTTGATTTCATCTGCGCTCAGCGGGTTAAGCGGATGCGCGCGTTTTTCAACGGCGAAAGTCTGGTCTAAGCCAGATTGAAAAACTTCATTGATAAAGTCTTCCGACATATAGGCCACTTTGCCGCGAAACACCACCGGCACCGCCAGTTTCAACGGTTTGCCATTCACGATGGCCTCGTTGGTATCAGGTTTAACCTTGATATAAGCGCCGTCTTTGGCAATGGTAAACATGCGGGCATAATCATCCCACTGCACATCCGCCCCAAATTCAGCCAGCGTTTTCTCCATCGGAACCATATGCGCCGCCGCACCGTGTGCCTGCGCGCTGTTTTGCCAACCCGCAGACGTCAACAGCCCGAGCGCCAGCGCAATCGCAACCGGCAGGCGTTTTTTCATCATTATTTTGCGAGTCAGTTTTTTATAGGACTGAGTTTTATAAAACATAGCTTTATTACCTCACCGCTAAAAGTTGGCATTCATGTCAGTGAATCAGTGCGCGGGATAATCTCGACCTGGTATACGAGCGTGCTATTGAAATCGGTTCCTCAAGAGATCTTTTAGAGACTTTTTTGGTGTCTTATTGTTGGTCTGCCGCCACGCGCTGCTACGGTTATGCAGAGCCAGTATCAACTGACCCAGCTCAAACATAGCAATTCGTCGGGGGGATTAATTTGTTGTGTATGCCATCAGCTTTGTCGCTGGTGACAAACTCACGAAGATGAGACTAACGATACTGTTTGCGGTATTCGCCCGGCGTAATGCCGAAACGCGTTTTGAACGCGGTAGAGAAATGGCTGTGGTCGGCAAAGCCCCACGAGTAGCCAATATCTGATAGTTTTTGCCGCACCGGCGCACTGCGCAACGCGTGAGCGCAGAGATCAAGGCGGCGATTTTTGATGTATTGCGCTACCACCAGCCCTTTGCGCGCAAACATGCGATACAGGCTACGCACCGAAACGCCCACTTCGCTGGCAATCCACTCTGGCCGCAGCGATTCCGACTGAATGTGTTTATCGATAAAAGTCAGCGTGCGGCTGAATACTTTATCCTGTGGCGCATCATCATCACGCGCAATCAGCGCCGGACGCAGCAAGGTAGCCACCGCATCTAAGACCGCTTCGCTTTCCTGCTGATCTAACGTGCTATTACGCATACTCTCTTGTACCAGCTGTTGGCTAAGCCGCACCATCGGCGCGCCTGCCGCCAATCGTTGCGCACAGCGCAAATCGGCAAACTGCAAATTACGTTCAAGATAGCCGCGCGGCAGCAGCAATGAAATTTGCCTAGAGGTGTCGCTGAAGGTAAAAGTGCTCGGTTTGGCGGCATCAATCAGGGTGATATCCCCCGCCGAAAGCAGCGCTCGCTGCCCTTCTTGCTCCATTTCAGAATGACCGCTGAGCTGAAATACGGTGTAAAAGTAAGAACCGTCGCTCTGGGCAATTTCCTTTGGCGTGCGGTAAAGCTTGGTTTGCGCAATATCAACCATGCTCAAACGCAGAGCACCGGTGCGAAACTCCTGCACCGAACCACTAAATCCTTCCCCCAG
>Ga0308165_1000796_pt1 | contig 50200 bp, 50 predicted proteins | sample PhyWR2_FD_201032 | JGI IMG/M metagenome (GOLD analysis project Ga0308165, IMG submission 201032) | Phyllosphere microbial communities from UC Gill Tract Community Farm, Albany, California, United States - DLSLW.R2 | ecosystem: Host-associated > Plants > Phyllosphere > Unclassified | place: USA... | reverse complement strand
ACTGCGCGTTCACGGACTTCGGGAGAGAACTTGTTGGACTTATTCATGGCTTCATCATCTTAAGAGTTGAAGCCTCCACAAAACCCGGTGCGGTTCAACCAGTTAAATTAACCCCGGACTCCAAAGCCAAGCGCTACTGAAAATGGGGGGACGTCGCACAGGGGGGATTACGAACCAAGGCGGCATTCAGGGCGGCGCAGGAGCCTGGCCAAGATTGCCGCGCTGAAGGGGCGGGAGCAAGTGGCTTGTCTCATGGGCCTACTCCGTGCTCGCTACCATAGGTGAGGATTTTCCTGTGCGGACTCACGAAATTGGCCCGGTGTGAACAGCACGGGATCATGGAGGACAACGATGAACCACACTCGAATGAGTGAAGAGTCCATGCAGCGCATGGAGGCCCGTATTCCCGAGCTGGCCGGCAATGCGGTCAAGCTGGCGTACCTGCAGGCGCTGACTACCAGCGGCAAGGTGATCGAGGCACGCAAGGGGCAGTTGATTGAAACCACGGCAGAAGGCTCGGTGCGTGTCATTCGCAACATAGCCAAGCCGACTGAAGTGCGCGTGGGCGAGAAGCGGGTTAGAGCGCGCCAGGCATGAGTGCGGCGGTTCCACGGCTGCGGATGTTTGCCGGGCCCAACGGCTCGGGAAAGAGCTGCTGGACAGTCGGGTCGTGTTTGGCACCGTGGCCGTCAATTCCTACTGGGCCTCGGTGCTGGCCGACTTCATTCGCCACAAGCTGTTGGGGGCGCGGATATCTTTCACATTCGAGACGGTCATGTCCTCGCCAGACAAGGTGGCGTTTTTGCGAAAGGCGCAGCAGGCGGGCTACCGCACCTACCTGTATTTCGTGGCAACGGAAGACCCCGACATCAATGTGGCGCGTGTGAGCTATCGCGTGCAGACTGGCGGGCATCCCGTGGCAGAGGACAAGATTCGCAGCCGGTATGTGCGCTCCCTGGAATTGCTGTCGCAAGCAGTGATGCATGCGGACAGGGCCTACATCTTCGACAACTCGGACTCCGATCGTCTTTGGGTAGCGGAAGTCACGGACGGCGTGGAAATTGAAATGAAATCCGATGAAATGCCCGCCTGGTTCAAGAAGGCCTTGTGGGACAAGTTTGAATAGGGCGACTGCCCGCAGTTACCTCATGCGCTTGCATGGGGCCTCAAGAAACCCCGCAAGTCATTGATTTGCGGGGTTTCTTGCTTTCGTGGACTCACTTGGGCAGCAGCACCTTGTCGATCACATGGATCACGCCATTCGACTGGTAGACATCGGCGATGGTCACCGTGGCCATGCCGCCCTTTTCATCGCTGAGCATGATCTTGGAGCCATTCGACTTGGCGACCAGCGTGCCGCCGCTGACGGTCTTGATGCTGGCCATGCCCTTGCCGTCCTTGATCATCTTGGACAGCGCTGCGGCATCCCATTTGCCGGCCACCACGTGGTAGGTCAGGATGTTGGTGAGCGCAGGTTTGTTCTCGGGCTTGAGCAGGGTGTCCACGGTGCCGACGGGCAGGGCGTCGAAGGCGGCGTTGGTGGGAGCAAACACGGTGAACGGGCCGGGGCTCTTGAGCGTATCGACCAGGCCTGCGGCCTTGACCGCGGCCACCAGGGTCGTGTGGTCCTTGGAGTTGACCGCGTTGTCGATGATGTCCTTGGAGGCGAGCATGGGCGCGCCGCCGACCATCACATCCGCCATGGCGGCGACGGACGCTGCTGACATCACGAGGGCGAGACTGAACGAGGCGATCTTGCGGGTGGTTTGGGTCGATGTCATGGAAGGCTCCTTGGGTTGAATGAACAGCCAAATCGATTCGGCTGAAATGAATACGCAGCGACCCCGCGGCCTGGATTCAATAATTTTTCGGAAAATCACGCGGCGTGCCGGCAACGCCCGGGAATCCAGTACGCGCTGAATATTTTTCAAAATAGGTGAATCCAATCTCCTTGCTTGCTGCGTATCCAGTAGCAGCAAGGGATGCCGGCTTCTTTCCGGACAGGTTGAACCTCTTCGATGCGGACATTTCTTGCCACACCGTGTGCTCTCAGCCGAAGGCGCACTCTCACGTTGGTACTCGCGTTCGACGCGAATCGAGAGGAATTTCCATGTCCGACGAATCAGTGTTGATAGGTGTCTTGCAAAAACGCGCGCAGAAGCTCGAAGATCGGCGCCATTTCTTCAGAAAGACCGGTGGCATGGCCGTCGGCATGGCGGGCGGCGCGATATTGACCGCCTGCGGCGGCGGCGGCGGTGATGCCATTGCCCAGGCCTCGGGGCCCACCGATGAAGAGATCCTGAACTTCGCGCTCAACCTGGAGTATCTGGAGTCGCAGTTCTATTACTACGCGGTGTTCGGCACCGGCCTGCCCGCCAATCTGCAAGGCGGCGTGGGCACGCAAGGCGCGGTCGTGGGCGGACGTGCCGTGTCCTTCCGTGATCCCGTGGTGGCCCAGTACGCCAAGGAAATCGCCCAGGACGAGCTGGCCCATGTGGAGTTTCTGCGCAAGGCGCTGGGCGCGGCGGCCGTGGCCCAGCCGCGCATCGACATCGGCGGCACGGACCCGAACGGCGCGTTTTCCGTGGCGGCGCGCGCCGCGGGCCTGGTCGGGCCGGGCGTGGCCTTCGATCCCTATGCGAGCGACGAGAACTTCCTGCTGGGCGCGTTCATCTTCGAGGACGTGGGCGTGACGGCCTACAAGGGCGCAGCGCCGCTGATCACCAACAAGACCTACCTTGAAGCTGCGGCCGGCATCCTGGCGGCCGAGGCCTATCACGCCGGCCTGGTGCGCACCGTGCTGTACGCCAAGGGGCTGGCGGCGCCGGCGCTGCGCGATGCGGCGGGCGCGATCTCGAATGCGCGCGACAGCCTCGATGGCTCCACCGACGTGGACCAGGGCATCACGGGCGACGCGACGACCTCCAACATCGTGCCGCTCGACGCCAACGGCATCGCCTACAGCCGCTCGCCGGGCGACGTGCTGAACATCGTCTACCTGAACAAGGACGCGGCGTCCAAGGGCGGGTTCTTCCCTGCCGGGGTCAACGGTTCGCTCATGATGAGCAGCGCCTACGCCTGACGGCCGTGGCGGTCCGCCTGCCGGGAGGCGGGCGGGCCAGGGGTTCGCACCCGCGTTGGCAGAAAAGGAGTTCTCCCATGGCTTTCTCTTTCAGCACCACCCCTCACAGGCCCGCGACCAGGCGTCTGCGTCCCGGCCTCATTGCCCGCCGCTGCGTGGGCAGCCTGATCATGCTGGCCGGCGCCTGCATACTCACCATGGACTTGATTGCGCTCGCGTCCGGCGCGCAGGACGCCGCGGCGTTGGCGACGGCACAGCCCGGCCCGACTCCGCGCTAGGCGCAGCAGGCCATGGATCCCGTTGCCTGCGCAGACGCCGCGCCGCCGCGCGGCAGCCCCGTCGATGCGACGGCCTTTGCCAGCCTGCCGCAGGTGCACCGCAGCGTTCCCGTGCCGCGCGGCGCGGGCGCGGTGCTCAACGCCAGGCGCGCGCTGGCCTTTGCCGGGCCGGGCTACATGGTGGCCGTGGGCTATATGGACCCGGGCAACTGGGCCACTTCGATCGCGGGCGGCTCGCAGTTCGGCTACTCGCTGCTGGCCGTGATCTTCGCTTCCAACCTGATGGCCATGCTGTTCCAGGCCGCGGCCGTGCGGCTGGGACTGGCCAGCGGCCGCGATCTGGCCCAGGCCTGCAGGGAGCAGTTTTCGCCGCGCATCAATCTGCTGCTGTGGTTCTTCTGCGAGATCGCGATCGTGGCCTGCAACCTGGCCGAAGTGCTGGGCATGGCCATAGGTCTGAACCTGCTGTTCGGCCTGCCGCTTATCGCGGGCGTGTGCATCACCGTGGTCGATGTGATGCTGATCCTGGCGCTGCAGAGCCGGGGCTTTCGCTGCCTCGAGTCGGTGGTGATAGGCCTGGTGGCACTGATTGGCGTATGTTTCGCGGCGCAGCTGGTGTGGCTGCATCCGCCGCTGGCCGCCGTGCTGTCGGGCTTTGTGCCGCGCGCGGAAATCGTGACCAACCCTGAGATGCTTTATCTGGCCGTGGGCATCGTCGGCGCGACCGTGATGCCGCACAACCTCTATCTGCATTCGGCCATCGTGCAGACGCGCGCGCACGACAAGAGCCTTGCCGGAACGCGCCAGGCGATACGCTACGCGACGCTCGATTCCACCCTGGCCCTGGGGCTGGCGCTGTTCGTCAATGCAGCGATCCTGATCGTGGCCGCGGGCGCGTTCAATCGCCCCGGCCAGGCGCCGGTGACCGAGCTTTCAGAGGCCTATCACCTGCTGTCGCCGCTGCTGGGCGTGGGTATGGCCAGCGCGGTGTTCGGCGTGGCGCTGCTGGCCTCGGGCCTGAGTTCCTCGGTCACCGGCACCCTGGCCGGGCAGATCGTGATGGAAGGCTTTCTGCAGATACGGCTGTCGCCCGCGCTGCGGGCCTTGCTCACGCGGCTGATCGCCATCGTTCCCGCGGTCATCGCCACGGCCTGGTATGGCAGCGCGGGCGCGAGCGCTTTGCTGGTCTTCAGCCAGGTGGTGCTGAGCCTGCAGCTACCGTTCGCCATCGTGCCGCTGCTGATGTTCACCACGCGCCGCAAGGTGCTGGGCGAACTGTGCTTCGGGCGCCGGATGTCGGTCGCGCTGTGGGGCTGCGCGGGCGTGGTGGTGGCGCTCAACCTGTGGATGCTGCAGCGGCTCTTCTGGGCCTGAAGCGCCGCTGCTTCAGCCGCGGCGCTTCTTGTCGGCGCAGGCAAAGCCGAAGATCACCAGCCCGCCCAGCGCCAGCAGCATGCCGACCCAGCCCGTCGATTCCCAGCCCAGGCCCATGGAGATGGTGATTCCGCCCAGCCAGGCGCCCAGCGCGTTGGCGAGATTGAAGGCCGAATGGTTGAGAGCCGCGGCCAGGGTCTGGGCTTCGCCCGCGACATCCATCAGCCGGATCTGCAGGGCCGGGCCCAGTGCGACGGCCGTGCCCACGAGCAGCACATTGAACGAACCCAGCCACAGGTGGTGGGAGGTGAAACAGAACAGCAGCAGCACCGCGCCCGACCAGGCGAGCATGCCGCCTATCGTGGGCATCAGCGCCTTGTCGGCCAGGCGCGAGCCGACGAGGTTGCCGGCGACCATGCCCACGCCGAACAGCGCGAGCACGAAAGGCACGCCTTGCTCGGGCAGGCCCGCGAGGTTCATCAGCGTGGGCTTGACGTAGCTGAACACCGAGAACATGCCGCCGAAGCCGATCGCGGCAATGCCCAGCGTGAGCCAGACCTGCTTGCTGCGCAGCGCGCCGAGTTCGCGCCACGGGCTGGCGTCTGCGGGCGCGGGCAGCGCGGGAATCCAGCGCCAGACCAGGGCCATGGCGAGCACCGCGATCGCACCCACCAGCGCAAAGGCCGCGCGCCAGCCCAGCCACTGGCCCAGCCCGGCGGCCAGCGGCACGCCGACCAGCGTGGCGATGGTCAGACCCAGCATCACATAGCCCACGGCCTGGGCGCGCCGCCCGGGCGGCGCGAGATGCGCGGCGACCAGCGCCGCGACGCCGAAGTAGGTGCCGTGCGGCAGGCCGCTGAAAAAGCGCATCAGCACCATGTTGGCATAGCCCGGCACCACGGCGCTGGCGAAATTGCCTATCGCATAGAGCAGCATCAGCGCCATCAGCAGCTGGCGGCGCGGCATGCGCGCGCCCAGCACGGCGAGCACCGGCGCGCCTATCACCACGCCCATGGCGTAGGCGCTGATCAGATGGCCCGCAGTGGGAATGGAAACGTTCAGCTCCCGGGCCGCATCGGGCAGCAGGCCCATGATCACGAATTCGCCCGTGCCTATGCTGAAGCCGCCCACGCCCAGCGCAAGCAGGGCCTTGAGAAACGAGCGATCGGCGCTGCCGGCCACGCTTGGCGAAAGGGTTGTGACGGGACTGTTCATGTGCGGGAAATACGAGAGGCTCCGGCCGCGCGAAACCGGTATCAGATGCGGGCGGCAAGGCAGAAAGGGACGCCCGCAGCGCAACGCGCCACGGGCTATTCGCAAGTTTACATTTGCCTGGGGATTACCCTTGGAGGTCGACGCTGGACGACTGCGTTGTCTTCAGGGGCAAAACGCCTCACTCGGGCAGGCCATCGACATCCTGCGCGCCGGGCACCAGCCGCTCGCGCAAGGTACGCAGGATTTCCGCGGACAGCGCGGGATTGCCCGCCGCGGTCGCGCGCGCCAGCACCAGCGCGCCTATCATGCTGCTGAGCATGACCATGGTCTGGGCGCGCTTTTCCGCAGGCTCGCCTTCGAGCACGCGCATAAAGCGCTGGATATTGCGCTCCACGCCCTGGGCAAACACTTCGGACATTTCAGGGCCGGCGCGCGCTGCGTCGGTGGCGAGCGCGGCCGCGGGACAGCCTTCGCCGGGATGGTCGCGGTGATTGACCGAAAGGTAGCTGTCGACCATGGCCTGGAGCTTGGCGGTCGCGGACGCGTTGCCATCCTGCTCGAGGCCGTCGAGCGGCGTGATGGTCCACTCGAAAGCGCGCAGGCAGGCTTCGCGCGCGAGCGCGTCCTTGGATGCGAAATGCCGGTACAGGCCGCCATGCGTGAGACCGGCATCGCGCGTGATCTCCGCGACGCCGACGCCGCTGAGCCCTTTTTCGCGGTACAGACGGGCAGCGGCGTCGACGATGCCTGCGCGGTTTTCTGCGGCTTGGGTTTTGCTGACCTTCATGGCTTAGATGATAACCATCATCAAAAATAAATTATGATGATTGCCGTCATCAATAGAGCCTGGCCCGGCATGACATGGGCCGGGCACGTGAAAGGTGTTGTATGGGTCGACGTGTCGTAATCACCGGTTTGGGGCTGGTTTCTCCTTTGGGCGCCAATGTGGAGCTGGCCTGGCAGCGGCTGCTTGCCGGGCAGTCGGGCCTGCGCGCGCTCGATCCCGCGATCAGCGCCGGCACGGGCGCGGCCGTCGCGGGACATGTGCCGGGGCTCGATGAAGACCCCGAGGCGGGCTGGAATCCCGAAGCCGTGATTTCTGCCAAGGAACTGCGCCGGCTCGACCGCTTCACGGCATTCGCGCTGGGCGCGGCCGACCAGGCGCTCGCGCAGGCGCAATGGCAGCAGCCCAGCGACGCGCAAAAGGAGCGCGCCGCGACCATCATAGGCTCGGGCGTGGGCGGCTTCGGCACCATCGTCGACGCCGTGCGCACCACCGACGGCAAGGGGCCGCAGCGGCTGTCGCCGTTCACGGTGCCGGCATTTCTCGCGAATCTCGCCGCCGGCCAGGTATCGATACGCCACCAGTTGCAAGGCCCTATAGGCGCGCCGGTCACGGCCTGCGCCGCGAGCATCCAGGCCATGGGCGATGCGGCGCGGCTGATACGCAGCGACGAAGCCGACATGGCCTTGTGCGGCGGCAGCGAAGCCACCATCGATCGCGTGGCCCTGGGCAGCTTTGCCGCGGCCAAGGCGCTGTCGAATTCGGGCGCCGACAACCCGGCAACGGCGTCGCGGCCGTTCGATGCGGCGCGCGACGGCTTCGTGATGGCCGAGGGCGCGGGCCTGCTGGTGCTCGAATCGCTCGAACATGCGTTGGCGCGCGGCGCGACGCCTTTGGCCGAAGTCGTGGGCTATGGCACATCGGCCGATGCCTACCATGTGACTTCGGGCCCCGAAGACGGCTCGGGCGCGGCGCGTTCCATGCTGGCCGCATTGCGCCAGTCCGGGCTGCAGCCCGGCGACATCCAGCACCTGAATGCCCATGCGACGTCCACGCCCGTGGGCGACAAGGGCGAGCTCGCAGCCATTCGCAAGGTGTTCGGCACGGGCCGTGGCCCTTCGATCACGGCGACGAAATCGGCGCTGGGCCACATGCTGGGCGCGGCTGGCGGCGCGGCCGCGATCTTCACGGTGCTCGCCTTGCGCGACCAGATCGTTCCTCCGGTGCTCAACCTCGAGAACCCCGATCCCCTGGCCGAAGGCCTGGACCTGGTCATGGGCCAGGCCAGGCCCCAGGCCATAGAGCACGCGATGCTCAACGGCTTTGGTTTCGGCGGCGTCAATGCGACGCTGATCCTGAAGCGGTTCGCGCACTGATCGCGTCCGCCGCGCTCTGCGGGCGGCGCAGCAGGAAGACCACGGCGGCGGCCGTCAGCACGGCCAGACCCGCGAGCAGCTGCAGCACGTGGATGAAGGCTTGGGCATAGCTTTGCGCCAGCAGCGCGGCCTGCGGGCCCAGCAGCGCTGCGCCCGCCTGCAGCTCGCCCAGCGCCGCGCGCCCCGATGCCTCGAGCAGGGCCTGGGGCGGGACCGATGCGCCGATCTGCGCGGCCAGCCGCTGCTGTATCAGCCCGGCGAGCAGCGCGCTGACCACGGCGATCGCCACGCCGTCGGCGCTCACGCGCACGGTGTTGAACAGCCCCGTCGCCATGCCCACGCGCTCGGGCGCGACGCCGCTCACCGCGAGACCATCCATCAATCCCCAGGGCAGGCCTATGCCCACGCCTATCAGCAGCAGCGGCGCGTGCAGCGCCGCGCCTGCGCCCTGGCCGAACGCCTGGGCCAGCCAGGCCAGCCCCGCGCCGACCAGCAGCAGGCCCGCGCCCGACAGCGTGCCCGGCGCAAACCAGCGCGTGAGCAGCGCGGCGGCGAAGGGCACGACCAGCAGCGGCGCCGCGAGCCAGACCATCATCTGTCCGGCCTGCAGCGCGCCGTAGCCGTCTATGCCTATGAAACGGCTGGGCAGCAGCACGATCAGCACGATGAACAGAAAGGCCGGCGACGCGGCCAGCGCCTGCACGCCCAGCACGCCGGGGTCGCGCAGAAAATCCAGTTCGAGCATGGGGCGCGCGGCGCGCTTTTCAATCGCCGCGAACGCGGCGAACATCGCGGCGCTGGCCACCAGGCAGGCAATGACCGTGGCATCGCCCCAGCCTTGTTCGGGCACCAGCAGCATGCCGTAGGTGAACAGTCCCAGCGCCAGCGTGAAGCTGATCGCGCCGGGCCAGTCGAGCCCGCCCCGGGCCGCGGGGAGATCGCGCGAAGCGCTGGCCGCGACCAGCAGCCAGCCGAGCACGCCGACCACGCCGGTCGCGTGGAACACGCCTTGCCAGCTGCTGATTTCCACCAGCCAGCCCGAGATCAGCGGGCCGAACGCCAGGCCCAGGCCGAACGTCGTGCCCAGCAGGCTGAAAGCGCGGGCCCGCGCCCGGCCTTCGAACAGCGGCGCGAGCGAGGACATGGCGGCGGCGAAGGCCGCGGCGCCGCCCAGACCCTGCAGCAGGCGCAGCAGATCGATCCACAGCACGCTGGGCGCGAAGGGAATGGCGAAGGTGCACAGGCAGAACCAGGCCAGGCCGATCAGCCAGATGCGCCGCCGTCCATGGAGATCGGTCAGGCTGCCGGCGACCATCATCGCGCCGCCATAGCTCAGGATGTAGCCGTTCATGATCCAGGCCAGTTGCGCGGAGCTGCCGCCCAGTTCGTGGCTGATCGCGGGCAGCACCACGGCCGGGCCCGTGAAGCACAGCGGGATCAGCAGGGCGGTGAGGCAGGCGGCCAGCAGCTGCAGCCAGCGCAGGGCTGCAGGGGAAAAAATCGAAGACATGAAGAAATTTCGCCAGAGAATTTGCAGGGATTGCCGGCAGCGCGCAGGCGCTGCAGCAACAGAGGGCCGTAGGTTAGACGTGCATGGGTAAAAGAAAAACCGGCTACATTTCCGAATACTTAGGACATGGATGTCTTGAATAGAGCAATGTCATGATGGAAAACCTGGGCAGCATCGGTATCTTTGTGCGCGTCGCCGAACGCCTGGGCTTTTCGGCCGTGGCGCGCGATCTGGGGGTTTCGCCTTCGGCCGTGGGCAAGGCCGTGGCGCGGCTCGAAGAGCGGCTGGGCGTGCGCCTGTTTCACCGCAGCACGCGCACGCTGGCGCTGACGGCCGAAGGCGAGAAATTCCTCGAGCGCTGCCGCCGCATCCTGTGCGAAGTCGAGGCCGCGGAACTCGAGATGACCCAGGCCAGCGCCGCGCCGCGCGGCAAGCTGCGCGTGAGCCTGCCGCGGCACAGCGGACTGTTCGAGCCCGTGATCGCCGAGTTCATGCGCCGCTATCCCGCGGTGGAACTGGACCTGGATTTTTCCGACCGCATGGTCGACGTGATCGGCGACGGCTTCGATGCCGTGGTGCGCACCGGCGTGCTTGCCGACTCCGGCCTCAAGCGCCGCCGCCTGGGCAGTTTCCGGCGCGTGCTGGTCGGCTCGCCCGACTACTTTGCCGCGCATGGCCGGCCGCAAAGCCCGGCCGAGCTGCAGTCGCATATCTGCCTGCATTACCGCTATCCCAGCACGGGCCGGCTCGAGGCCTGGCCGCTGCCGCCCGCACCCGATGAAGCCCTGCCCGAGCTGCCGCAGTCGCTGGTCTGCAACAGCGTTGAAATGCGCATCCACCTGGCTTTGCACGGCCAGGGCATTGCCTGCCTGCCCGATTTCATTGCCGCGCCGCACCTGCGCGCGGGCCGGCTGCAGACGGTGCTCGACGACTGCAGCGGCGACAGCGGCGTGATGTGGATTCTGTGGCCCGCGAGCCGCGATCTCTCTCCCAAGCTGCGCGCGTTCATCGACTGCCTCAGCGCCAATGTTCTGCGCTGATTCAGCGCGCCGGCCGGGCCGCAGCCAATAGCCAAAGCAGCACGCAGACTGCGAGCGCCGCGCCGAAGTTGTAGCCCATTCCCGCGACAAACGCCGCGCTGTAGCGCGCGGCCTGGCCCGCAGCGCCGGCATCCGCCGCGAGCGCTGCGCCGAACAGCATGCCGACCACGGCCACGCCCAGCGCGGCGCCGATCTGCTGCAGCGTCGCGATCACGCCCGAAGCCATGCCGGCCTGGGCAGCGGGCACCAAGGCCAGCACCAGATTCAGCAGCGGCGTCATGATCAGCCCCTGGCCGGCGCCGACCACGATCAGCAAGGGAATCAGCTGCACCGGCGCCAGCGCCGCACCCGCGACTGCGACCTGGGCGATCAGCAGGCCTGTCGACAGCGCATACGCCACGGCGCCGGCGACGATGGCGCGCGGGCCCCAGCGCGCGACCAGGCGCGGCGCGGCCAGCGAGGCGCACACAAAGCCCAGGCTGCAGGGCGCGAAGATGCTGCCCGCCAGCAACGGGTCCAGGCCCAGGCCCGACTGCAGCAGCAGCGCGAAGCCCAGAAAGAACGAACTCGATGTCGAATAGACCAGCAGCACCAGCAGCGCGCCCAGCGCGAAACGGCGCTGGCCCAGCAGCCGCATGTCGACCAGCGGCAAGTGGCCCGCGGCCTGGCGCCGGCGTTGCTGGCGATGGAACGCCGCGAGCAGCAGCACGGCCGCGGCCAGCGCCCAGCGGCTCCACGCGGGCCAGCCCTGCGCCTGGCCTTCGATCAGCGGCACCAGCAGGCAGGCGAGACCGGCGCTCACCAGCAGCACGCCGCGGCCGTCGAGCGCGGGGCGCTCGGGCGCGCGTGACTCGGGAATGTGGCGCGCCGCGGCGATCGCGCCCAGGCCTATGGGCACATTGATCAGAAAGATGCTGCGCCAGCCCAGGCCGAACAGGTCGGCGTGCACCAGCCAGCCGCCGAACACCTGGCCGGCGATCGCGGCCAGGCCCAGCGTCATGCCCAGCAGGCCGAATGCGCGCCGCCCGGCGTCGCCGTCGAAGTGCACGCGTATCGACGCATAGACCTGGGGAAACAGCAGCGCCGCAGCGAGCCCCTGCAGCACGCGCGCGGCGATCAAGGCATTCGCGCCGGGCGCGAGCCCGCACAGCAGCGACGCGAGGGTGAAGCCGGCCATGCCCAGAACGAACAGCCGGCGGCGCCCGAAGCGGTCGCCCAGCCGCCCGCCCGTGATCAGCAGCACGCCGAACGCGAGCTCATAGCCCGCGACGATGAAGCCTATCTGCGCAAAGCTCGCCGCGAGCTGGGCCTGCATGCTGGGAATCGCGACGTTGACGACGAACAGATCGAAGATGGTGACAAAGCCCGCGAGCAGCAGCACGCTCAGGCCGCGCCAGGGCGGGGTGGAAGGAACAGAACAGGGTGGCATGCGACGTATCCAGGTGATGACGCCGCATTCTGTGGTGCTTCAGAGGCAATTACAATTTAACCATTTATGCTGTTACTGAAAGCAATGCGATGGCCATTCGTACCCTGGAACGCACGCGCCACGAGCTCGCCGCCTTCTTGCGCGCACGCCGCGAGCGCCTGTCGCCCGCCGATGCGGGCCTGCCCAGCGGCAGCCGGCGGCGCACGCCGGGACTGCGGCGCGAGGAAGTCGCGGCGCTCGCGGGCGTGGGCCTGACCTGGTACACCTGGCTGGAGCAGGGCCGCGACATAGGGGTCTCGGCCGCGTTTCTCGACAGCCTGGCGCGCGTGTTCAAGCTCGATGCCGCCGAGCGCCGCCATCTGTTTTTGCTGGCCCATGCGCGGCCGCCGGCCGAGCCCGGCAAGACCTGGTGCGTGGTGCCGCCGCTGGTGCGCCGGCTGATGCACGATCTCGCGCCGCATGCGGCCTATGTGCTCAATCTGCGCTGGGATGTGCTGGTGTTCAACACCGCTGCCGACGAACTGTTCGGCTTTGGCGCGCACGCGCCCGAGCGGCGCAATCTGCTGTGGCTGCTGTTCACTGACCCGCTGCTGCATGCGCGCTTTGCCGACTGGGAGCAGCAGGCGCAGCAGATGCTGTCGAGCTTCAGGCGCGACTTCGCGCGCGCGACGCAGGAGGCCGATATCCATGAACTCGTCGACGAACTGGCGCGGGTCTCGCCCCACTTCAAGCAATGGTGGCGCAAGAACGATATGCACGCGCCGTGCAGCGGGCTGCGCCAACTGCTGATCGACGGCCGGCGCGAGGCATTCGAACACACGTCGCTGACCGTCGACGAAGACCGCCATTTGCGGCTGGTGGTGCATGCGCGCGCGCTCTAGCGCGCGCTGACTCAGGCCTGGACGGGGCGGCGCGCGAACGCCAAATAATCGATCAAGGCCATCACCAGCATAGACGCGCCAACCAACGGGAAGACCGCGCCGCCCACCAGCAGCAGCGCGAACACACCGGCCTGCAGCTTGCGGTTCGCGGGCGAGGGCGGAACACCCAGGCGGCCCGCGGGCCGGCGCTTCCACCACATCACGGCCGCGCTGACGCACAGCAGCACGATGGCCACGCAGGTCACGACCAGCAGCGCCTGGTTGAACACGCCCCATTCCATGCCCAGGTGGACATTGATGCCCCACTCGAGCGCCCGGCCCATGGGGCCATAGTCGGCGTAGTTCATGTCGAGCAGCGGCTGGCCGCTGTACTGGTCCAGATGCACCACGCGCTGCTGCGCCAGGTCGGCGGGGTAGACCGAGCCCGAGTAAACGCCTTGCGCGCCCTTGGGCAGCTGCACGGCGTAGCCGGGTGCCAGGCCCAGGCGATCGAACGCGGCGACGGCCTGGTCCAGGCTCAATGCCGACGGCGGTGGCCGCACATCGGCCATCGCATGGCCGGCGTGCGCGGAATGCCCCTCGTGGCCGTCATGGCCTGAATGACCGTCGTGGTCCTCATGGCCCTCATGGCCCTCATGGCCGGATTCTGGAAGGCGCGCCTGCTGCAGCGACCAGGCCGTGGTCTCGCCGTCGGCCAGCTTCAGCTGGGACATCGGCACCTGCACGCGCACGCCGGCCGGATAGCCGAAGTTGCTGCCGTTGGCCCATTGGTTGATCTGGTTGCCCCACAGCACCGACCAGGGCATTCCCGTGACCGCGAGGAACAGCAGCATGCCGCCCACGCCCAGGCCCGTGACCGCATGCAGATCGCGCCAGAACACGCGCTTGGCGGGCGTGGCGCGCACCGTGACCACGCCGCCTTTTTGCCCGCGCGGCCACCACAGGTAGATGCCGGTCAGCACCAGCAGGATGGCCCAGCCCGCGGCGATCTCGATCGCGCCGCGCGCGACCTTGCCGAAGTACTTGAGGCTGTGCAGCTTGCGAATGGTCCAGGCGACGCTGCCGCCATCGGGCAGCGCGCCCAGCACTTCGGCGCGGTAAGGGTCGACGAAGACCGCGAGCCGCTCTCCGCCCGGGGTCGCGATCAATGCTTCAGCGCTGCGCGTGGCCGCGGCCGGCGGGGTGTATTTGATCAGCGCTCCCGGGTGCGCGGCCAGCGCCGCGGCCGCAAGTTGCGTGGGCGCACGCGCGGGCGTCGCGGCCGCGTTCACCGTGAGCAGCCGCTGGTGAAAGAAGCCGTCGATCTCGTTCTTGAACACATAGAGGCCGCCGGTGATCGCCAGCCAGATCAGGAACGGCAGCACCAGCAGACCGGCGTAGAAATGCCAGCGCCAGACCGCGCGGTAGAGGTCGGGAGAAGCGCGCCGAGCGCGGGTTTCGGGAACGGAAGTCGTCATGGGAATCTCGTGTCCATCGGCGCGCACTGCGCGGCCTGGGCGTCAGCGGTGCGTGCGCGAAATCGGGAAAGAGCGCGGCCATATGCTGGTGGGCATGGCGCGCGCAAAGGACTGCGCCGGGCGACGGGGCAGGGGCGGATCAGCCGATGGCGGGCGGGCCGCGCGGCGGAAAGCGCGCGCCGCTGCGGCCCGCGATATGCGCGGCGACCAGCGGCGTCAGCGCATGCGCCAGCGGCTGGTGCACCGGCACCGCACTGCAGAACTCGGGCACGGGCAGCGATGGCGCGAGGCACAGCGAGCAGTCCAGCGTGTGCTCGCCGGCCTCGTGGTCCAGCGCCACCATCTTCATCGCGCCAGCGGCGCTGCAGACGACTTCCATGCGCTGCGGATGAAAGACCGGCGCGGCAGCGGCGATTCCCAGCACCAGCAGATAGCACGCCATGACAAGGCGTAGCAGGGCTGAGGAAATGCGCAGGGCTTGCATGGCGCGATTATCCCGAGTTGCGAAAGACACGGCCGCCTCGCGGCTGTTGTCGTTGGAGTATGGCTTTGACTATCAATCAAGTTTTGCAATAATAAAAAACTATGATTGATGCCTTTTTACTCGCTGGTCGTTTCAGGGCCCGGTCGGCCGTTCTTGCGCTGGCGCTGGCCGCGCTGCCCTGCGGCGCGCAGCCTGCCGCCGAGCTCGAGACCATCACGGTCCGCGCGGGCGGCGCGGGCCCGCTGGAGCGCGCCACGGCCACCGGCAGCCGCCTTGATCTCAGTGTGCGCGAGACTCCGGCGAGCGTCGAAGTGATCACCCGCGCCCAGCTTGAATCGCGCGGTGACAGCACGCTGCGCGAGGCGATCACGCGCGCTGCGGGTATCACCAGCCTGGGCCATGCGGGCAACAGCGCGAGCCTTTCGGCGCGCGGCTTCACCGACACGACGGCGGTGCTGCGGCTGTATGACGGCAGGCGCCAATATGGTGGCGTGGGCGTGAGCTTTCCGTTCGACACCTGGTCCATAGACCGCATCGAAGTGCTGCGCGGGCCGGCGTCGGTGGTGCATGGCGACGGCGCCATCGGCGGCGTCGTCAATGTGATTCCCAAGAAGCCGACGCGCGCTCCGGTGCGCAGCGAGATCCAGGCCTCGGCGGGCAGCGCGGGCCGGCGCGCGCTGGCGCTGGGCAGCGGCGGCGCGATAGACGCGCAATGGTCGTACCGGCTCGATCTGAGCGCCGATCGATCGCAGGGCTGGGTGGAGCGCGGCGAGCTGCGCAACGCCACGGCGACGGCCGCGCTGCGCTGGGATGCGACGCGCGATCTACAGCTGCAGCTCGCGCTGGCGCAAGGCCGGCAGGCGCCGGCGCGCTACTTCGGCGTGCCGCTGATCGATGGCGTGCAGCCGCGCGCGCTGCACCGGCGCAACTACAACGTCGAGGACAGCGACATCCGCCTGCACGACCGCTGGACGCAGCTGAGCGCGCAATGGGCAGCGAGCAGCGATGTCGCCGTGCGCAGCACGCTGTACCACATCACCAGCGAGCGCCACTGGCGCAATGCCGAGACCTATGCATTCAATGCCGCAACGCGTCTGATCGACCGCCCCGACAACACCGAGATCGGCCATGCGCAGACGCAGACCGGCAACACCACGGATGTCGCGTTCACGGGAAAGCTGTTCGGGCGCGACCACCAGCTTTCGCTGGGCTTCGGTGTCAACCGCGCGGCCTTGCGGTACAGCCACAACGACTATTCGGGCAGCGCGGCGCCAGTCGATCCCTGGTACCCCGATCCCGGCCATTATTTCAGCGAGCAGCCTTTCATCCCGCGCGACCGCAACCAGGCGCGGCAGTACGCGCTGTTCGCCGAAGAAAGGATCGCCTTGACGCAGCGCTTGTCGCTGGTCGCGGCAGCGCGCTTCGACCATGCGCGGCTCGCGCGCCATGACCTTGTGGCCGGCACGCCGGTTTTCGATCGCCGCTACGCGCACAGCGGCTGGCGCCTGGGAACGGTCTACGAACTGCACCCCGATGTCGCGCTCTACGCGCAGGCCAGCGCCGCGGCCGATCCGGTCAGCGGCCTGCTGATGCTGTCTGCGGACAATGCGCGTTTCGATGTCTCCAGGGGGCGGCAGCTCGAAGTCGGCATCAAGCAGTCGTTCTGGCAAGGCCGGGGCGACTCGACGCTGGCCGCGTATGCGATCCGCAAGAACAACCTGCTGACGCGCGACCCCGGCAACCCGTCGCTGCGCCGCCAGGTCGGCCGGCGCTCGTCGCGGGGCGTGGAAGCCACGCTGGCGCTGCAGGCCGCAGCCGCGCTGCGGGTCGAGGCGAATGTCGCGCTGCTGCAGGCGCGCTACGACGATTTCAGCGAATTCGCCGGCGGCGCCGCGGTGTCGCGCAACGGCAATGTGCCCGTCGATGTCCCTGAACGCGTCGCCAACGTCTGGGTCGGCTGGACGCCGCGGCCCGACTGGACGCTGTCCGGCGGCCTGCGCCATGTCGGCAGGCGCTACGCGGACAGCGCCAACCGTCTGACGCTGCCGGCCTACACCACGGCCGACCTGGCGCTGCAATGGCAGGCGGGTGCGGCAACCAAGCTGACGCTGCGCGGCTTCAATGTCTTCGACCGGCCGTTCTTCACGACCGCCTACTACACCGGCACGCAATGGTTTGCGGGGGAAGGGCGGCGCTGGGAACTCGCGCTCCACCATCGCTTCTGAGAGCCGCGCCCTGTAGGCCCAGGACGCGCCCCAGATGGGCGCTAGACCGACTCCAGGGTATTCGGCAAGGCCGTCAAATAAGGTTTCCCCGCGACATCCTCGTCGCGGCCAAGGCATAGGCCGCGAACCAGGCCCGCCCAGCGAAGCGGGCCGTTTCGTCAATCAACCAGGAAACCGCACCATGGACAACAAGCAAGTCATCGAGACCTTGAACGACCTGATAGAAAACTGCAAGGACGGCGAATTCGGCTTCACCAGCAGCGCGGAACATGCACGTACCGGCAGTCTCAAGCAGACCTTCCTGTCACGTGCCCAGGACTGTCGCCTGGCCGCGGAAGAACTGCGCAATGTCGTCGGCCAGCTCGGCGGCCGCTCCACGCCAGATGGCGGCACGCTCGCCGGCGCCGCGCATCGCGGCTGGGTCGCCGTGAAGGGAACGCTCGCCGGCTACAGCGACCTCAACATGCTGGAAGAAGCCGAACGCGGCGAAGACAAGGCGCTGGAACGCTATCGCAAGGCGCTGGAGGAAGACCTGCCCGCCGACGTGCGCGTGGTGGTGCAGCGCCAGTACGAAGGCGCCAAGCGCAACCATCTGCAGATCCGCGAACTGCGCGACGCCGCGCGCCGCGCCGACAACGCGTAACGACGCCGCGCGCAACGGCGGCGCCCGCAGAGCGGGAGCCACCGTTGCGCCGCATCAGGGCGTGGATTCAGGAGGGCGCATCTGCGCCCTTTCCTTTTCCTCGCCCGAAGGCGTTTGCGGATCGAGCCCGGTGTCGGGCGATTCCTTGACCTGGGGCAGATCGGCGGCGCGCGTGATCATTTCCTCGATGATGAAGCGGCCGTAGAGCTGGGCGCGCTCGGCGCCCTGGGCATGCAAGGCATCGGCGGCACGGCGTGCCACGTCATCGTCGTCGACCCGCACCACGATGAAGTGGAAGCCCTGGGCGGCGAGTTCACGGTTGGCCTTGACCAGATTGAGCTCCTGGCCGACGGAGGCTGCAGGGCTGGCCCTGGCGATATCTTCATCGCACTGCGCGAGCATCTGCGCGGCGCTGTAGCGGTGGATGTCGGCGGGTTCCGTTCCCAGGGCCGTGAGCGCTGCCTGGCCGTCGTCGGCGCTGGCCGCATCGGGAAACGAAACCACCATGTGGCCTATGGGCTTGAACACGCCGTAGGCGCGGTGTTCTGTGGGATCCATTGCTTTGCTCCTCTGGTTGGGGGCGGATGCGTCCCATGGGGGCGCAGTGCGTTCTCCGCCGTCTGCTTGGAATTCCAGCCTAGCGTCTGCTGCCCGCCTACGCCATAGGACGAAAAGCCGTCTGTCACTGCGTGCCAGGCCTGGGCTTTGAGCGCCGCGCGGCCGGCTTTCTCGGCTTGGCCGGTTCGCAGGCATCGAGCAGCTGCAGCAGCGCGCATTCGGCCGGGCTCATTCCCAGCTTCTTGCGCACCGCATGTCCTGCGTCCGCCGCCTGGCGTTCGCAGAAGTTCAGTACTTCGGGGTGGATGTAGAACTTGCGGCACACGCTGCTGGTATTGCCCAGGCGCTGCGCGACCTGTTTGACGATGTCGTTGATCGCGCTCGCGCTCAGCTGCGCCTGTTCCTGGCCGGCGCAGCGCGCGGCCAGCGCCAGCTCCATCGCGCAGACGCTGGCATGCCAAGTGCGGAAATCCTTGGCCGTGAAGTCTTCGCCGCACAGCGTGCGCAGGTAGTCGTTCACATGGTCCGAACGCAGATGCTGCAGCTCATCGTGTTCGTCGAGGAACTGGAACAGCCGCTGGCCCGGCAGTTCCTGGCAGCGCTGCACGATGCGCGCCACGCGCCGGTCGGCGATGGACACCTGCTGCATCACGCCGCTCTTGCCCTTGAAGTGCAGTTGCAGTTGGGTGGCGCTGGCCTTGGCGTGGCGGTTCCTGAGCGTGGTCAGGCCATACGATCCGTTCTGCTCGGAGTATTCGTCGTTGCCTATGCGCATGCCGGTTCGGTCGAGCAGCCGCACCACGGTCGCGGCCACGACTTCGAGGCCGGGGCGGCGCGCCGCGAGGTCGCGTTCCACCGCGCGGCGTATCCGGGGCAGCGCGCGGCCGAAGCGCAGCATGCGCTCGAACTTGGCCTGCTTTTGCTGCTCCTGCCATAGCGCGTGGTAGCGATACTGCTTGCGCCCGCGCGCGTCGCGGCCCGTGGCCTGCAGATGGCCCAGGGGATCGGGGCAGATCCAGACATCGGTATAGGCCGGGGGAATCGCCAGCTGGCGAATGCGTGCGAGCTGTTCGGCATCGCGTATCAGGCTGCCGTCGGCCGCCCGGTAGGAAAAGCCCTTGCCGCTGCGCACGCGGCGCCAGCCTTCGGTCTGCTCGTCGACATAGGTCAGCGTCGCCATCTTTGCCTTCTTTTCCAACAGAGATCAGCAAGGATCTTGCGGAACATCGGGCCGCGCCGCCGTCATCCTGCGCCGCGTCGCGGCGCAGGCGCTCAGGCTGGAAGCGGCGCCTGCGGGCGGTTGCCCAGGCCCTGGAACGTGGTCTGCGTGACCCAGTCGAGGATCTGCGCGTTGGTGTACTGGCCCGACTCCTTGAGCAGGGCCACGACGGGGTCGCAGGCGCGCGCGAACAGCGTGTAGAGCACCAGCTCGGATGGCAGCTGGGCGTTGAGCTGGCCGCTGGTCTGGGCTTCGGCGATCCAGATGCTCAGGCGGTTGCTCAGCGCGATCAGCCGGTCCATATAGGCGTCGTTCGATTGCAGCGAGGCGCTCAGACTCGAGTTCTGCGCGGGCAGGGACGGCATCTCGCCTTCGAGCTGGGTCTGCATGGCCCAGCGTATGACCGCGCGCAACTGGTCCACGGGCGACAAAGGCTGGTCGGTATGCGCGGCTTCGGCCGCCTGGGCGCGCAGGCCGTCGACAAAGGCCAGCGCGCGGTCGAGCACGCCGACCATGGCCGCGCCCGCCAGTTCTTCCTTCGATGTGAACAGCTTGTAGAGGCTGGCTTTGGCCATGCCGGCTTCGGCCGCAACTTCGTCCACGGTCATGGCGTCATAGCCCTTGCTGGCCAGCAGGCGGTTGACGGCGGTGACTATGGCTTCCTGGCGCAGGCGCTGGATTTGCTCTTTGATCGATGAACGGGTTTCCATGGCCTGATTCTAGAGCGAAACCCGCAAGCCGAAAACTTTATAGTGCAAAGTGGAGACTTAGCGGATATATTGTGAACTCATGAGTTCAGTAATTGATCTTTCAAGTACATCAGGGAAATCCACCATGCACCGCATCGCTGTCATCGGATCCGGCATCGCCGGCCTGTCTGCCGCATGGCGGCTCGCCGACCAGCATGCGGGCCACCAGGTCACGCTGTTCGAGGCCGGCAGCCATTTCGGCGGCCATGCGAACACCGTGGACCTGACGCTCGAGGGCCTGCAGCATGGCGTGGACACGGGCTTTCTGGTCTACAACCAGCGCACCTACCCCTTGCTCACGGCGCTGTTTGCCGAGCTGGGCGTGGAAAGCGCGGCGTCCGAGATGTCGCTGTCGGTGCAATGCCTGGATGCGCAGGGCGGCAGCGGGCTCGAATGGAGCGGGACATCGCTCAACGCGGTGTTCGCCCAGCGGCGCAATCTGCTGCGGCCGCGGTTCTGGGGAATGCTGTCGGAAATCCTGCGCTTCAACCGCATCACGACCGATCTCGCGCGCCGCCAGGTCGAACACGAACTGCAAAGCCCGATTGCGGATTTCCTCTACACCCATGGCTTCGGCAAGGCGTTCCGCGAAGACTATCTGCTGCCCATGATCGGCAGCATCTGGTCCTGTCCCACCGAGCAGATGCTGCAGTTTCCGATAGCGACGCTGGTGCGCTTTTGCCACAACCATGGCCTGCTGCAGGTCACGGACCGGCCGCAGTGGTACACGGTGCGCGGCGGCTCGCGCGAATATGTGCGCCGCATGGTCGCGCGCTTGCAGGCCCCGGGCCCGCACCAGGCGCGCCTGCACAGCCCGGTGCTGGGCCTGCGGCGCAGCGATGCCGGCGTGCAGCTGCAGACCGCGCAGGGCACTGAAGCTTTCGACGCGGTCGTGCTGGCCTGCCACAGCGACCAGGCGCTGGGGCTGCTCGGCGCCGATGCGACGCCGCTTGAAGCGGCGGTGCTGGGCGCGATCCGCTACCAGCCCAATGTCGCGGTGCTGCACACCGACACCCAGGTGCTGCCGCAGCGGCGCGCGGCCTGGGCGGCGTGGAACTACGAGCGCGCCGCGGGCGCCGATGCGCACCAGGCCCAGGTCTGCCTGCACTATCTGCTCAACCGCCTGCAGCCCTTGCCCTGGCAGCAGCCGGTGATCGTCTCGCTGAACCCTTCGCGGCCGATCGATGAAAGCCAGATCCATCAACGCATCGAATACAGCCATCCGGTGTTCGACCTGGCCGCGATCCAGGCCCAGGGCACGATCGCAGCGCTGCAAGGCCAGCGCCGCACCTGGTTTTGCGGCGCATGGACAGGCTATGGCTTCCACGAGGACGGCCTGCGCTCCGGCCTGGACGCGGCCCAGGGCGTGATGCAGGCGCTGCGCCGCATGCCGCTGCGCGTCTCGCAGGAGGCGCTATGAACCCCACCCCCGCACGGCCGCTGATCGGCATGGGCCATGTCTGGCACCGGCGCCTGCGGCCGGTCGCGCATGCGTTCCGTTATCCCAGCTACTTCCTGCTGCTGCCGCTGCGCAGCCTGCGCGACGCGCCCTGCGCGGCGCTGGCACGCAACCGCCGCGCGCTGATGAGCTTTCATGATTGCGACCATGGCGAAGGCGGTGACGACGCGCTTGCCTGGTTCGACGCCATGCTGCACAGCGAAGGCATTGCCGACGCCGATGGCGAAGTCTGGCTGCACACGTTTCCACGCGTGCTGGGCTATGTGTTCAAGCCCGTGAGCTTCTGGTATGCGCACCGCGCCGACGGCTCGCTGGCGGCGGTGCTGGCCGAAGTCAACAACACCTTCGGCGAGCGCCATGCCTATCTGCTTGCCGGCGACGAACTCGACTGGGGGCTGGAGCAGACGGCGCGCAAGGTCTTTCATGTCTCGCCGTTCTGCCGCATCGAAGGCCACTACCGCTTTCGCTTCGAGCGCTCGGGCGCCGCCGCCGGCCAGCCGGCGCGCACCCGCGCCTGCGTCGATCTGCATGACGACATCGGCCCGCTGCTGCAGACCAGCGTCGCCGGAACGCTGCACACGCTGGACGCCGCGAGCCTGCGGCGCGCGTTCTTCGGCACGCCTTTGATGACGCTGGGCGTCATGGCCCGTATCCACTGGCAGGCGCTGCGCCTGTGGCGCAAGCGCCTACCTTTCATTTCCAAACCCGCGGCCCCCGAACACTTCATATCGCGATGAACACCACCACTGCCCCCAACGCGGTCGCGGCCGCCCCCCGCCGTGCGACGGCCACCACAGAGCGCGTGCTGCGCCTGCTCGAACGTCTGCCCGTAGGCCAGCTCGAACTGCATCTGCCGGGCAACCATGTGCTGCGCCTGCCGCAGCATCCGGGCACGGGCGCCGATGGCGAGATGCCGCGCGCCCAGCTCAATGTGCGCGATCTGCGCATGTTCGATCGCGTCTGGAAATCGGGCGACATCGGCCTGGCCGAAGGCTACATCGATGGCGAATGGGATACGCCCGACCTGGCGGCGCTGCTGCGGCTGTGCATCGCCAACCGCGCGCACATCGAGGCCATGGTCTACGGCAGCTGGTGGGGCCGGCTGGCCTATCGCCTGCGCCACCTGCTGCGGCGCAATACGCGCGCCGGCAGCGAAAAGAACATCCATGCCCACTACGATCTGGGCAACGATTTCTACCAGCTGTGGCTGGACCCGAGCATGAACTACAGCGCGGCCTGGTTCGAAGGCCGCGACCCGCAGGGCGTGGCCCTGCAGGCCGCGCAGCTTGCCAAGGTGCGGCGCGCGCTGCGCGAAGCGCGCGTGCAGCCGGGCGCGCGGCTGCTCGAAGTCGGCTGCGGCTGGGGCGCGCTGGCCGAAGTCGCGGCCGGCGAATTCGGCGCCCAGGTCACGGGCGTCACGCTGTCGAAGGAGCAACTTCTGTGGGGCCAGCAAAGAGTGCGCGCGCCCGAGCTCGAGGGCCGGGCCGCGCTGCACTACCAGGACTACCGCGATCTGCCGGCGCAGTACCGCAGCGCGCCGTTCGATGCGATCGTGTCGATCGAGATGTTCGAGGCCGTGGGCCATGAGTATTGGGCCGGCTATTTCGACATGCTGCACGCCTGCCTCAAGCCCGGCGGCCATGCCTGCATACAGACCATCACCATCCGCGACGATCTGTTCGAGCGCTATCTGAATTCGACCGACTTCATCCAGCAGTACATCTTTCCCGGCGGCATGCTGCCCAGCGCCTCGGCGTTCGAAGCCCAGGCGCAACGCGCGGGCTTTGTCGTCGAGCAGCGGCTGGCGTTCGGGCGCGACTATGCGGAGACGCTGCGCCGCTGGCGCGAGGCGTTCAGCGCGCATCGCGGCGAACTGCAGGGCCTCGACTTCGATGAGCGTTTCGCGCGCATCTGGACGTTTTACCTGGCCTACTGCGAAGCCGCGTTCGACACCGGCAATACCGATGTCATCCAATTCACCCTGAGAAAGCCCCTGCCATGACTGCCGGCCGTCCCACGCGACGCACGCTGCTGCAGCAAGGCGGTGGCGTTCTCGCCGCACCTCTTCTTGCCATGCCTCTTACCGTCTCCGCTGCTCCCGTCCGGCCCGAGGAACTGCGCACCGATCTTCCCGATGCCCGCCTTGTCGGCACGGGCGTGCTGCGCTTCTTCGGCCTGCGCGTCTATGAGGCGCGCCTGTGGTCCGGCCCGGGCTTCGTGCCCGCGCAGTATGCGCGCCAGCCCATCGCGCTCGAGCTGCTCTATGACCGCAAGCTCGAAGGCCTGGCGATCGCCGAACGTTCGGTCGCCGAAATGCGCCGCATAGGTGCGTTCAGCGAAGGGCAGGCGCGGCAATGGCTCGCGCTGATGACCCAGGCTTTTCCCGATGTGGCGGCGCAGGACCGGCTGCTGGGGCTGAGCGACGGCCAGGGCGGCGTGCGCTTCTTCCACAATGCGCGCCAGACGGCACAGGTCCGCGATGCCGAGTACGCGCGGCTGTTCTTCGGCATCTGGCTCGCCGAGCAGACGTCGGCGCCCGCGCTGCGCAAGTCGCTGCTCGGGCTTGCGGACTGAGGCTGGGCTGCTGCGATGGCCTCCGCCGTTCACGTCTCCCGGCAACTGCCTTGGCGCACGGGCCTGGCCTATGGCGCGCTGGCCGCGCCGCTGGCCTTTGTGTCGCTGCCGCTCTACGTGAACCTGCCGCACCATTACGCGAGCGTCGCCGGCGCGCCGCTCGCGGCGCTGGGCGGCGTGCTGCTGGCCACGCGCGCGCTCGATGCGCTGATCGATCCCGCGCTGGGGCGCCTGGCCGATCGGCTGTTCGCGCGCGGCCAGCTCCATGCCTGGTGGGCCGCGACGCTGGCCTGCATGCTGCTGGCGCTGGGCTTTGCCGCGCTGTGGCATCCGCCCCAGGGCAGCGAGACGGCGATGCTGGCCTGGCTCGCGGGTGCGCTGCTGCTGACCACGCTGGCGTATAGCGCGGTCTGCATATTGCATCAGGCCTGGGGCACGCGTTGGGGCGGGGCGCCGGCCTGGCGCGCGCGCGTCACGGCCTGGCGCGAAGGCGCGACGCTGGTCGGCGTGCTGCTCGCCAGCGCGCTGCCGCTGTGGCTGGGCTTTGACGCGACCAGCGCGCTGCTGGCGCTGGGCCTGCTGCTCGGGCTCTGGAGTCTGCGCCGCGTGCAGGTGGCGGCAGTCGCGCAGGCGTCGCCATCGGCCGACTTCTCGCGCAGCTCGCCCTGGGCGAATGCGGACTTTCGCTGGCTGATGCTGGTGTTCATGCTCAACGGCGTGGCCAGCGCGATTCCCGCGACGCTGCTGCCGTTCTTTGTCGCCGACCGATTGCAGGCGCCGCAGTGGCAGCCGCTGTTCCTGCTGGGCTACTTTGGCGCCGCGGCGCTGGGGCTGCCGCTGTGGGTGCGCGCGGTCGCGCGCTGGGGCCTGGCGCCAAGCTGGCGCGCGGGCATGGGCCTGAGCGTTCTGGCCTTCGTCGGCACGCCCTGGCTGGGCGCGGGCGATGGCGCGTTGTTCGCCGTGATCTGCGTGGCCAGCGGGCTGGCGTTGGGCGCGGACCTGGCCTTGCCGGCCGCGCTGCTGACCGGCGTGATCCACCAGGCGGGCGCGGGTGGGCGCGACGCAGGCCGCTATCTGGGCTGGTGGACCTGCGCCACCAAACTGAATCTTGCGCTGGCCGCAGGCCTGGCGCTGCCATTGCTGTCGTGGGCCGGCTACCGCAGCGGCAGCACCGACGCCGCCGCGCTCCAGGCCCTGGCCTGGCTCTACGCGGGCCTGCCTTGCCTGTTGAAGCTGGGCGCCGCGCTGGCGCTCTGGTTCGCCGAACGCCACAACCCCACCTGGAGACACACGACATGAAGCCATCCACATTTGCGCTGCCGCGGCGCGCGGCCCTGGGCCTGGCCTTGTCGGCGCTGCTCGCGGGCTGCGCCGGTCCCGAAGTCAAGGACTATGCGCAGGAAACGCCCGTGCTGGACCTGCGCGAATATTTCAGCGGCCCGCTCACGGCGCAGGGCATGTTCACCGATCGCTCGGGCAAGGTGGTCAAGCGCTTTTCGGTGCAGATGAGCGGCCGCTGGGAAGGCGACAACGGCACGCTCGACGAGCATTTCGTCTACAGCGACGGCACGACGCAGCGCCGCGTGTGGCATCTCAAGCACCTGGGTGACGGCCGCTATACCGGGCGCGCCGACGATGTGATCGGCGAGGCCGTGGGCCAGAGCGCGGGAAATGCCTTCCACTGGAAGTACACGCTGGCCCTGCCCGTCGATGGCCGCGTGTGGAACGTCGATCTCGACGACTGGATGTACCGCATGGACGCGCGCGTGCTGCTCAATCGCACCGCCATGACCAAGTTCGGCCTGCACCTGGGCGACATCACGCTGGCGTTCGACAAGCCGCCCAAGGACTGACCACCATGCCTTTCTTCGGAGCCCCTCTCAACGCGCCCCTGCGCGACTGGACCGGCCGCTGGGTCTGGGTCATAGGCGCGTCTTCTGGCATAGGCCGCGCCACGGCCGCGGCGCTGTACAGCGAAGGCGCGCGCGTGATCGTCTCGGCCCGCCAGGCGCCCGCGCTCGCGGATTTCGTCGCCAGCCACCCGGGTTGCGTCGCGCTGCCGCTGGACGTGGGTGATCTGCAGGCCATGCATGCCGCGGCCGCGCAGGTGCGCTCGCTGGTCGGCCAGGGACAGGGGCTGGCGCTGCTGCTGTATTGCGCCGGCCACTACCGTGCGCAGAGCGCGACGGCCTTCGATCTGGCCGAGATGCAGCAGCATCTGGCCGTGAATTACGGCGGCGTGCTGCATCTGCTGGACGCCGTGCTGCCGCAGCTGCTGGCCGCAGGCCAGGGCCATCTGAGCCTGGTCGGCAGCGTGGCCGGCTACCGCGGCCTGCCGATGTCGCTGGCCTATGGCCCGACCAAGGCGGCGCTGAACAACCTTGCCGAAAACCTCTATCTCGATCTGCAGCCGCGCGGCATAGGCGTGTCCATCGTCAACCCGGGATTTGTCGAGACGCCGCTGACCGCGCAGAACGCTTTTCCCATGCCCGGCCTCATCAGCGCCGAAGAGGCCGCCGCGCGCATGCTGCAGGGCTGGGCGCGCGGGCGTTTCGAGATGAATTTTCCGCGCCGCTTCACCGCCTGGGTGCGGCTGCTGCGCTGCCTGCCAGATGCCTGGTACTTCGCCGCCGTGCGCCGCACCACCGGAGCCTGATCCCATGCCCACGTTTTCCTCCGACCCCCGACTGGCTGCCGTGGTGCTGGCCTATGAAGCGCTGCGCGCCGAGACCGTGCCCGCGCTGCTCGCGCTCTACAGCCCGCTGGCGCGCTTCAAGGACCCGTTCAACGAAGTCCAGGGCCGGGCCGCGATAGGCTGCGTGTTCGAACATATGTTCGCGACCGTCAAAGCGCCGCGCTTCATCGTGGACCAGGCCGTGAGCGAAGGCGACCAGGCCTTTCTGACCTGGGAGTTCCTGTTCGAGCGCGCCGGCGGCGCGCAGATGTGCATACGCGGCGCGACCCATCTGCACTTCGCGGCCGATGGCAGCGTGGACCTGCATCGCGACTACTGGGATGCGGCGCAGGAGCTTTACGCCAAGCTGCCGGTGCTGGGCGCGCTGATGCGCTGGCTGCAGCGCCGGCTGGCGGCGCGCCCGGCGCCGTGAGACCTGCCACGCGCAGTCGCCGATCGAGTCTTGCCTGTCGCCGCCAAAAGGAATCTTCTCCGCGAATCGATAGTTGCGCAAAATTTCCAAACGAGGAATTCAAGTTCTGGGGTTTGGCTTACGATGCCACTGCACTCGGAACACTAGGGCTGCGCCAGCGCGATTCAGAAATATTTGTCACGAAGGGTCCATCAGTGAAGCCCTGCGCATCCATCCCCTCGCAGTTGCGTTCACAAGTGATGCCCGAGGTCGATTCCATGGCCAATGCCAAGGCATTGGCGATTGCAGCGATCACCGCCTTGCTGGCCATGTGTATCCCCGTGAGCTACTGGATTTCAAGGAATCAGCTCGTGGAGCAGGAAGTGCGCTCGGAGATAGCCGTCGAGGTGGGCAATGTGAAATCCCTGCTGAGCAATCAGTTCAATGGATTTGATCTGATCACCCGCAGCGTCAAAGGCTTTCTTGACGCCTCGCAGGAGGTCACTGCGAGCGAGTTCCGTGCATTTGTGCGCTCGCTGAACCTGCAGGCGATTTCCCCGGGCCTGCAGGGTGTGGGTTTCGCAAAACTGCGCTCCGGCCGCAATGCGCAAAACAGTGCCATGCCGCTGTTTCGCGCACCGCCGCAGATGCATGCGGCAGCTTCTGCCGGTGTGCTGCGCACCCATGCGCCCATCATGTTCATGGAGCCGCTGGAAGCCAACAGGAATTCCATAGGTTTCGATATCTTCACTGTGGAACGCGCGCGCGCTGCAGCGGAACTGGCGGGCGAGACCGGCGATCTGGTCGCGTCCGAGAAGATATCGCTGGTGCAAGATGCGTCCGCCGCGCCGGTGGCGGGATTTGTGCTGTATCTGGCGGTTTACAGGGGGCTGAGCCGGTTGGAAGCGCCAGGAGCGCCAGGAGCGCCAGGAGCGCCTGAACCCCCAAAAGCGCTGAGCGGCTGGGTGGATGTTCCTTTTCGCCTGGCCGATGTTCTCCAGCCGATCGCGGCAAGCCTGCCGCCAGGCTTGCAACTGGTGTTCTTTGAAAAGGAAGCCGGGGGCAGGGAGGTCTTACTGCATGGATTCCTGGATGGCGCGACGATTGATGCAACGCGAATTGTCGATTCCGAATTCTCCAGTTCGGACTATCTGCAATTTGGCGGCAGGAAATGGCACTTCAGGATAGACCCGACGACGAACTACGTAGGCGCGCAGCATACGGCAACGCATCACTGGATTGCCGCCATCGGCGCACTGCTGAGCATCTCCCTGGGGTGCATCGTCTTTCTGATATTGACATCGCGCAATCGCGCCGAGGCCTTGGCGCTGCAGATGACCGCCAGCATGCGGGAGGTGACTGAAGACTTGAACGGCACACTGGACGCAATCCCGGATCTGCTGTTTGAAATGGACCTGGACGCACGCTATCTCGAACTGCGCGCCAGCAACAAAGCCGGTTTCATCATGCCGGCGGATCAGATGCTGAACCGCACGGTATGGGACATTCTTCCTCCCGCGGCCGCAGCGGTCGTGCATCGCTCCATACGCGAGGCAAATGCTTCAGGCCGAAGCACCGGCAGTCGTCTTGAAATCCCGCTGGGCGATGACACTCGCACCTTCGAGCTTTCGATCGCAAGAAAGCAGACTTTCAATGATGCCGCTCCCCGATTCATCGTTCTGTCCAGAGATGTCACTGAGCGCACGCGCGCGGAGCAGCAGGCCCAGCATCTGGCGTATTTCGATATTTTGACCGGGCTTCCCAACAGGCGGAATTTCCTGGCGTCGGCGCAAAAGATACTCGACGAGACCGGTATGCAGCAGGTTTTCGGCGCCGTGCTGATGATAGATCTTGATAAATTCAAGTCTGTGAATGACCAGTGGGGTCATCAATGTGGTGACGAGATATTGCGGCAGGCCGCTTGCCGAATCAGGAGCGTGGTGGGTGATCCCCATATCCTGGCCAGGTTCGGCGGTGACGAATTGATTGTCATCCTGACAGGCTTGGGAGAGTTTCTCGCGCTGGCCAGGGCCGGCGCGGAAAAAATCTGCCAGGAAATATTGGCGCAGATATCGATGCCGATTGCTGTTGATCTCAGGGAGCATAGAATTTCAGCGAGCATAGGTATCGCGGTCTTTGATGGAGGCCAGAAATCCCTGGATGAAATAATCAGCGGGGCGGATTCCGCGATGTACCACGCAAAAAGCGATGGACGCAATGGATACAGGTTTTTCGACAGGGAGCTGCAGAAAGTCCTGGCGGAGCGCGTGGGTCTGGTGCAGGATATGCGCGCAGGACTTGTCGAAAATGAGTTTCATGTGCTCTATCAGCCCCAGGTGGGAGTGACAGGCAAGGTCATGGGTGCCGAGGTCCTGTGCCGCTGGACGCATGCTGAAAAAGGCCCGATTCCGCCATCGCTGTTCATCGAGATGGCGGAAGGCAGCGGATTCATTTTTCAACTGGGACAATGGGTTTTGCGCAAAGCGTGTGACACCTTGTCGGCTTGGAAAACCGACCCTGATTTGTCAACACTCAGGCTGGCGGTCAACGTCAGTGCGAAACAGTTTCACCATCCGGATTTTGTGGGAAATCTGCTTTCCATCATCCATTCAACGGGGATAAATCCTGAGTTGCTTGAGTTGGAGCTGACGGAAAGTATTTTGGCTCAGGATGTCGACAGCATTGCTGAGAAAATGCGACTGCTGAAATCCATTGGGGTTTATTTTTCCCTCGATGACTTTGGAACTGGCTATTCTTCCTTGAATTACCTCAAGCGTCTGCCCTTGGATCAGTTGAAGATCGATCAGTCATTTGTGCGGGATTTGATGACTGACAGCGGCGACGCTTCGATTGTGCGCACCATCATATCGTTAGGGGAGAGCCTGGGCTTGGATGTGATTGCCGAAGGCGTGGAGACTTTGGCCCAGCATCAATTCCTGCTGGACAGCAGATGCAGGAGTTTCCAAGGCTATCTGTTTTCACGCCCGCTTTCATGCTTGGATTTTGTTGGTTTTGTTAAAACGTGAATTGAAATCGGCAGAAAATGATGGATGAAAAAACAAGAGACGATGAACTCCTGCCGCTTTGCAATGCCAGTGCCTTCGAAAGCATAGAGGAGGCTCACAGGGAACTGCTGCAATGCCTGAAGGAGCACATACCGTTTGCGCTATGGATGGTGACGACGCTCGAGGATGATGACTGGGTCGTGGTGCACAGCCTCGACAACAGTTATGGCGCCAAGCGTGGCAAGCTTTTTTCGTGGAGCGATACTTATTGCAAGCATATGGTGCGGGGTGACGGGCCCTTCTTCGCCGAGGATGCCCAGAAGATTGGCGTCTACCAGGCCGCGCCCATCAACCAACAGGTGGGATTGCCGATCGGCGCCTACATCGGCCTGCCCCTGTGGAAGGAAAACGGCGAGTTGTCGGGGACCCTCTGCGCCCTTCATCCCAGCCCGCAGCAGCCATTGACCTATGCGCAGAAATTCCTGGTCTGCACTGTGGCCCGGGCGCTGAGCACCTTGCAGATCAGCTATGCGGACGCGGAAGACTCGCGCCGCGAGGCCGAACGCCTGAAGTATGTTGCCGAGACTGATTTGCTCACGGGGCTTGCCAATCGCCGTGGTTGGGAATGGGCGCTCCACGATCAGGAAAATGCACTGCATAGAATCACTCAGAACTCGGCGATCATCATGATCGATCTCGACGATCTCAAGCTGATCAATGATTCTGGCGGGCATGAGGCCGGCGATGCCCATCTGCGTGCCGCCGGCACTTTGATTCGCAGCCAGTTCCGCGGCAAGGACGTGGTGGCGCGCATCGGTGGCGATGAATTCGCGGTTCTGGTTCCCAACACATCGAAGCGCGAAGCGCTGCAGATGGAGGAGCGGCTCAGGCAAGCACTGGCGCAGGCCGAGATCCGCGCCTCCGTCGGGTCTGCGCTCCGCCTGGCGTACGACTCCATGGAGGAGGCCCTGGCCGCAGCGGATGGGGCCATGTATGCGGACAAGGCCCTGCGCAAGCCCCGCCGCACCAGCAGCGCCGGGATGCTCTGACAGGCGGCGTCAGGTGCGCGGCATGGCGCGCTGCGGCTGGCTGAACAGCTCCTCGATGCAGGCGCGCAGCCAGACCTTGGCCGGCTCCTGGGAAAAGCGCCGGCTCCAGTGCAGCGAGACCTCGAAACGGTGGTCGGGCAAGCCCGCGTCGAGCAGCGCATAGCCGCCGCCGCGCACGAAGCCCGCGGCGATCTCGTGCGGCATGATCACGGCCAGATCGGTCTGGCTCACGATCGACGGCACGGCCAGGAAGTGGGCCGCCGACAGCCGGATGCGGTGCGTGAGTTCGAGCGCCTGCAGGATGCGCAGCGTCTCCGAGTGCGAGCGCACGGCGACGAACTCGAGCTGGCGCAGCGCCTTGATGCCCAGACGCGCGTTCTGGCCTTTTTGCAGCAACGCGTGGCCGCTGCGCAGCAGCACGCAGTAGTGGTCCTGCAGCAGCACGCTGCGCTCGGTGCTCAGCACGCCGGGCAGAAAGCCTATGGCCGCGTCCAGCGTGCCGCGGTCCAGTGCATCGGCGATGGCGTCCATGGGCAGAGGCAGCGTCTCTATGCGTATGCCCGGCGCGCGCGCGCGCAGCGCCGCCATCAGCGCGGGCAGGAAGCGGGCTTCGCCGATATCGCTCAGATGGATGCGAAACACCTGCTGCGCGGCGCGCGGATCGAAGTCCTGGGCTTCGCCCAGGCCGACTTCGAGCGCGGCCAGCGCCTCGCGCACCACCAGCGCCAGGCGCTCGGCGCGCGGCGTGGGGCGCACGCCGCCATGCACGCGCTCGAACAGCGCATTGCCCAGCAGCAGCCGCAGCCGCGTGACGGCCTGGCTGGCCGCGGGCTGCGACAGGCCCAGCTCCTCGGCCGCATGGCTCACGCTGCGGTGGCGGTAGACCGCATCGAACACGCGCAGCAGGTTCAGGTCCAGCCGGTTTATATCCATGGGATGAATATCTCTTAGATGGTTTATGCAGTTGCTGGAAATTATGACCCCGGGCACGATGCGCTGTACGCCAAGGAACCGAAATGCAAGAGACAACCCCCCAGAATTCCGCCCCCGATCCCAGCTCCTTCACCGTGCGCCATGCGGTGATCGACCTGCTGCGCCAGCTCGGCATGACGCGCATCTTCGGCAACCCGGGCTCGACCGAGCTGCCGCTGTTTCGCGACTACCCCGAGGACTTCTCCTACGTGCTGGGCCTGCAGGAGGCCGTGGTCGTCGGCATGGCCGACGGCTATGCCCAGGCCACGCGCCGCGCCAGTTTCGTGAACCTGCATTCGGCCGCGGGCGTGGGCCATGCGATGGCCAACATCTTCACTGCGTTCAAGAACCGCACGCCCATGGTGATCACCGCGGGCCAGCAGGCGCGCTCCATCCTGCAGTTCGACCCGTTCCTGCATTCGAACCAGGCGGCCGAACTGCCCAAGCCCTATGTGAAATGGAGCTGCGAGCCGGCGCGCGCCGAGGACGTGCCGCAGGCGCTGGCGCGCGCCTACTACATCGCCATGCAGGAGCCGCGTGGCCCGGTGCTGGTGTCGATTCCCGCCGATGACTGGGACCACCCGGCCGAGCCCATCGCGGTGCGCGAAGTCGGCTTCGAATGCCGGCCCGATCCGCGCGTGCTCGACATGATAGGCGCGGCGCTCGACGGCGCGCGCGCGCCCGCGCTGGTCGTGGGCGCGGCCGTGGACCGCGGCGCGGCCTGGGACGCCGTGGTGGCGCTGGCCGAACGCCACCAGGCGCGCGTCTATGTCGCGCCGATGTCGGGGCGCTGCAGCTTTCCCGAGGACCATCCGCTGTTTGCCGGCTTCCTGCCCGCGATGCGCGAACGCATCGTGCAGCTGCTCGGCGGCCACGACGTGGTGTTTGCCGTCGGCGCGGCGACCTTCACCTACCATGTCGAAGGCCAGGGCCCGCACATTCCCCAAGGCGCGGCGCTGTACCAGCTGATCGAGGACCCGGCCATTGCGGCCTGGGCCCCGGTGGGCACGGCGGCGATAGGCAATATCCGCCTGGGCGTGCAGGAGCTGCTCACGCGCCCCGCGCCGGCCCCGCGCGCGGCGCCCGCAAGGCGTGCTGCCGCGCCGCGCGCCCAGCCGCCCGCAGCCGGCGAGCGCATGTCGGTCGCCTGGGCGATGCAGACGCTGGCCGAGGTGCGCGATCCGCGCAGCATCATTGTCGAGGAGGCGCCGAGTTCGCGCTCGACCATCCAGGCCCATCTGCCTATCTTCCATTCCGGCACTTTCTACACCATGTGCAGCGGCGGCCTGGGCCACAGCATGCCCGCGGGCGTGGGCGTGGCGCTGGCCGAGCCGGCGAAGAAAGTCATTGCCGTGATCGGCGACGGCTCGAGCATGTACGCCATCCAGGCGCTGTGGAGCGCGGCCCAGCTGCGGCTGCCGATCACCTTCGTGATCCTCAAGAACCGGCGCTACGCGGCGCTGCAGGAATTCGCCAAGGTGTTCGGCTACCGCGACGGCGAGAAGGTCGAGGGCACGGAGCTGCCCGACATCGATTTCGTGGGCCTGGCCAGGGCCCAGGGCTGCGACGGCGTGCATGTCGAAGATGCGCTGCAGCTGCGCGCCGTGCTCGAGGCGGCGATCGCCGCGCCGCGGCCCATGCTCGTCGAAGTCGAAGTGGCCTGAGCCGGGGGGCGCGCGGCCAGCGGCGCGCGGCTAGCGGCGTGCGGCCAGCGGCGCGCCGCGCAACAACAAGAAATTCACAAGGAGACAAGACATCATGACATTCCATTCCCATGCCACGCGCCGCCAGGGCCTCAAGGCCTTTTCGGCGCTCGCCGTGGCCGCGCTGGGCAGCTTTGCGCTGCCCGCCGCGGCCCAGAACTGGCCCGAGAAGCCCGTGCGCCTGGTCGTCAATTTCGCGCCCGGCGGCGCGGCCGACGTGCTGGCGCGCGCCATCCTGCCCCAGCTGTCCAAGACGCTGGGCCAGCCCGTGATCATCGAGAACAAGCCCGGCGCGGGCGGCAACATCGGCATCGCCGAGACCGTGCGCGCGGCCAAGGACGGCTATACGTTGCTGCTCAGCTCCGGCGGCGCGATCACGATCAATCCGATGATCTACGAAAAGCTGGCCTTCGACCCGGCGCGCGATCTGACGCCCATCGCGGCGGTGGCGCGCGTGCATGTCTACCTCGAGACCCACCCCGATGTGCCGGCCAAGAACGTCGCCGAGTTCATCCAGTACCTCAAGGCCAATCCGGGCAAGGTCAGCTACGGCTCGCCGGGGCAGGGCAGCTCGCCGCATCTCGCGGGCGAGATGTTCAAGCGCATGGCCAAGGTCGATGCGGTGCATGCACCCTACCGCGGCGCGGCGCCCGCGCTCAACGATGTGATCAGCGGCCAGCTGCAGTACTGGTTCGATCCGGGTCCGGGCCTCAAGCATGTCGATGCCGGCAAGCTGCGCCTGCTGGCCGTGGGCAGCCCGCAGCGCTCGCCCCAGTACCCCAATGTCCCCACGCTCGCCGAAAGCGGCCTGCCGGGCTTTGACGCCGACACGCTGTTCGGCATCTACGCGCCCACGGGCGTGCCCGACGTGGTCGTCAACAAGGTGCGCGACGGCATTGCCAAGGCGATGGAGCAGAAAAATGTGCGCGACATCGTTGCCGGCCTGGGCGCAACGCCGGCGGTGATGACGCGCAAGCAGTTCATAGACCACCACGCGGTCGAGGCCGAGCGCTTCGGCGAACTGGTCAAGAGCATAGGGCTCAAGGCGGACTGACAGAAGCCGCCGTCGAAGTGCCGTCATGGCCCGGTCGCCATCGTTGCTGAATCCAATGGCTTATTGCCTGCGTATAGCCAGGTATGCAAGACACGATTTCCTGGGTTGGCAGCAAACCAACAGCGCGTCTGCAAACCGGCACTTCTACGCACAATGTGTGGATGAGCGCCAATACACCGGACAGCGAACTGATGGACCTTCTGGACCGCATTGCCGTGCAAGAGGAAGCTGCGCTCAAGCAGCTCTATGAGCACAGTGCCGCCCGCCTTTACGGGCTGGCGTTGCGCATTCTCGGCAACAAGGAATGGGCCGAGGATGTGCTGCAGGAAAGCTTCCTGGGCATCTGGCGCAATGCCGGAAGTTACCGCGCTTCGCTGAGCCCGCCGCTGGCCTGGATGGGACTGGTGGTGCGCAGCCGCGCGCTGGACTTCCTGCGCCGGCGCCGCGCCGAGCGCATGCATGTCAGTGTCTCGCTCGACGATGCCGAAGGCTTTCTGCCGGCCAGCGACGCGCTCGGCCCGATGCAGCTGGCGCAGGCCAGCGAGCAGGCGCTGGTGCTGCACCAGTGCATGCAGCGGCTGGAGCAGGCCCAGCGCGAGGTGGTGAGCCTGGCCTATCTGCGCGACCTGAGCCACAGCGAGCTGGCCAGCCAGCTGAAACTGCCGCTGGGCACCGTCAAGACCTGGGTGCGCCGCAGCCTGGAGCAATTGCGCAAATGCATGGCGCGGCATGTATGAGCGCGAGGAGCGCTGACCATGAATCTGATACAGAACACTGAATTGCTCGACCGCCTTGCCGCAGCCCATGCGCTGGGCACATTGCGTGGCGGCGCGCGCCGGCGCTTCGAACAACTGGCGCGTGAAAATGCGCAGGTGCGTGCCACGGCCTTGCTGTGGCAGGAGCGCTGGTCTGCGCTGTCCGAAGTGCAGGCGCCGGTGCAGCCCGATGCCGCGGTCTGGACGCGCATCGACAATCTGCTGCAGGCCGAAAAGGCGCGCGCTGCGCGCACGCGGGCCGTGCCCGAACGCCGGCTCTCCTGGTGGCGCAATGCGGCCTGGGCCGGTGCGTTTGCCACGGTGGCCGCCGTTGCCGTGGGCCTGTGGTCGCACCAGGGACTGCGCCAGACCACGGCCCAGCAGCTGGCGCAGTTGCAAAGCCAGCTGCAGATAGCGCAGGCCACGCCGCAGATCCAGTATGTGGCCGTGCTTGCCGATGGCAAGCAGGACCCGTCGATGCTGGTGACCTTCGATGCGCGCCAGAACCGTCTGGTGCTGCAGCGCGTCGGCGGCTTTCGTGAAGATGCGGACCGGTCGCTGCAACTTTGGGCCTTGCCGCCCCAGGGCGCACCGCGCTCGCTGGGCGTGCTGGGCCAGGGGCGGATCGAGCAGTTGCCGGCGCGCGAAGCCCAGGTGCAGGCCGTGCCCACGCTGGCCATCAGCCTGGAGCCCAAGGGCGGCGTGCCCAGCGAAACCGGACCCACGGGGCCGGTGCTGTTCACCGGCGCGCTGATTCGCAAGGATCTGTGACCGAGCTCAGGTCGGCCAGATCCAGATGATGGCGCTGGTCATCAGCAGGTAGCGGAAGAACTTGCCGATGGCCATGTACAGCAGGCAGGGCCAGAACGGCAGACGCAGCCAGCCCGCGACCGCGCACAGCGGGTCGCCGACCAGCGGCAGCCAGCTCAGCAGACAGGCCTTGGCGCCGAAGCGGCGCAGCCAGATGCGCGCCTTGCGCTCATGGCGCGAAGGCTGGCGCGCGGCCTTGCCGGTGCGCGGCCCGCCATCGATCAGACGGCGCTGCCTGGCCGCATGCCAGGCCTTGTGCGCTCCCAGCCCCATCCACCAGCTGATCGCGCCGCCCAGCGTGTTGCCGGCCGTGGCGACAAGAATCGCCTGCCAGAACAGATCGGGGTTGAGATGCAGCAGCCCCGCGACCGCAGGCTCGGAGCCCAGCGGCAGCAAGGTCGCCGAGATCAGGGCGACGAGGAATACCGTGCTCAGCCCGAACTGCGGCAGCGACAACCATTCCAACAACTGATGCAACCAGATTTCCATGTGACGCAAGTGTAGGCCTGGACTGGCTTGTCTTTGTGCCGAGCACGGTTAAGGTGGTTACTTGACGAAACAAAGAGAGGTGTTGCGCTATGCCTGGAGAACAAGAAATGGACAGGGCGATGGGCTGCAGCTGGGTCTGCAGTGGCGTGGGCGTGCTGGCCCTGGGGCTGGCCGGTTGCACGGCGCTGCCCCCCCAGGGCGTGGCCGGGCAGGGCGAGTCTGCGGCTGCGGCGCAGATCGCTTCGGTGCTGTCGCAGACCGAGTGCCGGGGTCTGGCCGGCCAGCGCGCGCATCTGCAGGCGGTGCACGCCACGCTGGCACGCGACGGCATGGCGCTGCGCGTGCTCGGCTGCCCGCAGCTTGCATCGAGCGCGCAGGCCGCGGCCGATCGGCAGGTGCTCGCGGTCGCGGTGCTGGTCGTCGATGGCGTGCGCGCCGCCAAGACCGTGCGCGGACCGCTGGCCGATGGCGAACTGCTCGACATGGGAAGTGCCGCGCCCCTGGCCGCGCCTGGCCGCGCGCAGCGCGTGCGCGCCGCGGCCCTGGTGCAGCCGCCAGACGATGCGCTGTCGCCCGACGTGCTGTACAACCGCGCCTGGCTGCGCACGCTCATGGGCCGCGAAGGCCTGCGTGCCGTGCCTGACAGATGGTGGGCATTCGTGCCCCGCTGAGTCGCCGAACCTGGCCGCGGCCAGGCAGCGGCTGCAGCCTGCGGGCGCAGCGACCTGCAGGCCAGCTGACAATATTTATCAGTGAAGGGCTTCAATTCGGAGAAAATGCGGGTCTATGGAAAGTCCTATGTGCCCAATGCAGCTTTTCCGCTTTCTGAGTGCCGCAGCGTGATTTCGTACCTGTACGTCGAAGATGACGAAGACATCCGTGAGGGTGTCGCTGCGGTGATGGAAGCCGGGCATCGCGAAATCGTTTCCCTGCCGCATGCCGAAGCCGCGCTCGCCTTGGAAGACTGCGCGCGCTTCGATGTGCTCATCACCGATGTCAGTCTGCCCGGCATGTCCGGCACCGATTTGGCGAAGCTCTGGCTGCGGCATGACGCGCAGCGGCATGTGCTGTTGTTCTCAGGCTACGAGATGCTGCATGGCCTGGCCACGATAGGCCCCAACGTGCGGTCCTTGCTCAAGAGCGTGGAGCCCGAGGAGCTCGAAGCCGCGTTGTGCCGCATAGAAAGCGCTCTATCCCCGAGCGCGCCGTAGCTGGCGCGCGCCGGCTTCAGGGCGCGCTGGCGCGCGCCTTGCCGGCGCTCTGCGCTTTGATGGCGTCGAGCAGCTTTTGCGGCTGCAGCGGCTTGGCCAGGTGGAAGTTGAATCCTGCGTCCATGGCCAGCTGCCTGTCGGTTTCACGGCCGAAAGCCGTGAGCGCAATCGCCGGCACGCCGGCATAGGCGTCCTGCGAGGCGCGCACATACCGAATGAGATCGTAGCCGTCCTTGCCGGGCAGGCCGATGTCGCTGACCAGCATGTCGATGACTTGCGCCTTGAGCGCGGCGACAGCCGTCTCGTAGTCCCCGGCCATAGAGACCGTCGCGCCGCGTTCCTGAAGAATCAGCACCAGCAGGTCCGCGGCTTCCCTGTCGTCTTCGACCACCAGAATGCGCATGCCCAGCAGATCCTCGGCCCCGCCCGACATGGCGCCTGCATCGTTGCCCGGTGACGGTTCATCCCCGACCAGACCTTGGGGCAGGGTGATGCTGACGCTGGTGCCCAGTCCCAGTCCCGCGCTGGTGATCGATATCTCGCCGCCGTGCAGGTCGACCAGGTGCTTCACGATGGACAGGCCCAGGCCCAGGCCGCCCGCGGACCGGCTTCCAGGCGTCGCCACCTGGGTGAATTTCTCGAAAATGCGGTCGAGAAACAGCGGCTCTATGCCTTTGCCGTGATCGCGCACCGTCAGCAGCAGCTGGCTGTCTCTGGTCGACAGAATGACTTCCAGCGTCCCGCCTTCGTTGGAGAACTTGATGGCGTTGTTCAGGATGTTCCAGAAGATCTGCTGGAACCGCGCCGGATCGAGGAATGCCTTGATGCTGTTGTTGGGGATGTCGAGGCTCAGCGTCAGATGCTTGGCCTCCATGAATGCCTTGAGCGAATCCAGCGACGACGAAATGAGCGTGCCGGGCTCTATCCATTCGCGCTCCAGCGCCAGCTTGCCGGAGTTGATTCTGGAGACATCCAGAATATCGCTGATGATGCGCGCCTGCGTGCTGGCGTTGCGCTTGATCGCATCCAGGCTCTTGGCGAACTCCTCCGGCGGGGAGCGGCGCAGCAACTGGTGCACGTTCATCATGATGGCGCTCAGCGGGTTTCTGAGCTCGTGCGAAAGCACGGCGACGAAGTCGTCCTTGGAGCGGCTGTAGCGTTCGGCCGCGGCGCGCGCCGCCTGTTCCCTTTCCAGCAGCAGCTCGCGTTCCTGTTCGAGCGCTATGCGATTGGAGACGTTCGACACCGCGGCGACGCGCAGCTCGCTTCCCACCCCGGCCGCCATGCTCCATTCGAGATGCAGCAGCTTGCCGTCGGCGTCCAGGAAAACCACTTCCTCGCGCCACAGCGATTGGGCATTGCGTGCCGTGATGATGTGCTGGATGTGTGCCTCATGCCCGGGCGCGGAGAATTCAGCCACCGCGCGGCCCAGCACCTCCTTGGCGCTGCGCCCCATCATTTCCAGCATGGCGGGGTTGGCGTCGACGAACTGGCCCAGGTCGTCGATCAGGGCGATGCCGCTTTGCGCCTGTTCGTAGATGGAGCGGAATTTGGCTTCGCTCTGATGCACTCTCTGCTCGGCGAGCCGCGCGCGCACCAGGGCCTGTATGGTCGCGACCAGCATGGCAGGCTCGGCGGGGTGGGTCAGGTAGGCGTCCGCGCCCGCGTCCAGGCCGGCCACCTTGTCGGTATCCGCGATGAACGCGGCCGACAGATGAACGATGGGCAGCGAGCGCGTGGTCTCGCGCTCGCGGATTTCGCGGCAGACTTCGAAGCCGCCGATATCGGGCAGATGCACGTCGAGAACAACGGCGGAGATGTCGCCCAGCGACAGGTCGAGCGCGCTTTGCCCGGTATCGGCTTCAATCGTGCGAAAGCCTGCGGCGCGCAGCGAGCGCGAGGTCGCATAGCAGGTGACGGGATTGTCGTCGACGACCAGCACGGTGTGCAGGGACCGGTCTATGCTGACATTGAGCCTGGCGGAGGTGGGCTGCATATGGCTTAGGGGGAAGTATGCTGATCCGCTGGCGTGGCGGGTTGCAGCGCCAAAGTGATGGGAATGGTGACGTAGAACGTCGATCCCTTCTGTGATTCGCTTTGGACGGCCACGTCGCCGCCCAGCAATTGGGCCAGGCGCTTGCTCAGCGACAGCCCCAGGCCGGTGCCGCGCAGGCGCTTCTGGATGGGCGAGTCGATCTGCGTGTAGTCCTGGAAAATCGCGTGATGGAACTGGGAGGCAATGCCTATGCCGGTGTCTGACACCGCAAACTGTACCGAGTCTTCGCCGACGCGCGTGGCGCTCACACGGATCTCGCCGCGCAGCGTGAATTTCAGGGCATTGCTGATGAAGTTGCGCAGGATCTGCGCCAGCTTGCGGTCGTCCGAGAACAGCTTGGGCACGTCCACGGGTTCCTCGAAGATCAAGGTCACTTCCGGATTGACCGCGATGGGCTTGAACATGCCGCGCAGCGCCGAAAAAACGTCCACCATCTCGAACCACGCGGGCGACACCTCGATGCGCCCGGCCTCGAGCTTGGCCAGGTCCAGCAGGTCGTTGACCATGTCTGCGAACTCGGCCGAAGTGGTCTGGATGAAGCCCACCTGCTTGGCCTGCTCGTCGGTCAGCGGCCCGTCGACACGGTCCTGGAGAATGCGCGCAATGCTCTGGATCGCGCCTATGGGCGTTCTGAACTCATGGCTCATATAGGCGAGGAAACGGCTCTTGAGTTCGGTCGCCTGGCGCAGATGGTCCGCCTGGGAATCGAGTTCTGCATAGAGCGCGAGCACGCCGCGGTTGGTCTCCTCCAGTTCGGAGCGCAAGGCGATCAGCTCCGACTCGGCGGCGGCCAGCGCCCCCGCCAGGTCAGCGCTGCGCTCGCTGGTGGTATCAGGGTCAAGTCCGGTCACGTCGTTCATGGGGTTTCCTAGTCGTCTCGACGCATCACCAGAACGGTGACGTCGTCCCGCCCGCGACCGTAGTCCCGGACCAGGACGGCAGCCGCCAGGGTGGGGTCCCGTCCTATGAGTGCCGTGATGGCTTGCGGCGGCCAGCGTGATTGCAGGCCGTCGCTGTGACACACTACCAGCGCATGCGCCGGCCAGTCCATTCTTGTTTCCTCCACGCGTCGCATCTGCACGCCCACCGTGCCATTTTGCGCGAGCACGGAGCGATTGAACACTCCGCTGACGATGCGCATCGCCACATTGCCCGCGCCCGCCGCCAGCAGGCTGTTGGTCTCGGCATCGAGCTGCGCGCGCGTCACCGCCGCGCCGCGGCTCATGCGCAAGATGATATGGGCTTCTTCCAGCGCCTCCTTGAGGCCGGCAAACGGTTGCTTGGCAAACAGATCGACCGCCGCCATGGATGCCTCGGCCGCATGCTCTCCGTGACCCAGTCCGTCGGCCACCAGCATGGCGGCGCGGTGCCCGTCGAACGCCACGCCCCAACTGTCGCCGCACACGGTCTCACCCGGCGCCGGCAGGGCCACCACGCCCCATTTGAATGCGCCCGTCCTGGCCGCTGCGGTTCGCAGGCGCGCCAGGATGACGGTGCCCTTGCCGACTTCGGAATGGACGTCGAAATCGGTCGCCAGCCGCTGCACCGCGCCCAGGCCCGTGCCCGGCGAGCCGGCCGTGGAAAATCCATCGCGCATCGCCAGCGAAAGGTCGCGAATGCCTGGCCCATGGTCCACCGACAGGATCTCGATCTCCGGCACATCGCCTTGGCGCGCCGCTATCCACAGCTGGCCCTGGCGCGCATGCTTGCAGAGATTGCTGCCGAGTTCGTTGACGATGATCGCGGCCTGGCCGCTGCGCACCTCGTCCAGACCGAACTCGCGGCAGATCGCCGCGACATGCCTGCGCGCCTCGCCCACGCAGCTGGGATCGTCCATCGCAAACGCGACGTGGCTCGCGCCCTGAACTACTTCCACCGGGTCACACTGACGCAGGTGCCCACACCAACGGTCGATTCGATTTCAAATTCATGCACCAGTCGTTTGCTGCCGGACAGGCCCAGGCCCATGCCCTTGCCCGAGGTCCAGCCATCCTTGAGCGCCAGTCCCAGATCGGGAATGCCCGGCCCCTGGTCCTTGAAGCGCAGGCGCAGGCCCTGCTTGAGCATATCGGTCAGCAGTTCCCACTCCATCACGCCGCCGCCGCCATACACCACGGTGTTGCGCGACAGCTCGCTCGCGGCCGTGATCATCTTGGTCTGATCGACCAGGGAAAATTTCAGCTGAACGACCAGCTTTCTGACCGCTTGACGACAGGTCACGATATCGGCTTCATTGCGCAGTGGCTCAACGCCTTGGGTGTCATTCGACAAGAGCGTCTCCCTCGGCGGACGCTTCAAGAAGCGCCAGTCCACGGGTGACATTGAGGGCGGTCTTGACGCCATCCAGCGACAGACCGAGTTCCACCAGGGTGATCGCCACCGCCGGCTGCATGCCGACGACGACGGTCGTGGCATCGAGAATCTGGCCTATGCCCGAGATTCCGGCCAGCATGCGGCCGACGAAGGAGTCGACGATCTCCAGCGCGGAGATGTCGATCAGCACGCCGTTGGCACCGGTCTTGGAAATCTGCTCGGCCAGGTCGTCCTGCAGCGCCATGGCCGTCTGGTCTTCCATGTCGACCTGTATGGTCACGAGCAACGATCTCCCCATGCGCAAGATTGGGATGCGATACATGGCCTCGAACCTATTTTGTCTTGGTGAAGGTGTAGCCGTTGCGCTTGAGCGCCAGCGCCAGCGCGTCGGCCAGCGTGGCCTTCGAGGTCACCGACTGCAGGTCGATTCCCAGATGGACGATGGTCTGGGCAATCTGCGGGCGAATGCCGCTGATGATGCAGTCCGCGCCCATGAGGCGGATGGCCGTGACGGTCTTGAGCAGATGCTGGGCGACCAGGGTATCGACGGTGGGAACACCGGTGATGTCGATGATGGCCAGCGTCGACTCGGTGTCGACGATGCGCTGCAGCAGCGCTTCCATCACCAGCTGGGTACGGTTGGAGTCCAGCGTGCCTATCATGGGCACGGCAAGCACGCCATCCCACAGCTTGATCACGGGCGTGGACAGCTCCAGCAGTTCTTCCTGCTGGCGCGCGATCAGTTGTTCGCGCGTGCGCTGATAGGCGTCCATGGTCCATTGCGCCATCGTGTCGACCAGCGACGAAACCTCGGAGATGGCCTGCACCAATGCCTGGGTGTCGGAAGACAGCTGTTTTTGCAGCGCGACAAAAATCGGCTGCTTCAGCGCCAGAACGAAAGCGCTGGTGTTGCCGGCCGTGGTGCCCTGGGCCGCACGCGAAGCGGACAGATTTTCCAGGGCCGCTTTCACCGGTTGCCAGGCAGCCGCGCCCGAGCCATGCGTCTGATTCGACTCGATTGCCGGCAGCAGCGTTGTCAAAATTGCACTGGCTTCAGCGCGCGCCTTGGGCGAGGCGCTTGCGGCCCCTGCGGCTGCCATCCAGCCATCCAAAACTGCCGAAGAATCGCCCTGCAAAAGCAGTGCAAAATTGTTATAGCTTGTACTCACAGTAGCCTCTTTAAGTTACTTCTGTTTACTGTCCGCCGAATTATGGGGCACGCTTGCGACGCGCCCTGTGCCGTACGCGCCGTGGCAGGAAAGTCGGCATCCCGGCCTACAAAAACCGCTGGGAAAACGAAGCAAGGCGCTGTTCGCCGAACTCCAAAGATGGGCTACAGGCAGCGCCGTAGCGCAAGCCGCGCCGCGCTGGCGGCGGGCGTGCTGGGTAGTTGATGCGGCTCCGGTGGCTTTCAACCGCATTCTTTGTGCTGAAAAATTAAGCAGATACAATCTCGCCTCTTTTTCCCGCCTCCCTTTCCCAACCCACCTTCGTCGATGGCTGCGCTGCGCATTGGTCATATTCCGCTGGAAAACCGCTTGTTTGTCGCCCCGATGGCCGGGGTGACGGATCGGCCTTTCCGTCAGCTGTGCAAGGCGCTGGGCGCGGGCTATGCGGTCAGCGAAATGGTGACGTCGCGCAAGGACCTGTGGAACAGCCTCAAGACCTCGCGCCGCGCCAACCATGACGGCGAGCCCGGGCCGATCGCGGTGCAGATCGCGGGCACCGATGCCGAGATGATGGCCGATGCTGCGCGCTACAACGTGGACCGCGGCGCGCAGATCATCGACATCAACATGGGCTGCCCGGCCAAGAAGGTCTGCAACAAGTGGGCCGGCTCGGCGCTGATGCAAAACGAGAAGCTCGCCGTGGAGATCGCCCAGGCCGTGGTCGAGGCCTGCGCCCCGGCCAACGTGCCGGTGACGCTGAAAATGCGCACCGGCTGGAGCGACGACCACAGGAACGCCGAAGTGCTGGCGCGTGCATTCGAAGGCGTGGGCATACAGATGCTCACCGTGCACGGACGCACGCGCGAGCAGGGCTACAAAGGCTTTGCCGAGTACGACACGATTGCCGCGGTGAAGGCCGCGGTGCGCGTGCCCGTGGTCGCCAACGGCGACATCACCTCGCCCGAGAAGGCGCGCGATGTGCTGGCCTATACCGGCGCCGATGCGATCATGGTCGGCCGCGCGGCCCAGGGCCGGCCCTGGATCTTTCGCGAGATCGGCCATTTCCTGGCAACCGGCGAGCACATGGCGCCGCCGCTGGTGGTCGAGCTGCGCCGCCTGCTGCTCGACCATCTGCAGGACCACTACAGCCTCTACGGCGAAGGCACGGGCGTGCGCAGCGCGCGCAAGCACATCGCCTGGTACCTGCGCAGCCTGCCCGGGGGGGAGGCCTTGCGTCAACATATCAACACCATCGAAGACTGCGGCGTGCAATGGCAGGCCGTGGCCGACTACCTGGAGCAACTGGCCACGCAGATGGACCGGCTGCCGGCAGCGGCTGCGACCGACCCGGCCCAGCTTCAGGAAGAATCCGCAGGACAGACTGCATGAGCAACCAGAACATAGAACAAACCGTGCGCGACAGCCTCGAGAGCTATTTCCGCGACCTGGATGGCGAAGCGCCCAACGGCATGTATGACATGCTGCTGCGCGTCGTCGAGAAGCCGCTGCTCGAAGTGGTGATGAGCCAGGCCGACCACAACCAGTCCCGCGCCGCCGAATGGCTGGGCCTGAACCGCAACACCTTGCGCAAGAAGCTCGTCGAGCACCAATTGCTCTGAGCCGCGCAACCTCCTTCGAAGGCGGCCCGCCCGTGCCTGCCTTCCCCTGTTTCCTTTTGAAAATATCCCACCATGTCCCTCACCGCACTTCTTTCCGTCTCCGACAAGACCGGCATCGTTGAATTCGCCCAGGCCCTGCATGCCATGGGCGTGCGCCTGCTGTCGACCGGCGGCACCGCCAAGCTGCTCGCCGACAAGGGCCTGCCCGTGACCGAAGTGGCCGAAGTCACCGCGTTTCCGGAAATGCTCGACGGCCGCGTCAAGACCCTGCATCCCAAGGTCCACGGCGGCCTGCTCGCGCGCCGCGATGTGCCCGCCCACATGGCGGCGCTCAAGGAACACGGCATTGACACCATCGACCTGCTGGTCGTGAACCTGTACCCGTTCGAAGCCACCGTTGCCAAGCCCGGCTGCACGCTGGCCGACGCGATCGAGAACATCGACATCGGCGGCCCAGCCATGGTGCGTTCCGCCGCAAAGAACTGGGCCGATGTCGGCGTGCTGACCGATGCCTCGCAATACCCGGCCGTGCTGGCCGAACTGCAGGCCGCAGGCAAGCTGTCGCACAAGCTGCGCTTCGAACTGTCGGTCGCCGCGTTCAACCGCATCGCCCAATACGACGGCGCGATCAGCGATTACCTGTCGAGCGTGAATTTCGAGGAAGACAAGCTGTCCGAGGAATATCAGCCCGAGCGTGCTGCCTTCCCCGGCCAGGCCAACAGCCAGTTCATCAAGGTGCAGGACCTGCGCTACGGCGAGAACAGCCACCAGCAGGCCGCCTGGTACCGCGACCTCGCACCCGCTGCCGGCTCGCTGGCCACGGGTGTGCAGCTGCAGGGCAAGGAACTGTCGTACAACAACATCGCCGACGCCGACGCCGCCTGGGAGTGCGTCAAGAGCTTCGAAGCACCGGCCTGCGTGATCGTCAAGCACGCCAACCCCTGCGGCGTGGCCGTGGCCGGCAATGCGCATGACGCCTATGCCAAGGCCTTCCAGACCGACCCCACCAGCGCGTTCGGCGGCATCATCGCCTTCAACCGCACGGTCGATCTGGCCGCGGCCCAGGCCGTCGCCAAGCAGTTCACCGAAGTGCTGATGGCGCCCGACTTCACGCCCGAAGCGCTGGAAGTGTTCAAGTCCAAGGTCAATGTGCGCCTGATGAAGATCGCTCTGCCGGCCGACTACAACCAGGTGCGCAACGTGATCGAGACCAAGCGCGTGGGCTCGGGCATGCTGCTGCAGACCGCCGACAACCATGAACTGCAACTGGCCGATCTCAAGATCGTGACCGTCAAGCAGCCCACCCAGGAAGAACTGCAGGACCTGCTGTTCGCCTGGAAGGTCGCCAAGTACGTCAAGAGCAATGCCATCGTGTTCTGCAAGAACGGCATGACCATGGGCGTGGGCGCGGGCCAGATGAGCCGCCTCGACTCGGCGCGCATTGCCTCGATCAAGGCCGAGGCCGCCAAGCTGTCGCTGCAGCACACCGTGGTTGCGAGCGACGCGTTCTTCCCGTTCCGCGACGGACTCGACGTGGTGGTGGATGCAGGCGCGACCTGCGTGGCCCAGCCCGGCGGCTCGATGCGCGACCAGGAAGTCATTGACGCCGCCAACGAGCGCGGCGTGGCCATGGTCTTCACGGGCGTGCGCCACTTCCGTCATTGATCTAACGCGCGATGGTGCAGCCGCCTTCCTCTGCCTCCAGGCGCTGGCGCCGGGTGTGGCTGGGCGTGGCCGTCGCCATGGTGCCGGCGCTGTTTGCCTGGCTGGCCTGGCAAAGCCTGGTCAGCCGCAAGCCGCCACCGGCCGCGCCCGCAGCGCTCGCTGAGAAACCGGCTGCGCTGCCCGCGGCCAGCGAGGGCTGGGCGCTGGTGCAAAGCCAGTTCTGCCTGCGCTGCCACGGCATGCAGCAGACCCATGTGGGACCGGGCTTTGCGCAGATTGCCCAGCGCTACCGCAGCCGGCCCGACGCGCAGGCATACCTCGCGCGCAAGATCCGCGAAGGCAGCGCTGGCGTCTGGGGGCGCAAGCTGATGCCGCGCCAGCCGGGCATAGGCGTGGAGCAGGCCCAGGCCATGGCGGCCTGGCTGCTGGAGCAGCCGGACCCGGCGCCCTGAACGAAAAAAGCCCCGCAGGCCAAAACCTGCGGGGCTTTTTTATGGGGCGCAGCGCTTACAGCGTCTTGAACACCGCGCGCGCGGCTTCAATGGTGCTGTCGATGTCCGCGTCGGTATGCGCGGCGCTGACGAAGCCGGCTTCGTAGAGCGCGGGCGCGAAGTAGTGGCCGCGCTCCAGCATGCCGTGGTAGAACTTGTTGAAGCGCTGGCCGTCGGTGCGCATCACTTCGGCGTAGGTGGTCGGCAGTTCGGGCAGGAAGAAGAAGCCGAACAGCCCGCCTTCATGGTCGCCGCAGAACGGCAGACCGGCTTCGTGCGCGGCTTGCGTGAGGCCCGTGATCAGGCGGCCGGTGCGCAGGTGCAGCTGTTCATGGAAGCCCGGCTGGCTGATCAGCTCGAGGGTCTTGAGGCCGCAGGCCGTGGCAATCGGGTTGCCCGACAGCGTGCCGGCCTGGTAGACCGGGCCCAGCGGCGAGAGCTTGGCCATGATTTCGCGGCGCGCGCCGAAGGCCGCCATCGGCATGCCGCCGCCAATCACCTTGCCCAGCACCGTGATGTCGGGTGCAAAGCCCGCAATATCCCTGGCGTAGACGCTTTGCGCGCAGCCCAGGGCCACGCGGAAACCGGTCATCACTTCGTCGTAGACCAGCAGCGCGCCGTGCTGCGTGCACAGCTCGCGGATGCGGCGCGTGAACTCGACGCTGGCGCGCACGAAGTTCATGTTGCCGGCGATGGGCTCTATCATCACGCAGGCCAGCTGCTCGCCGTAGAGCTGGAAAGCTTCTTCGAGCTGGGCGATGTCGTTGTACTCGAGCACCAGCGTGTCTTGCACGGCTTCGGGTGTGACGCCGGCGCTGGTCGCATTGCCGAACGTCGCCAGGCCCGAGCCGGCCTTGACCAGCAGCGCATCGGAGTGGCCGTGGTAGCAGCCGTTGAACTTAATGATCTTCTTGCGGCCCGTGAAGCCGCGCGCCAGGCGCATGGCGCTCATCGTCGCCTCGGTTCCCGAGCTGACCAGGCGCACCATTTCCATCGACGGCAGCAGCGCGATGAGCTTTTCGGCGAGCGTGACTTCGCGTTCGGTCGGCGCGCCGAAGCTGAAGCCGTCAAGCGCGGCTTCCTGCACGGCGGCCAGCACCTCGGCGTGGCCATGGCCCAGGATCATCGGGCCCCAGGAGCCGATGTAGTCGACGAACCGCTGGCCGTTGGCGTCCCAGAAATAGGCGCCCTGGGCGCGCTGCACGAAGCGCGGCGTGCCGCCCACGGCATTGAAGGCGCGCACCGGCGAATTGACGCCGCCGGGGATCACGGCCTTGGCGCGTTCGAACAGGGGAAGATTCAGGTCAGTGTTTTGTGTCATGGGGAGGCATCACAAAGCCCTCGAGGGGCAGTGGTTCATTCACCGAGCGGCCCAGCGGGGTCGCGGGCTGGGGCGCCGCTTCCTCGATTTCGGCCTCGGCATCGAGTTCGTCGTCCTCGGGCTGGGCCCAGAACATGCGATCAGGCAGGAAATGGCCCATGCCCGGGCGGAAACCGTTGTCCAGGCTGTGGTCCAGGTATTCGAGCGCTTCCTGCGTCGCGCTGATCAGGTCGTTGCCGCTGGCGACCAGCGCCGTGAGCGCGGCCGACAAGGTGTCGCCCGCGCCGCTGAACGAGCCGTCGAACATCTCGAAGCGGTGGCTGGCGAGCACGGCGTGCTGCGTGGTCAGAACGTTGTCGAGAAACTGCTCGGGCAGCGGAATGCCGGTGACCAGCACATAGGGCACGCCCAGCTCGTCGGCCGCCATCGCCAGGTCGCGCGCGCTCGGGCTGCGGCTCGCGTCCCAGTCGGGCAGCAGCCAGCGCCACAGCGTGCTGTGGTTTCCGACCAACACCGAAGTCTGCGGCAGCACCAGTTCGCGGAACGCGTCCAGGTATTGATCGAGCAGGTCGTCGCGCCACCAGGACAGCTCGGGCATGTAGCTGATGATGGGCAGATCGGGGTAGTCGGAGGAGATCTCGGCGATCACGGCCAGGTTCTCTGGGCTGCCCGCGAAGCCGACCTTGATCGCGCGCACCGGCAGGTCCTCGAGCACCGTGCGCGCCTGTTCGTCGACGCAGTCGTCGGCAAACGCGTAATGCTCGAAAATGCGGCTGGTGTCGCGCACATAGGTGCCGGTGACCACGCCCAGCGGGTGGCCGCCGACCGAAGCGATGGTGGTGATGTCGGCCGTCAGGCCTCCCGCGCCGCTGGGGTCGCTGGCGTTGAAGACCAGCACGCACACCGGCTGCGCGACGTCGAAGTCTTCGGGCGCGGGTGCGCCCAGGGCGGTGGGTGGGGTGGGAGTTGTTGCCATGATGGGCCTTAGTTTGCCCCTGCGCCAATGCCTGGGAATGTCAGGGTGATGACTGGATACAATCGTTGCATTCTATGTGAAGGCCCTTTAAGCTGTGACGAACCCTAAGACTTGGATGT
>Ga0308165_1000792_pt1 | contig 50350 bp, 43 predicted proteins | sample PhyWR2_FD_201032 | JGI IMG/M metagenome (GOLD analysis project Ga0308165, IMG submission 201032) | Phyllosphere microbial communities from UC Gill Tract Community Farm, Albany, California, United States - DLSLW.R2 | ecosystem: Host-associated > Plants > Phyllosphere > Unclassified | place: USA... | reverse complement strand
ATGCGCCCGGCGCAATGCTAAAATGCGGGGCTATTTTTTAAACAACCATTTGGAGCGCCACGTGTTTATTACCGATGCAATTGCACAAACTACTGCTGCAGGCCCAGGCGGCCTGATGGGCAATCTGACCAGCTTCCTGCCTATCATCCTGATGTTCGTGGTGCTGTACTTCCTGATGATCCGTCCTCAGATGAAGCGTCAAAAAGAACAAAAGGCCATGATGGAAGCCCTCGCCAAGGGCGACGAAGTCGTGACCTCCGGCGGCCTGCTGGGCAAGATCGTCAAGGTCAGCGATGCCTACATCACTGTTGAAGTCTCCGAAGGCAATGAAATCGTCGTGCAAAAAGCCGCGATCACCACGCTGCTGCCGAAGGGCACCCTCAAGGGTCTGTAATTCTGTAATACGGCCCTAAGAACCTGTTTACGATCTGTAGCGAGAGGCCATCAGCCGGTAGCGGCCGGAGCGGAAGAACCGGAATGTACTTGAGTACATGGGGATTCTGAGCGCCGCCCGATGCCGGATCATGGCCTCGCAGTAAGATCGCAAACAGGTTCTATGGCTGACAGGGCGCATTCCGCTGCATTCTTCCGCGTGCGGATGCGCCCTTGTTTTGAACCTGTCCATCCGGACGTTCATCATCAACGCTGAATCACTATGAATCGTTATCCTCTCTGGAAGTACGTCTTAATCGTCATCGCCCTGCTGTTCGGCACGCTCTATACGCTGCCCAACTTCTTCGGTGAATCGCCTGCCGTGCAGATCAGCAGCGCCAAGTCCACCATCAAGGTCGACAGCGCCGTCGCCGAGCGCGTGCAACAGATCCTGCAGCAAGGCAGCCTTGCGCCAGAGAGCGTCGCATTCGACAACAGCAGCGCGCCTTCCGTGCGCGCCCGGTTCGCCAATACCGACACCCAGTTCAAGGCCAAGGCCTTGCTGGAAAAAGGCCTGAACACCGATCCCGCCGACCCGACTTACATCGTCGCCTTCAACTTGCTGCCGAACACGCCGCAATGGTTGCAAAGCCTGCACGCCTTCCCGATGTATCTGGGTCTGGACTTGCGCGGCGGCGTGCACTTCCTGATGCAGGTTGACGTCAAGGCGGTGCTGAACAAGCGCCTGCAAGGCCTGCAATCGAGCGTGCGCAGCGTGCTGCGCGACAAGAACATCCGTCATAACGGCATCAACCGCAACGGCGACCGCATCGAAATCCTGTTCCGCGACGCCGACACCCGCGACAAGGCCAAGAGCGCCCTGGCCGCCGATGTGTCCGAACTGGCGTTGCAGGACGCCGGCAGCGGCGATGACCTCAAAGTGATCGCCACCCTGCGTCCGGAAGCGCTCAAGCAGACCCAGGAAGACGGCGTCAAGCAAAACATCTCGACCCTGTCCAAGCGCGTCAACGAGCTCGGCGTGGCCGAGCCGATCATCCAGCGCCAAGGCGCCGACCGCATCGTGGTCCAGCTGCCGGGCGTGCAGGATGTCTCGCGCGCCAAGGACATCATCGGCCGCACCGCCACGCTGGAAGTGCGCATGGTCGACGACTCGGTTGCCCGCGGCACCGAAGAAACCGCTGCCGTGCCGTTCGGCTCCGAGCTGTTCAAGATCGGCAAGGGCGCCCCCGTGGTGCTGTACAAGGAACCGGTCCTGACCGGCGACTACATCTCCAACGCCTCCGCCAGCTTTGACGAAAACCACCAGCCTTCGGTCAGCATCGACCTGAACGGCGACGGCGGCCGCAAGATGCGCGACGCTACCCGTGAAAAAGTCGGCAAGGCCATGGCCATCGTGCTGTTCGAAAAAGGCAAGGGCGAAGTCCTGACGGTAGCGACCATCCGCTCCGAACTCGGTTCGCGCTTCCAGATCACCGGCATGGGTTCGGCGGAATCGTCGAGCGACCTGGCGCTGCTGCTGCGCGCCGGTTCGCTGGCGGCGCCGATGGACATCATCGAAGAACGCACCATCGGCCCGCAACTCGGCGCCGAAAACATCCGCAAGGGCTTCGACGCGACGCTGTACGGTTTCGCCGCGATGGCCGTCTTCATGATCGTGTACTACCAGTTGTTCGGTCTGTTCAGCGCATTGGCGCTGTCGGTCAACGTGCTGCTGCTGGTCGCGGTGCTGTCGACGCTGCAAGCCACGCTGACCTTGCCCGGTATCGCCGCGATTGCGCTGGCGCTGGGTATGGCGATCGACTCCAACGTGCTGATCAACGAGCGTATCCGCGAAGAACTGCGCAACGGCAATTCGCCGCAGGCGGCGATTTCGATCGGTTTCGACCGCGCCTGGGCGACCATTCTCGACTCCAACGTGACGACGCTGATCGCCGGTCTGGCGCTGCTGATTTTCGGTTCCGGCGCGATCCGCGGTTTCGCGGTAGTCCACTGCCTGGGCATCCTGACGTCGATGTTCTCAGCCGTGTTCTTCTCGCGCGGCCTGGCCAACCTCTGGTACGGCCGCAAGAAAAAACTGACCAGCCTGGCCATCGGCCAGATCTGGAAGCCGCAAGCCAAGACCGACGGCAAAGTGGTCGACACCAAATAGAACTGCAGCGCCAACAGAGCGATCGACGTGATCCAATGCGCCTTGGCCGGATGACCGGACGAGGCGCAGAACAGAAAGGTATGTGATGGAATTTTTCCGCATCAAAAAAGATATCCCCTTCATGCGCCATGCGCTGGTATTCAACGTCATCTCGGCGCTGACATTCGTGCTGGCGGTATTCTTCCTGCTGTCGCGCGGGCTGCATTTCTCGATCGAATTCACCGGCGGCACGGTGATGGAAGTCGCCTATCCGAAGGCCGCCAACATTGAGAACATCCGCAAGTCGGTCGAAGGCCTCGGCTTCACCGACACGCAAGTGCAGAGCTTCGGCACTGCGCAGGACGTGATGATCCGCCTGCCGGCGCAACATGGCGTCAACTCGGCCCAGCAAAGCGAGAAGGTGATCTCGGCGCTCAAGGCGCAGGATCCCGATGTCCAGTTGCAGCGTGTTGAATTCGTCGGCCCGCAGGTCGGCGACGAACTCGCGCATGACGGCCTGATGGCATTGGGCATGGTGGTGATCGGCATCGTGATCTACCTGGCCTTCCGTTTCGAATGGAAATTCGCGGTCGCCGCCGTCATCGCCAACTTGCATGACGTGGTGATCATCCTCGGCTTCTTCGCCTTCTTCCAGTGGGAGTTCTCGCTTACGGTGCTGGCGGCGGTGCTGGCGGTGCTGGGCTATTCGGTCAACGAATCGGTGGTGGTGTTCGACCGGGTGCGCGAGGCATTCCGCGACCGCCGCTACGGCAAGCTGAGCGCGCCGGAAGTCTTGAACCACGCGATCACCAGCACCATTTCGCGCACCATCATCACCCACGGCAGCACCGAAATGATGGTCTTGTCGATGCTGATCTTCGGCGGCCCGACCCTGCATTACTTCGCTGTCGCGCTGACCATCGGCATCTTGTTCGGTATCTATTCGTCGGTGTTCGTCGCCGCCGCCATCGCCATGTGGCTGGGCGTCAAGCGGGAAGACCTGATCAAGCCGGCCAAGCCGAAAGATGAAACCGACGGCGCCGTCGTCTAAAAACCTGCTCATGATCTTACTGCGAGGCCGTGATCCGAGATTTGAAACCCTTGGGCGGTGCTTGGAATCCTCATGTACTCAAGTACATTCCGGTTCCTCCGCTCCGTCCGCCACCGGCTGACGGCCTCTCGCTACAGATCCTGAGCAGGTTTTAGGTCAGTAGAATATTTTTCGCAGGCTGTTTCTCAGGAAACAGCCTGTTTTACTTTGTTACCCCGGATAACCATCATGTCCAAGCTTGAACCTGTCGTTGCTGCCAACGACGCCAATATCGATTTCGACCGCCGCTTCGGCGGCATTGCCCGCCTGTACGGCGCACAAGGCCTGGCGCGTTTTCGCGCGGCGCATGTCTGCGTGGTCGGCGTCGGCGGCGTCGGTTCCTGGATTGTCGAAGCGCTGGCGCGCAGCGCCATCGGCAAGATCACCATGATCGACCTCGACAACCTCGCCGAATCCAACGTCAACCGGCAGATCCACGCGCTGACCGACACGCTTGGCAAGGCCAAGGTGACGGCGCTGCACGAGCGCATCATGCAGATCAATCCGTATTGCCAGGTCACCGAGATCGAAGATTTCCTGACACCCGACAATGTGGCTGAAATGATAGGCGAGGGCCGTTTCGACTACGTCGTCGACGCCATCGACAACGTGCGCGCCAAGGTGGCATTGATCGCCTATTGCCGCGAGCACAAGGTGTCCTTGCTGACCAGCGGCGGCGCCGGCGGCCAGATCGATCCGACCAAGATCGAGATCCGCGACCTGTGCCGCACCGAGCAGGAGCCCTTGCTGGCCAAAGTGCGCAAGCGCCTGCGCGCGTGGCACCAGTTTCCGCGCGGGACCAAGAACAAGTTCGGCATCGATGCGGTGTTTTCCACCGAGCCGTTGCGCTTTCCCGAGGGAGAGGTATGCGAGGTCGATACGGACGACGCTGCGGATGGGCTGGACACCGTCGACGCCGACGGTCGCAAACAGGATGCCGGCGTGACCGGGCTCAATTGTGCGGGGTTTGGATCGGCGATGGTGGTGACGGCTTCGTTTGGACTGGTGGCGGCGGGGTTTGTGTTGAGGAAGATTGTGGAGCGGCCTGAGGCCGGCGCCCAATAAGCAAGGGCGATACTCCTGAGGGAATCTGCCTGTTGAGCAACACGGAAGCCGGAGTAGAGGAAGAGTCGTGGATGTTGATGATTTCATGTTATATTTAATTATTCATATATCTATTCACGTATCTATTCAAAACCATGGCGGATCACACCGGTCAAGTCCGGCTCCAGCTGACTCAAGGCGTTAAAAATGCTCGGCAACTCATTGAAAATATTGAGATTAGCCAGCCGACACTGTCTCGTGTCATTACGGCAATGGGCAATGAAATCATACGCCTTGGTGCAGCAAGATCTATTCAATATGCCTTGCGAGACGGGCGACGTGGATTGGGCGATGTTCCCGTATATCGTGTTGGCGCAGACGGCAAAATAAGGGATTTGGGAATACTCGCCCCGGTTTGCCCGGACGGATTCGTGATGCGCCAGGCGGATGGCGTCATGCTGCACAGCGATAGCCTGCCTTGGTGGTTGCTGGACATGCGTCCGCAAGGATTCATCGGACGCGCCTATGCCGCCAGGTATGCTACCGCGTTGGGCCTGCCTGCCCAGCTTGCCGAATGGAGCGACACCGACGTATTGCGGGCGCTGATGGCGCATGGCCATGATGCCGTGGGCAATGTGTTGCTGGGCGACGCAGCGCGTGATCGCTTCATGGACGCCTCGGCTCCCGAGCCGGTTGCGATGCATGTCAAAAGCGCTGCCTACGCGCAGCTGGCGCAAGATGCCGCCAGAGGAGATGTTCCCGGATCCTCTGCCGGCGGCGAACAGCCAAAATTCCTCACCTTCGCTGAAACACCGGGCGGTCCGCGCCATGTTCTGGTCAAGTTCTCGCTGCCGGATGTCAATCCCGTGACCGCCCGTTGGCGCGATTTACTGCTGGCCGAGCATCACGCCCTCAATACACTTGCTGCAGCTGGAGTCGATGCTGCAGGCTCCTCCATCGTCGACCATGAAGGGCAGCGCTTCCTTGAAGTAGAACGGTTCGATCGCGTTGGCGTACTGGGTCGACGCGGCATGTTCTCTCTGACGGCCGTCGAGGCCGAGTTCGTCGGTGATGCAAGCTCACCATGGCCGGTGATTGCCACGCGATTGGCAGCCGACGGACACATCACACGCGAAGCTGCCGAGGGCGCCGCGCTGCTGTATGCATTTGGCACGCTGATCGGCAACACCGACATGCATAACGGCAATCTGTCTTTTACCAGCGAGCATGGCCGTCCTTACGGACTGGCGCCGGCCTACGACATGTTGCCGATGGGTTTTGCGCCGCGTTCCGGGGGCAGTTTGCCGGATACGCTGGCGTCGGCCAATCTGCGGGCTTGCGTGGATGCCGATACCTGGGCTCGTGCGCTGGAACTCGCCGACGATTTTCTGGATCGCATCCGGAAAGAGGCAAGATTCTCCAATGACTTCCTGGCTTGCATCCGCGCATTGGCGGTGCATGTCAATGACGCGCGAGACAAGATGCAGCGCCTCGGCTGACATCGCACGTATAGATAGCCATTCCACCGTTCCGGACCCAGCAATGAAAAAGGCCAATGCATTTGCATTGGCCTTTTGACTTGCGTGATGCAGTACTGCTAGACGTGCATCAGAACCCCAGCGTACGTCCATCCGGATTGCGCGGATCCGAATAGCCGTAGAACATGCCGTCCTTGATCTGGATGGTCTGCGTACGTCCCATCGAAGGCTGCACGCTGATCTTCTGACCCTTGTCCTGCAGGATCTTGATCGTATCGGCGCTGATGCCCTTTTCGATGCGCAACTGGTCCGGCGCCCACTGATGATGGATGCGCGGCGTGATGGTCGCTTCGGCCACGTTCATGTCGTGCTCGATCACGTTCAGGATGGTCTGCATCGTGGTCGTGATGATACGGCTGCCGCCCGGGCTGCCGGTCACCAGGAACGGCTTGCCGTCCTTCAGTACGAAGGTCGGCGACATCGAGCTCAGCGGACGCTTGGCCGGTCCGACGGCATTGGCTTCGCCGCCCACCAGGCCGAAGGCGTTCGGCACGCCCGGCTTGGCCGAGAAGTCGTCCATCTCGTTGTTGAGCGTGATGCCGGTGCCGGTGGCGACGATGCCGCTGCCGAAGTTCAGGTTCAGCGTATAGGTGGTGGCGATCAGGTTGCCCTTGTTGTCGGCGACCGAGAAGTGCGTGGTCTGGTCGCTTTCGTAAGGCTGCGGTTTGCCCGGCTTGATTTCTGCAGACGGCGTGGCGCGATCAGGATTGATCTTCTTCGCCAGTTCATCGGCATACGCGCGCGAAGTCAGGCCCTTGACCGGCACCTTGTTGAAATCCGGATCGCCCAGATATTCGGCGCGGTCGGCGTAAGCCAGCTTCATCGCCTCAGCCATCAAATGAATCGTCTGTGCGCTGTCGGCGCCGTATTGCTTCAGCGGATAGCGTTCCAGGATGTTCATCATCTGGATGATGTGGATGCCGCCCGAGCTTGGCGGCGGCATCGACATGACTTGATAGCCGCGATAGTTGCCGACCACCGGTTCACGTTCGACGACCTTGTAGTTCTTCAGGTCGGCGGCGGTGATCAGGCCGTTGTGCTTGTCCATTTCAGCGACGATTTTCTTGCCGATCTCGCCTTCATAAAAAACCGAGGGGCCTTTCTTGCCGATCAGCTTGAGCGATTTGGCGAGGTCTTTCTGCACCAGTTTTTCGCCGGCCTGCAGCGGACGGCCATCCTTGAAGAAGATCGCCTTGCTGGAATCCCATTGGCCCAGATGGTCGCGTTCCGCGGCCAGGATCAGCGCCAGGCTGGGGCTGACTTCATAACCTTTTTCCGCCAGCTTGGCGGCGGGCGCGATGACGTCGGACAGCTTCATCGTGCCGTATTTTTGCAATGCATGGGTCAGGCCCGCGACCGTGCCGGGAACGCCGACCGCCAGGTGGGTGTACAGCGAACGGCCGGGTGCGACGTTGCCCTTGTCGTCCAGGTACATGTCGCGGCTGGCCCTGGCCGGCGCCATTTCGCGGAAGTCCAGCGCGACGTTCTTGCCGGTCTTGGCGTCGTGGATCATCATGAAGCCGCCGCCGCCGATGTTGCCCGCATTCGGCAACACCACGGCCAGCGCGAAGCCGACTGCGACGCCGGCGTCAACCGCGTTGCCGCCGCGTTTCAGGATGTCGAGACCGACTTGCGTCGCCAGTTCCTGCTCGGATGCGACCATGCCGTTCTTGGCTTGCACAGGGCTGATGATGTCGTAGGTCAGGTCATACTTGACCACCGGTGCCGAAGCCGATGCGGCGGTCTGTGCATGGGCGGGTAGAAAGGCGAGGGATGTGCAGAGCGGCAGCAATGCCATGGAAGCCGGCTTGAGCAAGCCGTTGATTTTCCGCATGGGGATTCTCCTGAGGTTGTCTGTAATTATGGTGAAACGCATGCTTTCGCATCAGACGATTGTAGCCCCTGGAAGTTCGATGTCTATAGAAAAATCGGGGAATCTGCGTCTTGATTTGCGCCATGCGTGCCGGGCGTCGAGGTCGTTTCATCAATCGGCGTGCCGGGCGACGCATTGGTGAAGGGCGTTGCACCGCCGGCGATTCAGGTGCTCTCGCGCACCGCCAGCTCGAAGCCCAGATCGAGCCGCGCCTTCTCCACCGGCTCGCCCTTGAGTTGACGAATCAACATCTCCGCCGCCTTGTAGCCGATGTCGTAACGCGGTGTGATGATGGTGGTAATGGAGGGCGTGGCGCAGGCTGCCCATGACAGATCATTGAAGCCGGCGATCGCCATTTGCTGCGGCACCTTGATGCCGCGCCGCTGGCATTCGAACAGGGCGCCCAATGCGAGGTCGTCGTTGCAACAGAACACGGCGTCGCAGTCCGGCGCCAGGGCAAGCACGCGCGCCAGCAGTTGTGCCCCCATGTCGACCGTGGTCGGCGCCGGCAGCAACACTTCCACATCCGGATCGAGGCCGGCTTCGGTGAGTCCCTTGCGGAAGCCTTCACGCCGTTTCATCATGCGCGGATCGAGCTGCGCCGCCAGGAAAGCAGGGCGGCGATAGCCGCGCTCGATCAGGTGCCGCGCCGCCGCATAGCCGGCCTTGGTCTGCGAGAAGCCGACCGACATGTCGTTGTTGCTCTTGCCCAGATCGAACATGCGCACGGCCGGGATATTCGACGCCGCCAGTTGCCGGCGCAGGATGTCGTGCTGGTCCGAGCTCGACAGCAGGAAACCATCGGGCGCATGCGCCAGATAGGTGGAAATCAGCCGGCTTTCCTTTTCCTTCGAATAACCGGTCTCGCCGATCAGGAACTGATAGCCGGCTTGCGACAGGTAGTCGCGGATGCCGCTCAGGGTTTCGATGAACACCGCATTGGTCAGCGACGGCACCAGCACGCCGATCACCTGCGAACGCGCCGACGCCAAGGTGCTGGCGGCCTGGTTGGGCACGTAGCCGAGCTTGCGGATCGCCGCCGCAATGCGGTCGCGCGCCTCCTGCTGGACCAGCTCCGGCGACTTCAGTGCGCGCGATACCGTCATCGGACTGACGCGCGCTTCAGCGGCCACATCGACGAGGGTGACGCGGCCGGTGGCGCGGCTTCCCTTGGCCGTTTTGACGGCGGGCCGGACTTTCTTGACCGGTTTGAGGGGCTTTTCAGCAGCGGTGTTTTTGCTCATGGCAGGGCGGAAATTTCGATTGCCGACATCATACCCTTAGCGCCTGGGCAACAGCATATTCAGGCCGTCGCGTTCCATGCTGCGCCGCCGCATCGGCCTTTCCAGCGTGTTTCCTTCCTTGAGATATTCATACAAATGATTTGACACATAAATTTTGGTAGCGTTATCATCGCTGCCGATGTTAACGCTAACATTTTGGCGTAAAACAAAAATTCCCTTTCATAAACACTACGCAGATAGTGGGCACGGCAGTCCCGGTGCATCTGATATGCATGCACCCCGGGACGCTTCGTCGAGACAATGTAAAGACTCCACAACGGATGGCGGGCATGGTGTTGACGGCAGGTGCATGCGGTTTTCCGCATACATGTCTGCAGTAAGCCGTGCGCGCTATCGACCCTGGAGACATCCACATGTTCGGATTGAGTAACGAAGCAAGCCTGTTGTTGAACGCCTTCCTGGCGATTGTAGTGCTGATCGTCATGATCACGCGCCTGCGCATCCACCCCTTCATCGCACTGATCATTACCTCGGGTTTCCTCGGCCTGATCTCCGGCATGCCGCTGGCCAAGATCGTCAAATCGTTCCAGGACGGCTTCGGCGGCGTGCTCGGTTTCGTCGGCATCGTATTGGGCCTGGGCACCATGCTCGGCAAGATGATGGCCGAATCCGGCGGCGCCGACCAGATCGCGCAGACGCTGGTGCGCGCCTTCGGCAAGCAGCGCGTGCACTGGGCCATGATGATCGGCGCTTTCCTGGTCGGCATCCCGTTGTTCTTCGAAATCGGCTTCGTGCTGCTGATCCCGCTGGTATTCATCGTTTCGCGCCGCTCGGGCGTACCGCTGTTCAAGATCGGCATGCCGATGCTGGCCAGCCTGTCCGTCATGCACGGCCTGGTGCCGCCGCATCCGGGGCCGCTGCTGGCGATCGGCATCTTCGGCGCCGATATCGGCAAGACCATTTTCTATGGCCTCGTGGTCGGCTTGCCCACGGTGATCATCGCCGGCCCGATGTTCGGCGCCTTCATCGCCAAGTACGTCGACATCAAGCCCTCGGACGAGCTGATGGAGCAACTGGCGCGCGAACCGCAAACCAAGGACCTGCCCGGCTTCGCGATTACGTTGGTGACGGTGCTGTCGCCGGTGTTCCTGATGCTGCTGAAAACCTTCGTCGACGTTGCCCTGCCGGAAGGCAATGCCGTGCGCGACCTGATGGACTTCATCGGTAACCCGATCGTGGCCTTGCTGGCGGCGTTGCTGCTGTCGCTGTACACTTTTGGCGTGGCGCGCGGTTTCACGCGCCAGCAAGTGTTGAAGTTCGTTGACCAGAGCCTGGCGCCGACTGCGGCCATCGTGCTGATCATCGGCGCCGGCGGCGGCTTCAAGCAGATGCTGGTCAACAGCGGCGTCGGCACTGCAATCGGTCAGTTGGCAGTACATGCGCAGATTTCGCCGTTGCTGCTGGCCTGGTTCGTGGCGGGCGTGATCCGCGTGGCGACCGGTTCGGCGACGGTGGCGACGATCACCGGCGCCGGCATCGTGGCGCCGCTGGTGACGTTGATCCCCGGCACCAACCGCGAACTGCTGGTGCTGGCGACCGGGGCCGGATCGCTGATCCTGTCGCACGTCAACGACGCCGGCTTCTGGCTGGTCAAGGAGTACTTCAACATGAGCGTCGGTGAAACATTCAAGACCTGGACAGCGATGGAAACCATCATCTCGGTGGTGGCCCTCGTCTTCATCATGTTGCTCAATTTAGTGGTCTGAACGAGGTAAGCGTCAAGACCCGCAGTAAAGGAAATACTCATGTCGCACTTCATGCTCGGCGTCGATATCGGCACCACCAGCACCAAGACGGTGGTGTTCACGCTGGACGGCCAGGTGGTGGCCCAGCATGCCGTCGAATATCCGGTGCTGTGCACCGAACCGGGCATGTCCGAGCAGGATCCGCTGCAGATGTTCGACGCCGTGCTGGACTCGATCGCCGGCGCCGTCGCGGCCGCCAAGGCTGCGCCCGGCGATATCGAACTGGTTTCCTTCAGCGCCGCCATGCACAGCCTGATCGCGCTCGACCGCGACAGCCACCTGCTCAGCAACAGCATCACCTGGGGCGACATCCGCGCCAGCGTCTGGGCCGAACGCATCAAGAACGAGTTCGACGGCCAGGCCATCTATCGCCGTACCGGTACGCCCATCCATCCGATGTCGCCGCTGTGCAAACTGATGTGGATGCGTCATGAAAAATCCGAGCTATTCCAACACGCCGCGCGCTTTGTCGGCATCAAGGAATATGTCTTGTTCCGGCTGTTCGGCGAATGGCTGGTGGATTACTCGATTGCCTCCGCCACCGGCATGTTCAACCTCGAACAACTGGACTGGGACGAAGGCGCGCTGGCCTTGCTGCACGTCGATGCGCGCCAGTTGTCCAAGCCCGTGCCGACCACGCATCAATTGCAGGGCCTCGACCCGTCTGTCGCGGAACGCCTGGGCCTGCGCGTCGACACGCCGTTCGTCATCGGCGCCAATGACGGCGTGCTGTCCAACCTCGGCGTCAACGCCATTCAACCGGGCCAGGTGGCGGTCACCATCGGCACTTCCGGCGCCATGCGCACGGTGGTCGAACGGCCGGTGACCGATGCTTCCGGACGCACCTTTTGCTATGCGCTGACGGAGCGGCATTGGGTGGTCGGCGGCCCGGTCAACAATGGCGGCAACATTTTCCGCTGGGTGCGCGACGAACTCGCCACCGCCGAAGCGGAACAGGCGCGCAAGGACGGCGTCGATCCCTACGATGCACTCACCCGCATCGCCGAACACATCGCGCCGGGGGCAGAAGGACTGCTGTTCCATCCGTATCTGTCGGGCGAGCGCGCGCCGCTGTGGAACGCCGACCTGCGGGGCTCCTTTTTCGGCCTGGCGCTGCATCACCGCAAGGAGCACATGATCCGCGCCGCGCTCGAGGGCGTGATCTTCAATCTCTATTCCATCCTGCCGGCGGTCGAAGACCTGATCGGTCCCACCAAACGCATGATGGCCACCGGCGGCTTTGCGCGCTCGGCCTTGTGGCGCCAGATGATGGCCGACATTTTCAACCGCGAAGTGGTGGTGCCGCAGAGCGTTGAATCATCCTGCCTCGGCGCCGCCGTGCTGGGCTTGTTCGCGCTCGGCAAGGTCAAGTCGCTCGACGTCATTTCCGACATGGTCGGCTCGACCAACCGTCATCTGCCGATGCCGCAAAACGTCGCCATCTACGATCGCCTGCGACCGATCTTCATGGCGATACCGCACAAGCTGGCCGACGAATACCGCGCGCTGTCGGCGTTCCAACGGCTTGACATCAAGTAATTCCAGCCTCGTTCCACCATAACAAGCAAGGAGACAGAATGACCGCAACACTACCCGCCGGCCTGCAGAGTTTTTCGTTGAGCGGCCGGCTCGCGCTGATCACCGGTTCCAGCGGCGGCATCGGCCTTGCGCTGGCGCGTGGTCTTGCTGCTGCCGGCGCTGCCATCGTGCTCAACGGACGCGACGCCGCCAAGCTCGCCGTCGTCGCGGCCAAGCTGCGCGAAGAGGGCCACACGATCCATGAGTCGTCTTTCGACGCAACTTCGTCGGCCTCGGTGGAAGCCGCCGTGGCCGGGATCGAAGCCAACATCGGCCCCATCGACATCCTCTTCAACAATGCCGGCATCCAGCGCCGGGCGCCGCTGGAAGACTTCAAGGAGTCCGACTGGAACGACCTGATCAGCACCAACCTCAACAGCGTTTTCTTCACCGCCAAGGCAGTCGCGCAAGGCATGATCAAGCGCGGCCGCGGCAAGATCATCAACGTCTGTTCGGTACAGAGCGAACTCGGCCGTCCCAACATCGCCCCGTACACCGCGACCAAGGGCGCGGTGAAAATGTTCACCAAAGGCATGGCGATCGACTGGGGCAAGTATGGCCTGCAAGTCAACGGCCTCGGACCCGGCTACTTCAAGACCGAGATGAACATGGCGCTGGTCGCCGATGAAAAATTCTCCGAGTGGCTGATCGGTCGTACGCCGTCGCGCCGCTGGGGCGACGTCGAGGACCTGGTCGGTGCGGCGGTGTTCCTGTCCAGCGACGCATCGAAGTTCGTCAACGGTCATATCCTGTACGTCGACGGCGGCGTCACGGCAACCTTATAAACAATAAGACAGCGGAGAAAACATCATGCAACAAGGCATCGTCATCCACGCGCCGCACGACCTGCGCGTGCAGGAATTGCAGACCGCAGAACTGCAGCCGCATCAGCTCAAGGTGAAGGTCAAGGCCGGCGGCATCTGCGGTTCCGACCTGCACTATTATCACAACGGCGGCTTCGGCACCGTGCGCATCAAGGAACCGATGGTGCTCGGCCACGAAGTCTCGGGCGTGATCGCCGAAACCGGCTCCGCCATCGGCGACATCAAGGCCGGCACGCGTATTTCCATCAGCCCGAGCAATCCTTGCGGCCTGTGCAAGTACTGCCAGGAAGGCAAGCAGAACCACTGTCTCGACATGCGTTTCTATGGCAGCGCGATGCGCATGCCGCACGTGCAGGGCGCCTTCCGTCAGGAAATCATCATCGAGCGCGCGCAAGCGCACGTTGTCGCCGATCACGTCAGCGATGGCGAAGCGGCGATGGCCGAACCCTTGTCGGTAGCATTGCATGCCGTGCGTCGCGCCGGTCCGCTGTTCGGCAAGCGCGTGCTGGTCACCGGCTGCGGCCCGATCGGCGCATTGACGGTGATCGCTGCGCGCCGCGCCGGCGCGTTGCAGATCGTCGTCACCGACGTCGCCAAAATGCCGCTGGAAAGCGCCTTGAAAGTCGGCGCAGATCAAGCCATCAATGTCGCGCAGGACGCCGAAGCGCTCAAGGCCTTCACGCGGGACAAGGGCACCTTCGACGTGCTGTTCGAAGCCAGCGGCAACGAGCAGGCGCTGCGCGGCGCGCTCGATACGCTGCGTCCGGGCGCGGTGATCGTGCAGGTCGGCCTGGGCGGCGACATCAATTTCCCGGCCAACCTGCTGGTCGGGAAAGAGCTGGAATGGCGCGGTGCTTTCCGCTTTCATGAAGAGTTCGCACTGGCGGTGGAGTTGATGAACCAGAAACTGGTCGATGTGAAGCCGCTGATCTCGGCAACGTATCCGTTCGAGAAATCGGTGGAAGCATTCGAGATTGCAGGAGACCGCTCGAAGATGATGAAGGTGCAGTTGAGTTTCGACTGACCCAGATTTCCCACGCATCGGAACGGAAGTAAAAAAGCCACGTTCTTGCGAACGTGGCTTTTTTTATTGTGGGTAAGGCTACTGTCTCAACGTTTCAAAGCAGGCGCTTTGGCGCCGCCCTTGCCGAACACCAACTGCACCGCCACAGCCACAACGATGTTGAGCGCGAGCGCGATCAGACCGGTGTAGAGCGTGTAGGAGTCAGCGCCGATGTGGAAGGTGTGCACCGGCTTGATGCCGTCTGCATAGGCCAGCCAGCTGCCGCCGACGATGCCGACGGCCCAGCCGGTCAGCAGCGCGTTGGCGCCGAACCAGCCGACGAACAGGCCGAATACCAGCGCCGGGAAGGTTTGCAGGATCCACACGCCGCCCAGCAACTGCAGATCAAGCGCGAACTTGGTCGGCAGGAACAGGATGAACACCAGCGCGCCGAACTTGACCACCAGCGACACCATCTTGGCGACCTTGGCTTCGCCTTCGGCCGACACGTTCGGGTTCACGTACGGCTTCCAGAAGTTGCGCGTGAACAAATTGGCCGCGCCGATCGACATCACCGCCGCCGGCACCAGCGCACCGATGGCGATCGCCGCAAACGCGAAGCCGCTGAACCAGCTCGGGAACATCGCATTGAACAGCGCCGGCACGATATCGTTGTTGGCTTCGACCTTGACGCCGGCAGCGTAGGCCATGTAGCCCAGCAACGCGATCAGGCCCAGCAGCACGGTGTACGCAGGCAGGAACACGGCGTTCTTGCGGATCGTATCGGCACTCTTGGCGGCGAAGATGCCGGTCAGGGTGTGCGGATACATGAAGGCCGCCATGGCAGAGCCCAGCGCCAGCGAAGCAAACGGCAGGAACTGCGCCGGTTTGAGCGTCAGGCCGGTCGCGCCGCCCTTGGCTGCAAACGCATCGCGCGCGGAAGCGAACACCACGCCGTAGCCGCCCAGTTTCATCGGCACCAGCACCACCGCCACCAGCACCACGATGTAGATCATCAGGTCCTTGACGAAGGCGATCAGCGCAGGCGCACGCAGGCCGGCCGAGTAGGTGTACAGCGCCAGGATCACGAAGGCCGCCAGCAGCGGTAGCTCGCCGGTGACGCCGAGCGCCTTGATGACGACTTCCATTCCGATCAGTTGCAGCGCGATGTAGGGCATGGTCGCGACGACGCCGGTCAGGGCGATGGCGAGCTCCAGCTTGCGCGACTTGTAGCGGCCGAAGACGACATCGGCTGCGGTGACGTGACCGGCCTTGTGCGCGGCGTGCCACAGCTTGGGCATGATCAGGAATACGATAGGGTAGACCAGGATGGTGTACGGCAGCGCGAAGAAGCCGTAAGCGCCGACTGCATACACCAACGCCGGCACCGCGATCACGGTATAAGCGGTGTAGAAGTCGCCGCCGACCAGGAACCAGGTAATCCAGGTGCCGAAGTTACGGCCGCCCAGGCCCCATTCGTCGAGATGGGCGCCCTTGTTGGCGGAACCGCCGCTTTGCCAGCGCGAGGCCCAGAAGCCCATCACGGTGACCAGTGCGAAGAAGAAGATGAAGACGCCGAGCGCCGTCCAGTTGATGGAGGAAGAATTCATCATTCGACTCCCTTTTTAAGGCCGTCTTTGTAGACGATCCAGATGATCAGCGCGGTGAGCGGAACCCACGCAAACTGATACCAGTAGAAAAACGGGAAGCCAAACAGTGCGGGTAGTTCGTCGTTGTAAAACGGAACCCACAATAGACCAATGAACGGCAACAGGAGTAAGAGCCGCATAGAAATTCTCCTCATACTTTTGGTGGAAGGATTGTTATAAAAATTGCAGCGCAATTATAGTGAGGATAGGATTTTTCTGTTTGCCGTGTGGCAGTTTGCAGCACGGTTACTACGGATGGAAAGCCGCTATGGTGCTACGTTTGCGCGATTTTAAACTGGCTGCTTGCTTTCATTTTATGAGGAAATTCAGGCATGGCAAGGCCTCCTGCCGCTCATTGAAATTTTATTCGCATTATTGTCAGTGATGCGTCAGGATTATTTCGGCAAGCAGATTTTTTCGTGCATTGCATATCCGCTATTCATGTTATGAAGAGGCAATAAAAAGCCCCCGACAATGTCGAGGGCTCCCTTCAATGCAAACTAAAAACTGCAATGACTACGCCGTCAGCGCCGGATAGTCGGTGTAGCCTTCAGCGCCGCCGCCGTACAGCGTATCCGGGTTCAGCGGATTGAGCGGCTTGGATTCGCGCAGGCGGCGCACCAGGTCAGGGTTGGCGATGAACGGCCGGCCGAAGGCGATGGCGTCGGCCTTGCCGGCTTCCACCACCGCTTGTCCTTCAGCGCCGTCGAAGCCGTTGTTGACGATGAAGACGCCGGGGAAGCGGCTGCGCAGTGCGGCATAGTCGAACTTCACCGCTGCGCCTTCAGGCACGCGGGCGCCGCCGGTTTCGCCTTCGATCACGTGCAGGTAGGCCAGGCCCAGCGGCGCGATCTGTTCCACCACGTAGTTGTAGAGCGCTTGCGGGTCGCTATCGATCGCGGTGTCGTTGAAGGTCGTCATCGGGCTCAGGCGGATGCCGGTGCGGGCGCCGCCGATTTCCTTGGTCACGGCCTGCATCACTTCAAGCAACAGGCGTGCGCGGTTCTCGATGCTGCCGCCGTAGGGGCCGCTGCGATCATTGACGCTGTCGCGCAGGAACTGTTCCAGCAGATAGGTGTTGGCGGCATGTACTTCAACGCCGTCGAACCCGGCGTCGATGGCGTTGCGCGCCGCCTTGCGGTAGTCCTCGACCAGCGCCGGCAGTTCATCGTCGCGCAAGGCGCGCGGCGTCGACACGTCGCTGTAACCCTCGGTGGTGAAGGTCTTGGCGTTGGCAGCGCGGTTGGTTGACGATACCGGTGCGACACCGCCCGGCAGGAAAGAGGTGTGCGAAATGCGACCGACATGCCATAGCTGCAGTACGATCTTGCCGCCGGCGGCATGCACCGCATCGGTGACTTCGCGCCATGCCGCCACTTGTTCAGGCGAGTAGATTCCGGGCGTATTGAGGTAACCCTGGCCCATCTGGCTTATCTGGGTGGCTTCGGCAATGATCAGGCCGGCTGTAGCGCGCTGGCGGTAATACTCCACCGTGAGCGGACCCGGTTTGAAGCCTTCAACGGCGCGGCTGCGTGTCAGCGGCGCCATGACGAAACGATTGGCGAGCGAGATGTCGCCGAGCTTGATGGGATCGAACAAGGAAGTCATGGATATCCTTCAATAAAAATAAAAAGCGGAATAAAAAAGACAGTGAAGTCACTGTCTTCCAAGTTTGCAAGCTGATGAATACGGCAGCTGAAATAAAGCCGACGGTCCATGATAGCCTAAAATTAGACCAGTCGTCTAAGACCGTCCGATTTGCTGTTTTTCTGTGGAAAGCGACAATAAAAAAGCGCCCCGAAGGGCGCTTTGGCTGAGTAAGGTGAATCGACTGCAGATTACGCCGCAGGCAACGTGCGTCAGTGATTGTGACGCGGCAGAACCTTGGCAATGCCCTGGTACTTGACCGCGAGTTCCATGACGGCGCCGGTCTCAAGCTGGCCGACCGTGTCTCGATAGATCTCCTGCCACGGTGTCTGGCTGGCCGGCACTGCGGGGATGCCCTCGGCTTTGCGCCTGGCGAGTTCTTCATCGCTGATCAGCATGTCGCAGCGACCGGTGTTGAGGTCAATGCGGATCTTGTCGCCCGTATGCAGATAGGCGAGACCACCGCCGACCGCGCTTTCGGGCGAAGCGTTCAGGATCGACGGGCTGTCCGATGTGCCCGACTGGCGACCGTCGCCCAGCGTCGGCAGGGTCGTGACGCCACGGCGCAGCAGCGCGTCAGGCGGTTGCATGTTGACCACCTCGGCTGAACCGGGCCAGCCGACCGGACCGGCGCCGCGAATCACCAGGATGGTGTTCTCGTCAATGCCGAGGGCCGGGTCGTTGATGCGGGCGTGGTAGTCGTCGGAGCCGTCGAACACTGCTGCGTTGCATTCGAAGATGCCTTCGCTGCCCGGCGTGCTGAGGTAGCGCGCGCGGAAGCTGTCCGAAATCACGCTGGTCTTCATGATGGCGAAGTCGAACAGGTTGCCCTTGAGGACCAGGAAGCCGGCCCGTTCGCGCAGCGGCGCGTCGAAGCGGAACACCACTTCGCGGTCGTGGCTCTCGCGCCCTTCAAGGTTCTGCGCCATGGTCTTGCCGCCGGCGGTAAGACGGTCGGCGCGCAGCTTGCCGGCCTGTTGCAGCTCCCACATGATGGCCGGCACGCCGCCGGCACGATGGAAGCGCTCGCCCAGGTATTTGCCTGCCGGTTGCATGTTGAGCAGCAGCGGGACGTCGTAACCGTACTTCATCCAGTCGTCGGAATCCAGCTCGACGCCGGCGTGGCGCGCCATCGCCATGATGTGCGGCTGGGCATTGGTGGAGCCGCCGATGGCGGCGTTGACCACGATGGCGTCGAGGAAGGCGTCGCGCGTCAGGATCGCCGAAGGGCGCAGGTCTTCGTATGCCATGCCGACGATGCGGCGGCCGGTTTCGTAGGCCATCTGTCCACGCTCGCGATACGGTGCGGGAATCGCCGAGCAGCCGGTCAGCGACATGCCGAGCGCTTCGGCCATGGCGTTCATGGTCGAGGCGGTGCCCATGGTGTTGCAGTGGCCGGACGAGGGTGCCGAGGCGGCGGCGATCTCAAGGAATTTTTCGTTGTCGATCTGGCCCGCCGACAACTGGCGACGGCCCTTCCAGATGGCGGCGCCGGAGCCGACCAGTTCGCCGTCCATCCAGCCGTCCAGCATCGGACCGCCCGACAGCACGATGGCCGGGATGTCGACGGTGGAGGCGGCCATGATCTGCGCCGGCGTAGTCTTGTCGCAGCCGGTGGTCAGCACGACGGCGTCGATGGGATAGCCGTGCAGGATTTCCACCAGGCCGAGATACGACAGGTTGCGGTCGATTGCCGCGGTCGGGCGGCGGCAGTTTTCAAAAATCGGATGCAACGGGAATTCCATCGGGATGCCACCGGCGTCGCGAATGCCGTCGCGTACGCGGCGCGCCAGTTCGAGGTGGATGCGGTTACAGGGACTGATGTCGCTGCCGCTCTGGGCGATGCCGATGATGGGGCGGCCGGAGCGCAGTTCTTCGGCGGTAATGCCGTAATTCATGAAACGTTCCAGATACAACGCCGTCATGTCGATGTGGTCCGGATTGTCGAACCAGTCCTGGGAGCGGAAACGGCGCGGTGTCTGATGTTGATTTGTCACTTCTTTACCTCTGTCGATATGTAATGTTGAGCCAGGCCCGGCGTGTCGGCGCGGAACGAAAACAAACCGCCCGCGAGCGGTTGCTGCAGGCGCTCGGCGGGCGACAGGCCTTTCCATGCGGTGGTGACATGCACGGTCTGCAGGTCAGCGCCGCCGAAGGCCAGCTTGGTGATGTTGGCGCAGGGGAAGGGCAGCACGCCGGCCAGTTCCCCCGACGGCAGGAAGCGCTCGATGCGCCACCCGCCGAACAGGGCCACCCACAGGCAACCTTCCGCATCCACGGCCATGCCGTCCGGATAGCCGGAACCGTCAATGACGATGAAGGGGCGCTTGCCGGACAGGTTTCCCGCCGCGTCGACATCGAAAGCATATACCGTTCGCAGCAATGTGTCCGTGTGATAGAGCGTTTTTCCGTCCGGGCTCATTGCCGGGCCGTTGGTGATGATGTAGTTGCGGTCCTGTTCGCGCAGGACGCCGCGGTCTCGGCAATACAGCGCACCGCCGGGATTTTCCTCGGCGTCGTCCATGGTGCCGAACCACAGCCGGCCGCAGTGATCTGCGAAACCATCGTTGATGCGGTTGCCTGGCAGGCCCTCTTCAATCGTCTGCAGCAGCGTGAAACTTCCCGCGTCAGGATCGAACTGATAAAGCCCGCCTTGCATGCCGCACAGCAGAGTTCCATCCTCGCAGGGCAGCACGAAACCCGGCTGCTGCGGCGTGCTCCAGCTGTCCTGACGACCGCCGTCGACATCGCAGCGATGCAGCGCGCGACCCTTGATGTCGACGAAGTAGAACGCCTGTCGCGCCGCATGCCAGACCGGACCTTCGCCCAGTTCGGCGCCGACCGGCCACACACAGGTCGGAGCGGCTGCGCTCATGCGCCGTACCAGCCGGCGTCGACGAAGTAGTCGCGACCGGAACAGCGGGACGCGCTGTCGGACGCCAGGAACAGCGCCAGCGCCGCCACGTCATGCGGCACTACGCGTTCGTACAGGCACTGCGATGCGAGGATCTTCGCTTCTTCTTCCGGGCTGTGCCACAGGCGCATCTGGCGCGGCGTGCGCACCGCGCCCGGGATGATGCAGTTGACGCGGATGCCGTGCACGCCGAGGTCGCGCGCCAGGCCGCGCGTCAATCCTTCGATGGCGGCCTTGGCGGTCATGTACAGCGCCAGGCCCGGCAGCGCCAGATGCCACGAGATCGAGCCGAAGTTCAGGATCACGCCGCGTCCCGCCGCGCGCATGCCGGGCGTGACCGCCTGTGCGCAAAAGAACTGATGGCGCAGGTTGACCGCCATGCGTTCATCCCAATAGGCCGGCGTGACGTCGGCGACCTTGTGGCGATCGTCGTTGGCGGCGTTGTTGATGAGGATGTCGACGGCGCCGGCGGTTTTTTCGATGACGACGAAGCTTGCCGCCAGCGCGTCCAGATCGAGCAGGTTGCAATGCAGGAACGTCGGCGGCAAGGGCGTGTCGCGCAGCGCAGCTTCCAGCTCGCGCGACTCGCGCTCGGCGATGTCGAGGAAAAATACCTGCGCGCCTTGTTGCGCGAAGGCTTCCACCAGCGCCGCGCCGATGCCGGTGCCGCCACCGGTAATGACGACGCGCTTGCCGGCCAGGCTGCGATAGACGGCGTGCTCGAAGGATGCCGGTGCGGTCGATGTGATCGGCGAGGTCGGCGCGGTCGCGAGGGAGGCCGATGGCGATGCTGTCATGCTGCTGTTCTCCTGGAGGGTGATACTGAAGATGGCACTGGATCTGTCAGGCCGCGCCCGGCCAGATAGCGATAGAGCGAACGAATGCCGAAGGTCCAGGGGGCAATGGCATCGCTGCGTTGCACGTGATTGACGAGCGCGCCCAGCGCCGGGCTGGCGATGGTGACGCGGTCGCCCAGATGATGGGTAAAGCCGGCGCCGGCAGCATCGCGATCCTTGATCGGCGAAAACATGGTGCCGAGGAATAGCATGAAGCCGTCCGGATACTGGTGATGGGGGCCGCAGGTCTGCCGCACCAGGTCGAGCGGATCGCGGCTGATTTCGCGCATGAAACTGACGCCGTCCAGATGGAAGCCGTCGTCGCCTTCGATGCGCAACGATACTTCGGCCTGGCGCACCGTATCGATCGTGAAGCGCTGGTCGAACAGGCGGATGAAGGGACCGATGGCGCACGAGCCGTTGTTGTCCTTGGCTTTGCCGAGCAACAGCGCGCTGCGGCCTTCGATGTCGCGCAGGTTGACGTCGTTGCCCAGCGTTGCGCCCACGGCGTCGCCGCTGCTGTTGACGGCCAGCACGATCTCGGGCTCGGGGTTGTTCCATTGCGAAGACGGATGCAGGCCGACGTCGGCGCCGAGCCCCAGCGCCGACATCGCCTGTGCTTTTGAAAATACCTCGGCGTCGGGGCCGATGCCGACTTCCATGTATTGCGACCAGGCGTCGCGTTTGACCAGTTCCTGCTTCAACTTGATGGCAGCCTCCGAACCGGGCCGGATGGACGACAGATCGGCGCCGATGCTGGCCTGCAATTCCTTGCGCAACGTCTCGGCACGGGCGGCGTCGCCGGCGGCTTTTTCTTCGATTACGCGTTCCAGCATGCTGACCGCAAAGGTCACGCCGCAGGCCTTGATGGGCTGGATATCACAGGGCGCGAGCAGCAGTGGCCGGCTGGTGTCGTCTTGGCTATGCAGCGCATGATGCACCAGGTCGAGCGCGCTGCCCAGCGCTTCGCCGGGAGCATGGCGGGCGAGGTGCAGCAGGTCTTCGGCGTCGAGCAGGTCGGCCACCGTCGGCGCAACGGCGGTGATGTCGAAGACCTGGCCCTGACGCACGACAACGACGCAAGGGCCGTTGATCTTGCTGTTCCTCCAGACGCGGCCGACCAGCAGCGCTTCGGCCAGGTCGGCAGGCAAGGCGGCGTGGGCCGGTATGGCTTGCATGATCGTTTGCATGGCGTTCCTCTTTACAGGATGAAATGGAAACCCGTCGCTCAACGGCCCGAGCGTGTGCTGACGTCGACCCATACGGCCAGCATCAGGATGCTGCCCTTGACGATCATTTGCCAATAGGTGCCGACGTCGAGCATCGACATGCCGTTGTCCAGGCTGGCCATCACCAGCGCACCGATCAGCGCGCCGTAGATGGTGCCCGAACCACCGCGCATTGACGTGCCGCCGATGAAACAAGCGGCGATGGCGTCGAGTTCGCCCATGTTGCCGGACGAGGGCGATCCGGCGGCGAGGCGTGCGGTGTTGACCAGTCCGGCGAGGGCGCACATCACGCCCATGATGCCGAACACCCACAGCTTGACCGACTGCACGTTGACACCGGACAGGCGCGTGGCCTCCATGTTGCTGCCGACGGAATAGATGCGGCGGCCGAACACGGTTTGCGTGGTGATGTAGCTGAACAGGCCGAGCAGCGCCAGCAACAGCAGCACCGGCACCGGGATGCCGTCATAGCTGTTGAGCGTGCGCACGAACGCCAGCAGCACGGCGCCGATCAGCGCCACCTTCAGCGCGTCGCGCCACAACGGCGGCACTGGCAGCGCATGGCGGATGCGATTGGCGCGCTGACGCCAGGTCAGCGCCAGCGCCAGCACGAACAGCACGATCATGAGAGCGACGCCGAAGCTGGCCGGCAGGTATCCCTGGCCCAGGTACACCAGGTCGCTCGACACCGGCGCAATCGTGAGGCCGCCGGTGATGCCCAGCAGCACGCCGCGAAACGCCAGCATGCCGCCCAGCCCGACGATGAAGGAAGGGATGCGCATGTACGCCGTCAGGTAACCGTTGAACAGTCCGAGCAACAATCCGAGCGCCAGCACGAGGAAGAGATTGAGCGGCAGCGGCAGGTTGTGCGTCACGTTCAGGATCGCAGCGACGCCGCCCAGCAGGCCGAGCAGGGAGCCGACCGACAGGTCGATTTCACCGGCGATGATGACCAGCACCATGCCGCAGGCGAGGATGCCGGTGACCGACATCTGGCGCAGCAGATTGGACAGGTTGCGCGGCGTCACGAAACCGCCTTCGGTCTTCCAACTGAAGAAGGCCCAGATGATGGCAATGGCGATGAGCAGCGCCATGATCTTGTAGCGGCTGAACAGCTGCTTGATGTTTGCGGTGGTGTTGGCCGCGCCGTTGCGCGTACTGATAGTTGAAGTCATGCTCGATTCCAGATTGTTGTCGTTATGCGGTGGAGGGCGTCGCGGTGCGTGTGCGTTGGGGCAGCGACTGGTTGATGGCCGCCGCCAGCACCATTTCCTGCGTCAGGTCGCGGTTGACGAAGTCGCCGCGCAGCTTGCCTTCGCCGATCACCAGCACGCGGTCGGAGACGCCCAGCACTTCGGCCAGTTCGGACGACACCATGATCACGGCCACGCCTTGTTTCGCCAGTTCGGCGATCAGGCGGTAGATTTCCGCCTTGGCGCCGACATCGACGCCGCGCGTGGGCTCGTCGAGGATCAGGACTTTCGGATGCGCCAGCAGCATCTTGGCCAGCACCGCCTTTTGCTGGTTGCCGCCGGACAGGCCAGTAATCGGCAGGAACGGACTGGCCGTCTTGAGTCGCATGCGGCTAATTTCTTCATGCACGGTTTTCAGTTCGGCCTCACCGTCGATGCGGGTGCCGCGCGAAAAGTTCTTCAACACCGTCAGCGTGATGTTCTGGCCGACGCTGAGGTCGGGCACGATGCCGTGCTGCTTTCGGTCTTCCGGCACCATGCACAGGCCGAGCCGGATGGATTTGAGCGGCGTGCCGGTGTCGACGCGCGCGCCGTTCATCCAGATTTCGCCTTCGCAGCGGCCCGGGTAGGCGCCGAAGATGGCCGACACCAGCTCGGTGCGGCCGGCGCCGACCAGGCCGGCGATGCCGAGGATTTCGCCGCGCCGCACCGAGAACGAGACGTCGTCGACGCGCTTGCGCCTGGGGTTGTCGACGTCGAGGCAGGTCACGTGGCGCGCCTCGAACACGATCTCGCCGACTTCATGGTCGCGGCTCGGGTACATCGCGGTGATTTCGCGTCCGACCATCTGCGTGATGATGCGGTCGACGTCGAGCTCTTCCATCGGCGTGGTGGCAATATGCTTGCCGTCGCGGATGACTGAAATGGTGTCGCACACGGCGGCCACTTCGTCGAGCTTGTGCGAGATGTAGACGCAGGCCACGCCCTTGGCCTTGAGGTCCTTGATGATCTTCAGCAGCACCGCGATTTCGGAAGTGGTCAGCGAGGACGACGGTTCGTCGAGGATCAGCAGGCGGGCCTTCTTGTTGAGCGCCTTGGCGATCTCCACCAGTTGCTGGTGGCCGCCGCCGTATTGCATGACGGGCAGGGCGACGTTGATGTCCGGCATGTTCAGTTCGCGCATGAGTTCTTCGGCGCGCCGGTACATGGCGGGATAGTTCATGCGGCCGCCGGGCAGGGTCAGCTCGTGGCCCATGAAGATGTTTTCCGCCACCGACAGCTCGGGCACCAGCATCAGTTCCTGGTGGATGATGACGATGCCGGCGGCTTCGGTGTCGCGCACGGAATGCGCAACCAGCGGCTTGCCGTCCCACAGGATGTCGCCGTCCCAGGTGCCGTGCGGATAGACGCCGGAGAGGATCTTCATCAGCGTCGATTTGCCGGCGCCGTTTTCACCGCACAGGCCGACACATTCGCCGGCCCTGATTTTCAGGTCGATGCCGTCGAGGGCGCGGACGCCGTCAAACTGTTTGGCGATGCCCTTCATTTCCAACAAATACTCTGACATGCTGCGCTCGCGGAAGGGGAGGGTAAGACGCGGAGACGACGCCCCGCAGGGCGCCGTCATCGCGTAGGTATTTCTTGTGGAGTTGCGAAGGACTTACTTCGCGCCGATCTGCGCCTGCGTATAGAAGCCGTCGTCAACCAGGATGTTGACGTTGGCCTTGGTCAGCGGGATCGGCTTGAGCAGCACCGTGTCGACCTTCTTGAAGCCGTTGTCGTACTGCGAGTTGTAGCTCGGCTTCTCGTTGCGCGCCAGGTGCACCGACAGGTTGGCGGCTTCGGTGGCGATCAGCTTGAGCGGCTTGTAGACCGTCATGGTCTGGGTGCCGGCGACGACCCGCTTGATCGCTGCGAGGTCGGCGTCCTGGCCCGATACCGGCACCTTGCCCGCCAGCTTCTGCGCCGCCAGCGCCTGGATGGCGCCGCCGGCGGTGCCGTCATTGGAGGCGACGATGGCGTCGATCTTGTTGTTGTTGGCGGTCAGGGCGTTTTCAACAATCGACAGGGCTTCGGTCGGATTCCAGTCCTTCACCCATTGCTGGCCGACGATCTTGATGTCGCCCTTGTCGATCAGCGGCTTGAGCACCTTCATCTGGCCTTCGCGCAGCATCTTGGCGTTGTTGTCGGTAGGGGAGCCGCCGAGCAGGTAGAAGTTGCCTTTCGATTGCGCCTTGACCACGCCTTCGGCCTGCATTTCGCCGACCTTTTCATTGTCGAACGAAATGTAGGCGTCGACATCCGCGTTCAGGATCAGGCGGTCGTAGGACAGCACCTTGATGCCGGCCTTCTTGGCTTCCTTGATGGTGTTGGTCAGCACCGTGGCGTTGAACGGCACGATCACGATGACGTCGACGCCGCGCGAGATCAGGTTTTCGATCTGCGAAATCTGGCGCGCTTCGCTGGCGTCGGCGGATTGCACGAACACCTTGGCGCCGAGTTTTTCGGCCGCGGCGGTGAAGAAGTCGCGGTCGCGCGCCCAGCGTTCCACACGCAGGTCATCGATGGAAAAACCGATCTTGGGATTCTTGGCGTCGGCCATCGCGCCGCCTGCGACCAGCGACATCGTGGTCGCCGCCATCAGGGCCAATACACTCTTTTTCAGGATTGCGTTCATTGCCTTGTCTCCAGATTGTTCATTATGATTTTTAAGGGGGATGCCTCCGCAGCGGCGAGAAATTTTTATGAGAACACTTGCCCGCTCCTGCCCATCGCCGCCTCACTGAGGCTTGATGTGCGGCCATACTAGCAACCGTGCACCTGCCGCCACAATTACGAAATCCGCCAGGCGGCAGTGCGATTCTTTCTATTGCACTTGCACAAACGGCTATTTGGACTGACGCGGCGGCAGGGTCTGGGTACAATCGAAAAATCAGAAAAGCGGGAAGAACGGGACAAGAAAAGATGACGATTTGATATCGTCGACAAGATGTTCCGCGACTTCGGGAGACCGCTCACCGGGGCAGCCATGCTTGCGCCCGGTCGGGCATCGGAGAGTTCAGCGTGACAAAAGTACCGACCGTGCATCGCATTGCGCTGCTGTTCAACGGCAACAAGATATTCGACCGCGACATCATCGCCGGCATCGGCGAATACCTGAGCAGCACGCGCGCGTCGTGGGACCTGTATCTGGAGGAGGATTTCCGCTGCCGGCCGCAAGGCATCGAGCGCTGGCAGGGCCACGGCATCATCGCCGACTTCGACGATCCGACCATGCAGGAGGCATTGTCGCGCGTGCAATTGCCGGTGGTCGCGGTCGGTGGTTCCTACGCCGACGAATCCGACTATCCGAAAGACCTGCCTTACGTGGCGACCGACAATTTCAAGCTGGTCAAGCTGGCTTACGACCACCTGATCGAAGCCGGACTGGAGAATTTCGCCTGTTTCAGCCTGCCGCAGGCCGACGTCAACCGCTGGGCGCAGGAGCGCGAAAAGGCGTTCGAATCGCTGACGCAGCGCGACGGCATACAAGGCCACGTGTATCGCGGCGTCGGCACCAGTGCGCAGTCCTGGGACACCGCCGTGGAGCAGCAGATCGCCTGGGTGCGCAGCTTGCCCAAGCCGATCGGCATCATCGCCGTCACCGATGCGCGCGCGCGCCAATTGTTGCAAGCCTGCCTGTTCGCCGGCATCGCGGTGCCGGAGCAGGTTGCATTGATCGGCATCGACAATGATCCGCTGGCGCGCATCCTGACGCGCGTACCGCTCAGTTCGGTGATCCAGGGCACGCTGGAAATGGGCCGCACGGCGGCGCATCTGCTGCACCAGATGCTGCACGGCCACGGCGCGCAGTTTTCCGACAAACGCATCCTGGTGCCGCCGGCCGGCATCAATGTGCTGGCGTCGAGCCGGCATGAAGCGCGCAACCATCCGCACGTCATGCAGGCGATGCACTTCATTCGCCAATACGCCTGCCAGGGCATCAAGACCGAGCAGGTCGCGGATTACGTGGGCGTGTCGCGCTCGTCGCTGGACTGGTATTTCCGGCGCGAACTCGGTCGCAGCGTGCATGACGAAATCCTGCGCTTCAAGCTCGACGCCGCCAGGCGCATGTTGCAGCAGGCGCACGGCAACGTCGCCGAGATCGCGGTCAGCTGCGGCTTCACGTCGGTGCAATACATGCACGCGGTATTCAAGCGCGAGCTCGGCTGCACGCCGCGGGAATACCAGGAACAGCTGATGCAGGGCGCCGCGGCAAATCCACCGTCTTCACTCCCTTCATTGCAAGAACCCATCCACGGCGATTGATTCGCTGCCGCATTTCGACGACATGACACATTTCACTCTCTCCAGCAATCCCGCCGGCCACGGCGTCACCTTGTACACCCTGCGCAATGCGCACGACATGCGCGTCGTCATCAGCAACCGCGGCGCCACGCTGATTTCCTGGTGGGCGCCGGATCGCTATGGCCGCGAAGCCGACGTCCTGCTCGGCTATCCGGACCAGCAGGGCTATCTTGCCAATACGCCCTACTTCGGCGGCGTCATCGGGCGCTGGGGCAATCGCATCGCCGCCGGCCGTTTTGCGCTTGACGGCGTCGACTATCAGCTCGACTGCAATGAAGGCGACAACCACCTGCACGGCGGCGCCGGCGGTTTTCACTTGTTGCCGTGGCAGGTGCAGGCCGATCCGGAAGGCTTGCGGATGACGCTGGCGTCGCCGCACGGCGCCGGCGGCTTTCCCGGCAATGTGCTGGCATCGGTGTTGTACCGGCTCGACGACGAGGGGCGGCTCCGGATCGACTACACCGCGACCAGCGATGCGCCGACGCCGCTCAACCTGACCTCGCACGGCTACTTCAACCTGAACGGCGGCGTCGACGACATCTGCGACCATATCCTCTCCATCGATGCGGATCGCTATTTGCAAATCGATCGTGCGTTGATTCCGAGCAAGGCGGCGGAGGTGGCCGGCAGCGCTTTCGATTTCCGCCAGCCGGCGCCGATCGGTGCGCGGCTGGCGTGGCCTGATGACCAGCTCGCCGTCGCCGGCGGTTTCGACCATTGCTATTGCCTGCGGCCGGGCGATCCCGCCACTGCCTCGCGCAGCCGCAACGCGCAAACGCTACGCGACGTGGCGACCGTCTACGATCCTGGTTCAGGACGCGAGCTGACGGTCGCCACGACCGAGAACGGCCTGCAGTTCTACAGCGGGAATTTTCTGGAAGGAATTGCCGGACGGGGCGCGCAGGCCTATGTCGCGCATGACGGCTTTTGCCTGGAGGCGCAAGCCTATCCGGATCAGGTCAACGGACCTGATCGCGAAGACGTGATCCTGCGTCCGGGCCAGGTATATCGCCAGACCACGACTTACCGGCTGAGCGTGCGCGCCTGATCCGCCAGCGGATCTTGCACGGTGGAGCATCGGTCGCCGAGTCGTCTTCGCGGGTGCTATTTCGATGTTTTTAATGCTTATCGATGTGTTGTCGACAGCATGCGCTCGACATAACGCGCAATCAGGTCGATCTCCAGGTTGACCTTGCCGCCGACCTTCAGGTGCTTGAGCGTGGTGACCTGGATCGTGTGCGGGATCAGGTTGATCGAGAAACGGCAGCCGTTGGCGACGTCTTCCACGCGATTGACGGTCAGCGAGACGCCGTTGACGACGATCGAGCCTTTGTAGGCAAGGTATTTGGCGAGCGACCTGGGCGCTTCGACGATCAGCTCCCACGATTCGCCGACCGGTTCAAACCTGGTGACGATGCCGAGGCCGTCGACATGGCCGGAGACCAGGTGGCCGCCCAGCCGTTCGGCCAGGGTCAGCGCCTTTTCCAGGTTCACTTCACCGGGCGCGTCGAGCCCGACGGTGAGGTTGAGGCTCTCACGCGAGACGTCGACGGTGAATCCTTTGGCGGTTTTTTCCACCACCGTCATGCAGGCGCCGTTGAGCGCGATCGAATCGCCCAGCGCGACGTCGTCCATTGCCAGCGGACCGGCGTCGATGTCGAGGCGCACGCCGGCGTCGGCGGTGTGGCCCAGCGGTTGAACGGAGGTGATGTTGCCAACGGCGGCGACGATGCCTGTAAACATGATGGGATCCAAATAAATGACTGAATGGGTGGGCTGAACAGGATGGCTAAAGAAGCGGGCTAGCTGAACCGGGCAAGGATACGCAAATCTTCGCCGATCTGCCTGACCTCATGGAAACGCAGCGTGATCTTGCCGGACAGGTCGTCCAGCGCCGGCAGGTCGAACATGTTGCGGCCGTCGCCCAGCAGGCTGGGGGCAAGGTACACCAGCAATTCGTCGACGCAGCCTTCGCGCAGCAGCGAGGCGTTCAATTTGGAACCGGCTTCGATGTGCACTTCGTTCAGGTTGCGCTTGCCCAGCTCGGCGATCATGCGGGGCAGATCGACCTTGCCGGCGGCGTTGGGCAGCACGATGATCTCGGCGCCGCGTGCTTCCAGTGCAGCGATGCGGGCGCGGTCCTCACTGGCGGTGAAGACCCAGGCGCCGCCGCCGGCAAGGATGTTGGCGTCCGGCGACAGCGCGAGTTTGCTGTCGACCACGATGCGGCGCGGCTGGCGCGGGGTATCGACAGCACGCACGCTCAGTTGCGGATTGTCGTCCTTGACGGTGCCGATGCCGGTGACGATGGCGCAGGCGCGTGCGCGCCAGAAGTGGCCGTCGTCGCGCGCCGCCTGGCCGGTGATCCACTGGCTCTTGCCGTTGTGCAAGGCGGTCTTGCCGTCGAGGCTGGCGGCCGACTTCATGCGTACCCACGGGGTGCCGTACTGCATGCGCTTGAAGAAGCCGATATTCATTTCACGGGCGGGTTCCGTCAATACGCCGGACACCACGGCGATGCCGGCCTTCTGCAATTTTTCCAGGCCCTTGCCGGCCACCAGCGGATTGGGATCGGTCATCGCCGCCACCACCTTGCCGATGCCGGCCTTCACCAACGCATCGGCGCAGGGCGGGGTGCGGCCGAAATGGCTGCACGGTTCCAGCGTAACGTAGACGGTAGCGCCACGCACGTCGTTGCCGCGTTGCAGGGCATCTTGCATGGCCTGTATTTCAGCGTGGTTGCCGCCCGGCGGCTGGGTGAAACCGGCGCCGATGACGCGGCCGTCGCGCACGATGATGCAGCCGACGCGCGGATTGGGCGTGGTCGTGAACATGCCTTGTTCGGCCTGTTGCAGCGCCAGCGTCATGGCTTGCTGGTCGTTTTCGATGAAGAGGTCGTAGATGGACATGTGGTTCACGGAGGTGCGTTGTTCTGGTTGGTTGCAGGCGCGAGATTTAATGTGAATGTGCAGCTCGCGTCATCCGCCGGATTGCAGATGCGGGCGCGACCCAGGATTCCAAGCCTGACCAGGCGGGTTCTGCCATCCAGAGAAAATTGCCATGAACCCCACAGCGGCGCCCGGTCGCTGATGTTGTTGCGGGTCCTGCCGTTGCCATTGTAAGCGATGTAGGACGCCGACTTGTCGCTCAGCTTGGTAGCCATGACGAGGCCGGCAGGCAATTGTTCATGGCTGTAAATCAATTCATCGCCGGCGTCGAATTGCAGGTTGGCATCGCCCGGTTTGTTGGCGAAGACCACCCAGCCGCTCTCCCACCTGCTGCCGTCGCGCGGCGCCAGGTCGACGCGGCGGCTGCGCCGGATGGCTTCGCTGCGGGCCAGGTTGAGTGCGCCCAGGAAGGCGTTGGCGGCGTTCGCCAGTTGCTGGTTTTGCGTATACGCGCGCAGGCCCGGCATACTGGCTGCCAGCAGTACGCCGACGATGACCAGCACGATCAGCAATTCGGGCAGCGTGAAGCCGGCTGGAGCGGGATGCCGCCTGTGCGATGTCATCGGCATGCCTCGGGTGCGGCAGCGGAGGAGAGGCCGGAGGCGGTTTGCTCGCCGCGACTGTTGAGCGTCAGCGTGCCGCATTGACGATCGATAAAGCCCCCGGCCGGCGTCGCCGACAGCATGATGCATTCCTGCAAGGTGCCGCCGCTGCATCCGCTGGCGCTGAGGCGATAGGCGCTGCCGGTCTCGGTGTCGCCTGAGTACCATCGGAACATCCCGGCCGTGGCGGCGTCGCCATAGGCGTGGTAGCGATTATGTTGCGTGAAATGGCGCTCCTGCTGCTGCATCGCCTGCATCAGCGCCGCACGCGCTTCGGTGCGGCGCGCCTTGCGTATGTGCGATTGATAGGAGGGATAGGCAAACAACGCCAGCATGCCGACGATGCACAGTACGCACATGAGTTCGATCAGGGTGAAGCCGCGATGGCCATGGCCATGGCGATGATGAGGGCGAGGGCAATGCAACATGGTCTGTCTCCTTGGTCGGCGATGTCGTTCAGTTGTTGATTTCCCGCCAGCTCATGCGCGGTGGCGCCTGTGATGGCGGCAGCGGTGCGGCGTCGAGTACGGTTTGCAGGAGCACCTGCGTGCCCGGGTTGGGACCGAAGCCGACTGCCGTGACGCGATAGCGCGCTACAACTTGCCGGTCTGCCCTCGTCAGCCTGAGCAATTCAATCAGGTAGCGCGGTGGTTGTGCCGGCAGCGACGCCGCGCCGTGGGGAAAACTCAATCCCGTGAACTGGCCATAGTGCACCGCCGGCGACGGTGCGCTGAAATCGATGCGCCGCCACGGCGCCGCATTGGCAGTGGCCAGGCACAGCCCGCCATGTGCACCGATGTCGTGGCAAGCGCCTGCCTGGTCCGGGAAAACTTCCGGTGCAACCCGGCCGCCGGCGATGTCGCGCTCGGCGTCGCGCAGTCCGGCCTCGGCGGCCTGGAAGGCGACGTGGCGGTCGCGATCATTGCGCGAGGACTTCTCGTTCATGAGCGTGAGCTGCGCGGCGGAGACACCGAACAGCATCACCACCACGAGCATCAGCAAGACGATCAGTAGCGATGCGCCGTGTTGGCGATGGACGGTATTCATGGCGCCGAATTGCGCAGCCAGATAGTAGTCTGGAAGACTTTGCGGAGACGTTGTCGCACGGCAGGCGTCAACTTCGTTTCGTCGACCATTGCGCCGGTATCGCCGCCATCCTGATATGCCGCGCCGAACAGGCGATGCACGACCGGCGCCCCGCCTTCCCGGCTATTGCGCTCGCCGCGCGCCAGCAGTGCGATCCTGACCGCCGCAACATGGCGCCAGCGCGTACCGACGCGCGTTGCATTCACATAGTCAAGATCGGCGCCCAGATTGGGTACGTTGCGCACGCCATACAGCACCTGGAACGATTCGATGCCGCGCACGATGGCGGCAGCGCTCCAGCCGCCGTCGCGGGTCAGGTATTTGCAGCGCAGTTCCGGTTCGCCGGTACCGTCGAGGGCAACGTAAAAGATGCTCTGGCCGCGCGCCTCTTCCAGGTCTGAAAGCATGGTCGCGCCGTTTGGTCCTGGTACGGCGAAGCCGGCGCAATTGAGCATGTCGTTGTCTGGTTGATTCTTTGGCCCGGAGCCGAAGAAACGTATCGCCAACAGATCGCTGCCGTGTGCAGCTCGGTTGTCGGACGATGGCGACATCCCGGCCGTATGCTCGCCGACCCAGGCGTTGTCGAGGCCTTCGATGCCCGGCTTCAGGTCGCCGAGGTCGTCGCGCAGAAAAGCAGGATTGTCGCGCGGCACGTAATTCGCCTGCCGCACGGTGCGCGCGATCAGGTCGAGCGCGTAACGGCCGTTCTCCTGAACCTGGGCGCTGTCGGCCACGCTCAGGTACGTCGAGCGGGCTGCCTGCATCAGCGCCACTGCGGCCAGCACCACACCCATGCCGAGCGCCATGGCGATCATCAATTCGATCAATGTCAGGCCTTGCTGATGATGGCGCATTTATCGCTCCACCGGCAGCACGAGGAAAGGAGGAGCTTCGGATTGTGCGGTTGGGTTCGGTTCCCGTTCCCGCGACGCCCAGCCGATCTTGATCAGCAAGGGGCCGGCACTGCCGTTGCAAGCCCAGTGCAACGTGTCGTTGCGAACCGGCGCGCTGTCCATGCAGGCCACCACACGTGCGCGAGGCAGCGCATCGGCGAGTCGTAGCTTCCAGGCCGCGAGATCGCAGTCCCTCCGTGTGCAGGCGGCGGACTGAGCGGTGGCGGAATGGTGTTCGAATTGATATGGCATCGACTGGGCGTCGGTGCGCAGCAGTTCGGCCAGTTCGATTGCCAGTTGCAGGGCGGCCGATTGGTAAGCGCTGTGCTGCGCGGTGCGCAAGGCATGCAGCTGCATCGCCGCGACGCCCGAGGCGGCCAGCGCCAGGATGAAAATCGCCGCCAGCACTTCCACCAGTGTAAAACCGTACTGGGAGGAGCGCTGTGCAGAGGGGAGAGAAGAAGTGGACGCAGTCCTGATCATTGTGGCCTCGCCGATTTGCATGTCGGAAAGGCAAGATTTTGCAGGTGTTTGAGAAGCGTTGCGACGGTTTGGGTGTGGAAAATCGGGCAGAAACGATGATTTCCCGATTACCTGAAGTATCTGGTTATATTTTCTAGCGATATTCGGCGTTGCATCTCGACAGGCATGGAAGCATGAGGTCGCCCTTCAATATGCCGGTGATGTACTGCAGCCGTCTGCAATAGAAAAAGCCCCGCATCAGCGAGGCTTTCGTCAGGAGAACAGCGGCGAACTTACACCGTGCGCGTCTCGGGATACTGTGTGACAACGTAGGCGACGGCCTCGGTATTGGCCGGATTGCGGTAGCTGTGCGCATGGTCGGCGTCGAAGAAGATGGCGTCGCCGGTGCCGAGCAGTTGGCGATGATCGTTGAGCTGGATTTCCAGCGTGCCGTGCGTGATGACCAGGTTCTTTTGCGCGCCCGGCACCAATGCCTGCAGATGTTCGGTCGACAGCGCGTCGAGCTTCAGTTCATGGAATTCAAATCGGCGCTCGCCGGCCGGATACAGGCTGCGGCTGGAAAAACGGCCGTTGCCGCTGACTGTGCGCGGAGAATCCTGCACCGGCAACACTGCCCAGCCTTGCGGCGCAAAGTTGCGCAGGAAGGCCGATACCGAGACCTGCAAGGCCGACGCCACGCGCTGCAAGACGCGGATGGTCGGTACGCTGCGACCGGATTCGATCTGCGCCAGCATGGCGCGGCTGACGCCGGACTTGCGCGCCAGGCCGTCGAGCGACAGATGGCGCAAGGCGCGCAGGCGCGCAAGATTGTCGGCGACGATGTCTTCGATGTCGTTGCCGGTAGCCTGTGGCGGCACGGCATGCAGGTGCGGCACGGGTTCGGCGATGCGCAATTCAGCGGTCATGATGGGTTCTCTTCAGCGCAAGTGGGTGCGTGCCGAAGCCGCCAAAGGGTGGAATGCCGAAAGGGACCAACCGTCGTGCGCGCGCTCGACATGCGTGGCGCTCGACGGCTGCGCCATCTGCTGCACGGCGCGCTGCCGGCGATACGCCAGGAGGTCGGTGACGGCTGCAGTAGCGGATTCAACGGGTGCAGGTGCGGCTGCGGTGGTGGCGACGTCGGTCATCGGGATTCTCCATTCCATCATGCTTGCTACGATGGAATGGAGCTTAGCACCGACACCATATGCGTCAGAACGAATAAATATTCACATCCATATGCGAATTCAGAATGAGGAATGCGGTTCTTTCAGAAACGCGATTTCTTCCGCCGTGGAGGCCCTGCCGAGGATGGCGTTGCGATGGGGAAAGCGGCCGAAGCGCGCAATGATCGCGTGATGCCGGTCGGCAAACTTCAGGTAGTCGTCGAAGGTCGCCTTGGAAGCCGGATCGTCCTGGCCCGCCCGTTTGGCCAACACGCGGAACAATTGCACGCTGTGCTCCTGGTCGTCGATGTCTTCCGAATGCTCCAGCGGCAGGTAAAAGAACACGCGTTGCAGCGGCGGCAACTGCTGGTCGTATCCTTGCGCCAGGCCCAGATGACAGCACTGGCGCGCCAGTTCGTCGAAGTCGAACGCAGTCGCGCTATCGCGGTAGATGTTGCGCGGAAACTGGTCCAGCAACAGGATCAGCGCCAGCAGGCCGGCCGGGGTTTCGGCCCAGTCGTCCAGTTGGTTGTCGCGCGCGGCCAGCAGGCTGGCTTCGAAGCGCGTCCTGATGGTTTGGTCGACAGCGGTGTCCTTGCCCCACCAGAGACCGGACTGGCGACCGGCCACCGTGTTGACATCGCTGTTGGCGACGTCGGCGCCGAACCAGAACGCCAGCACCGAGGCAATGGTTTCGGCCGCCATCATTGCGCCGCCGATCCGGCCAGCACGCGGATGCGCACGTCGCCCAGCTGCACAGTCTGGCCCGCGGTGATCTTGCATGTCTTGCGCAGCTCCTGCCGGCCGTCGACCTTGACGTTGCCGTCGGCGACGATGGCCTTGCCGGCGCCGCCGCTGTCGCAGATGCCGACCAGTTTCAGCAACTGGTTCAGTTCAACGTAGGGGCCTTGCAGTTCGAATTCCAGGTGTTGCATATCTACCTTGTAGTGGTGTTCAGTGAGTCTGTTTCAGACCAGGGTCTTCTCGGCCTTGTGCAGCCAGAGCGCCAGGTTGTCGAGCAGGTCTTCCTGGCTGAAGGAGCAGCTTTCTTCCGTGAACAGGCTGCCTGCTTCGAGCCGGCCGAGCAGGTCTTCGGCAACTTCTCCGTAACGCGGCGGCAGGCGTTTGATCAGGTCGGTCTGTGCGCGCCAGGCGCTGCAGAAGGCGGCGATGTTGATGTCGCCGTCGCGCAGCGCGTTCAGCGCGTCGTGCAGGATTTGCAGGTCGGGATTGCTCATGTGTTCAGAGGTGAAGGGCGGAAACGGCGAACAGGCCGAGGACGCAGGCGTAGCCGACGGTCCACGACAGCGAGCGCAGGCTCGGCAGGTCGTTCAGGTAGAGCGCGGTATAGACCACGCGTGCGGCGATGAAGGCCAGCGCCAGGCCGTCGATCCACTCCTGCGCAGCCCCGGTCTGCTGGGCCACCAGCACCGCCGCGGCAAAGAAAGGAAACGCCTCGAAATGGTTGCGGTGCGCATAGTCGGCGCGGCGGCGCAGGCCGGTCTGCTTGTCGAGCCAGGCGCGCGGTTCGCCGTTGTCGAAATCGCGGCGGCCGTACTTCGCCACCGACACCGTGAGGATGGGCAGCAGGCCGGCGATCAGGATGCACCAGTAGGAGATTTCCATGTGAGCCTTATCTGTCTTGGATGACGTGTTTTAGAGTTTCTTTGCTTCGAAGGTATTGCAGGCGCTCACCTTGCCTTCGGTGACGCCGCGCTTGAACCAGCTCACGCGTTGCGCCGAGGTGCCATGCGTGAACGAGTCCGGCACCACTTCGCCGCGCGCCTGCCGTTGCAGGGCGTCATCGCCGATGGCCGAGGCGGCGTTGAGCGCTTCCTCGACGTCGCCGTTTTCGATGATGTGGCGCGCTTCATTGGCGTGGTAAGCCCAGACGCCGGCGAAGCAATCCGCCTGCAACTCGAGCTTCACCGACAAGGCGTTGGACTGTTTCTCGGACATGGTGCGGCGGGCCTTGTCGACCTTGGCGGAAATGCCGAGCAGATTTTGCACGTGATGGCCGACTTCATGCGCGATCACATAGGCTTGCGCAAAGTTGCCCGAGACGTTGAAGCGCTGCTTCATCAGTTGATAGAAACTGAGATCGATGTAGACCTTCTGGTCGCCGGGGCAATAGAACGGTCCGGTCGCGGTCTGCCCGGTGCCGCAGGCGGTCGGGGTGGAGCCGGAGAACAGCACCAGCTTCGGCCGCACATAGGTGGCGCCGCCGGCTTTGAAGATGTCACCCCAGGTGTCCTCGGTATCGGCCAGCACGGTCGAGACGAAGCGCGCCATCTGGTCGTTCGGCGGCGGTTTGTGCGCAGGAGCCGATTGCTGCACGGGAGCGAGCTGGCCGCCACCGCCACTGAGCATGTTGATGACGGTCATCGGATTGATGCCGAGGAAGTAGGACGCTACCAGCGCGACCGCAATACCGCCGATACCGATCGAGCCGCCGCCGAAGGAAAAGCCACCCCCGCCGCCGCCCGAACCCTCGCCGCGGCGGTCTTCCACGTTGTCGCTTTCGCGATTGCCTTCCCATTTCATGATGATTTCCTCTGTTGCTGCATAAATGCCGGATAGGCGAGATTGTAATGGACCCGGCGCGACGGCAATGGTTTCTGTGTCGAGGCACAGCGGGAAATCCGACAAGAATGAATTTCTTCCAGGAAATGCGGTCACTCTTGCAGGAAGCAATGCATGACCGTGCGTGGAAGTGGGACGACGCCAACGGTTTCCGCAGCGGCAACTTCTGTGGGAATATCCCGCTGTGCGTTCGCATCATCGCCGACACACCCCTGAATCATCAGCGGCACGCACGTCTTCTCAGGACGTTGCCGTCCAGACAACTCAATCTTAACGGGAGACTCACATGTTCTTGTGGCTAGTGCTTTTCGTGGCAGGCGCCCTGGCGTTGATGATGATGCGCGCCGGCGCATGGACCTGGCTGGTGGCCGAGCTGGCCTGGATATGGATAGGCGGCGTGACCGACCAGGCCAACGCCGTCGCCTGTATCCTGCTGGCGATCCTGTTATGCGTGCCGACCCTGCTGGTGGCGATCAGGTCGGTGCGGCAGACGCTGATCACCCGCCCCGCGCTCGACATCTTCCGCCAGATCTTGCCGGGCATGTCGGCCACCGAACGCGACGCCATCGAAGCCGGCACGGTCTGGTGGGACGCCGAACTGTTTTCGGGCAAGCCCGACTGGAACAAACTGATGCAATTGCCGCCGCCCGCGCTGACGGCGGAAGAACAATCCTTCCTCGACAACGAAGTCACGCAGCTGTGCGCCATGGTCAGCGACTGGGACACCTCGGTCGTGTGGCAGGACCTGCAGCCGGAAGCCTGGCAGTTCGTCAAGGACAAGGGTTTCCTCGGCATGATCATTCCGAAGCAATACGGCGGCAAACAGTTCTCTGCCTACATGCATTCGCAGGTCATCATGAAATTGTCGTCGCGCTGTTCGGTGGCGGCGATTTCGGTGATGGTGCCGAACTCGCTGGGCCCGGCCGAACTGCTGCTGCATTACGGCACCGAAGAACAAAAGAACCACTACCTGCCGCGCCTCGCGCGCGGCGAAGAGATCCCGTGTTTTGCGCTCACCAGCCCCTACGCCGGCTCCGACGCCGCGGCGATTCCCGACATCGGCGTGGTCTGCAAGGGCATGCATGAAGGACGTGAAGTCATCGGTTTCCGCGTCACCTGGGCCAAGCGCTACATCACGTTGGCGCCGGTCGCCACCGTGCTCGGCCTGGCCTTCCGCGCACATGATCCCGACCACCTGCTGAGCGACAACAGCGAGCCCGGCATCACCTGCGCGCTGATCCCGACCAGCCATCCGGGCGTGCTCACGGGGCGTCGCCACTGGCCGCTGAACGCGGTATTCCAGAACGGTCCCACCTCGGGCGAGAATGTTTTCATTCCACTCGACTGGGTCATCGGCGGCCAGGCGCAGGTTGGCAAGGGGTGGCGCATGTTGATGGAATGCCTGGCGGCGGGGCGGGCGATTTCGCTGCCGTCGTCGAGCGTCGGCTTCTCCAAGATGGCGGTGCGCGGCACCAGCGCCTACACCGCCATGCGCCGTCAGTTCAAGATCGCCATCGGCAAGTTCGAGGGCATCCAGGAAGCGCTGGCGCGCATGGGCGGCAACCTCTACATGATGGACGCCACGCGGAGGCTGTCGTCGCTGGCGGTGGACGCCGGCGAGAAGCCGTCGGTGATCTCGGCGATTTCCAAATACCACGTCACCGAACGCGGCCGCATGCTGGTCAACGACGGCATGGACGTGATCGGCGGCAAGGGCATCTGCATGGGGCCGGGCAATTTCCTGGCGCGCGTGTACCAGCAGATCCCGATCGCCATCACGGTCGAGGGGGCCAATATCCTGACGCGCTGCCTGATCATCTTCGGGCAGGGCGCGATTCGCTGCCATCCCTACGTGCTCAAGGAAATGGCCGCGGCCGCCGACGACGACCACGACCGCGCGCTGCAGGATTTCGACCAGGCGTTCTTCGGCCACCTCAGCTTCGTCGCGGCCAACATGGCGCGCTCGCTGGTGGCCGCTCTCAGCGGCGGCATGCTGGCGTCGGCGCCCGGGTCCAACCAGGCTGCGGAAGAAACGCGCGTCTACTACCGCGCGGTGGCGCGCATGTCGGCCGGCTTCGCGCTGCTGACCGATGTGTCGATGTTCGTGTTGGGCGGCTCTCTCAAATTCCGCGAGCGCATTTCCGGACGTCTCGGCGACGTGCTGTCGCAGCTCTACCTGATCTCGGCGACCCTGAAGCGATACGAAGACGACGGTCGCCAGAGCGCCGACTTGCCGTACCTCGCCTGGTCGGTGCAGGACGCGCTGCATCGGGCGCAGGAAGCCATCATCGACGTGCTCGAGAACTTCCCCAATCCCTTCATCGCGTTTGCGCTGCGCATCTGGATGTTCCCGCTCGGCCTGTCGTTCCGCAAGCCGTCCGACCGTCTCGCCAGCGAAGTGGCGCTGGCGATGCAGACGCCGGGCGCCGCACGCGACCGGCTGGTGATGGACGCCTACCAGCCCGATTTCAGAACCGATCTGCTGGGCAGCGGCGAACACGCCTTCAACCTGTTGCCGCAAGTGCACGAGATCGAGACGCGCCTGAAGCAATCGGTGAAGGACGGCGTGCTGCCGGCGATGCCGCAAAGCCTGATCGAGATGCGGCGCTGGAACGCGCGTGCGATGGAACAGGGACTGATCAGCGTCGACGAGCGCCTGGTGCTGGATGACTTCGCGCATTACGGCGACCTCACGGTGCAGGTGGACGACTTCGACGCCGGCTTCGACATGCAGGAAGCCTTGCAAAAAAGACAAGCGCCGGAAATCGTCATCAGCAATTGAGCAGGATGCGGCTGCAGGGAGGAAAAAGACGGTCTTTGTTCGGCTTTGCTTGACAATCCGGCGGACCCGTCGCGCCGGGGGGGCTGTTTCGACGGGGCGTAACGTCGTATAATGTCGGTCATCATCGTTTAACAGGACGTCTGTGCAAGGCGTCGCTTTTTACTCCGCCTTTTATAGATATCGCCATGTCCACTGCGTCCACTGCCTCGAACAGCATCGCCACCGAACAAAACGCCACGCCGCCCTTCCGCTGGCTCAACCCCTACCGTCCCACCAAGTTCAACGTCATCGTCGGCCTCGGCATCGCCGCCATCGTGCTGGCGCTGATCAACCTGTTCGTGCCGGGCGCGCTGGGCGCCACTGCCTACTTGTCGAGCATCGCCGCCGGCGCCATCGCCTACGTGCTGGCCGAAGTGCTGCTGGTGACCATCGTCGTGGTCGGGCCGTTCGCCGGGTTCATCTATGGCGTGATTGCGTTTTTCTCGCGCTGAAGCACATCGTTCAGAACAAGGCCGCAAGCTTCAGGTTTGCGGCCTTGTTCATTTTTGGACGATGACGTCGAAACCCGATGCCGAAATCCGTATTCCACTCGCGCAATAATTCATTGGAAAAGTACAGTCGCCCGGCATAACATGGCGGCCTCATCCGCGCGCCCCAATCCGCGCGCCGCAGGCTCAACGCTTCAACCAAAAGGACAAACACATGCAAACACGCAAGCTCGCCCGCGACGGCCTGGCCGTTCCCGAAGTCGGCCTCGGCTGCTGGCAACTCGGTGGCGGCTGGGGCGACCACTGGGATAACGACATCGCCCAGCAGACGCTGGCGCAAGCCTACGCCACCGGCGTGCGCTTCATCGACACCGCCGACGTCTACGGCGACGGCGCCAGCGAGCGTTCGATCGGCCAATTTTTGACCTCGCACAAGGACCTCACCGTCGCCACCAAGCTCGGCCGCGGCGCCATCTATCCGGACGGCTACAGCCGCGAGGCGGTGCGCACGGCGACGCAACGCTCGCTCGAGCGCCTCGGCGTCGACAAGCTCGACCTGACGCAACTGCACTGTGTGCCGCCGGCCGTGCTCAAGGAAGGCAAGATTTTCGATTGGATGCGCGAGTTGCGCGACGACGGCCTGATCACGCGCTTCGGCGCCAGCGTCGAAACCGTGGAAGAAGGTCTGCTCTGTCTGGAGCAGGAAGGCATGACGTCGCTGCAGATCATCTTCAACATCTTCCGCCAGAAGCCGTTGGCGGAACTGTTGCCGCAGGCGAAAGCGAAAGGCGTCGGCATCATCGTGCGGCTGCCGCTGGCCAGCGGCCTGCTGAGCGGCAAGATGACGCGCGCCACCACCTTCAAGCCGGACGACCACCGCAATTTCAACCGCGACGGCCAGCAATTCAATGTCGGCGAAACGTTCGCCGGGCTTGAGTTCGCCACCGGCGTCGACCTGGCGCAGGAAATCGCCGCGCTGGTCCCGGTCGGTATGAGCATGCCGCAGATGGCGCTGCGCTGGATCCTCGATCACGACGCCGTCTCGGTGATCATCCCGGGCGCGAGTTCGCCGGCGCAGGTGTTGTCGAACGCCGGCGCATCGGCCTTGCCGCCGCTGCCGGCTGAATTGCACCAGAAGCTGGCGACGCTGTATCGCGACAAGATTCACGCAGCGATTCGCGGACCTTATTGACCCTTATTGATTTTTATTGATTAGCCGCTGCAAAAGAAAAAGCCCGCGACCGCAAGGCCGTGGGCTTTTTCATGATCGGCTGAAGGTCCGCGTCAGCGCTTGCGTCAGAGTTCGCGTCAGAGCTTGAACACGCCGACCACCTTCACCAGGTTGTCGCCCTGCTGCTGCATGGATTTCGATGCGGCGGCGGCTTCTTCCACCAGCGCGGCGTTCTGTTGCGTGACTTCGTCCATCTGCGTGATGGCCAGGTTGACCTGGTCGATGCCTTCGCTCTGCTCGTGGCTGGCGACGGCGATTTCCTTGATCATGTCGCTGACCTTGCGGATGCTGCCGACCACCTCGCTCATGGTCTGGCCGGCCTGGCCGACCAGGTCGGAACCGGCGCGCACTTCCTGCACCGAGCCGTCGATCAGCGATTTGATTTCCTTGGCGGCGGCGGCCGAGCGTTGCGCCAGGCTGCGCACTTCCGACGCCACCACGGCGAAACCGCGCCCCTGTTCGCCGGCGCGCGCTGCTTCGACCGCGGCGTTCAAGGCCAGGATGTTGGTCTGGAAGGCGATGCCGTCGATCACGCTGATGATCTCGACGATCTTCTTCGACGAGGCGTTGATCGAGTCCATGGTCTGCACCACTTTCTCGACCACGTGGCCGCCTTCCTCTGCAACCGCCGAGGCCGACACGGCGAGCTCGCTGGCCTGCTTGGCGTTGGCGGCGTTCTGCTTCACGGTGGAAGTGATTTCTTCCATGGCCGAAGCGGTTTCTTCCAGCGAGCTGGCCTGTTCTTCGGTGCGGTTGGACAAGTCCATGTTGCCGTGCGCGATCTCGTCGACCGACTCCTTGATCGAGTCGGTGGCCTTGAGGATGTTGTTGACCGTGTCGACCATGCGGTCGCGCGTGTAGGCGATGGACGACACCAGGCTGGCCTCGTCGCCCTTGCGCACTGCGATCACGCCGGTCAGGTCGCCTTCGGCGATCTTGCGCGCGATTTTCGACGCTTCGCCGGGCTCGCCGCCGATGGAGCGGTAGATGTTGCGCACCACCAGCGTGGCGATCGCCGACATGACCGCGCCAAGGATCAGCAACACCACGCCGGCCTTGATCAGCGAGCGGTAGAAGTCGGCCTGGATGTCATCCTGATACACGCTGGCGACGAAATCCAGGTTCCACGGCTTGAAGCGCTTGACGAAGCCCATCTTGGGGCTGGGCTTGGTCTCGTTCGGACGCGGCCACCAGTATTCGAGGAAGCCTTCGCCGGCAGCGGAGGAGCCGGTGGCGGCGATCATCTTGTACAACTCATTGCCCTTGGCGTCCTTGAAGTCGAGCATGTTCTTGCCGTTGAGCTTGGGACTCATCGGATGCATCGTGACCACCGAATCGGCGCCGACCAAGGTGATGTAACCGCTGCCGGTGTAGCGCTGGTCCGCCACGCGGGCGATGGCCTCCTTGCGGGCGTCGTCGGCGGAAATCTTGCCCTCGGTCGACTGCTTGTGCAGGCCGGCGACGATGGAGTACGACATTTCGGTGATGTCGATCAGCGCGTGCTGGCGATCGGCGATCTGCAGGTTGCGGGTTTCATAAATATTCCACAGCGACAGCGCAAACAGCGCCACCCAGGCAAAGACCAGCGGCAGCCAGAGCTTCTGCTTCAAAGACATGTTGTTCACTACGATTTCCCCTTTAGACATGCCCGCAAGCGCGCGGACAAAAATTTCCCTGAGCACATTCTTTTTATTGCCCTGCAAAAACATACTGAAAAGTATTTTGTTGAAAAATATTAGCATGCAAAAAGCATGCGAAAACGTCGAAATGAGGGGTAAAGCCTCAGGCTTTTCCTGATAAAAAAAGCGGTATCCCCGCTATGCAACAGGGATACCGCAAAGGGACGACTGCTCAAGAGAAACGGTTTACATCACAGCTGCAATTCAGACCGGCTTGCCATAACCCCCGCCGCCCGGCGTGGCGATCACGAACACGTCGCCCGGCTGCATGTCGATGCTGGCCACGAAGCCCAGCTCTTCCCGCGTGCCGTCCTTGCGGATGACGGTGTTGCGGCCGCACTGGCCGGGTTCGCCGCCGGCCGCACCGAAGGGCGGGACGATACGGTTGTTGGACAGGATCGACGCCGTCATCGCTTCGAGGAAGCGGATCTTGCGCACGCCGCCGTTGCCGCCGTGCCACTGGCCGGCGCCGCCCGAGTTCTCGCGGATCTCGTAGCTTTCCAGGCGGACCGGATAACGCCACTCGAGGATTTCCGGATCGGTCAGGCGCGAGTTGGTCATGTGCGTCTGCACCACGTCGGTGCCGTTGAAACCCTGGCCGGCGCCGGAGCCGCCCGAGATGGTTTCGTAGTACTGATACTCGCCGTTGCCGAAGGTGAAGTTATTCATCGTGCCCGGCGCCGACGCCAGCACGCCGAGTGCGCCGTACAGCGCATTGGTGATGCAGCTCGATGTCTCGACGTTGCCCGACACCACCGCCGCCGGATAGCGCGGATTCAGCATCGAACCTTCCGGGATGATCACGTTGAGCGGTTTCAGGCAGCCGGCGTTGAGCGGGATCTCATCGTCCACCAGCGTGCGGAACACATACAGCACCGCCGCCATGCAGATCGCGCTGGGGGCGTTGAAGTTGTTGTTCAACTGCGGCGAGGTGCCGGTGAAGTCGATGTCGGCGGTGCGCTCGGCATGGTTCACGCGGATCGCTACCTTGATCACCGCGCCGTTGTCGAGCGGGTAATCGTAGCTGCTGTCCTTGAGCAGCGTGATGACACGCCGCACGGCTTCCTCGGCGTTGTCCTGCACGTGGCCCATGTAGGCCTGCACCACTTCCAGGCTGAAGTGCTCGACCATCTTGAGCAACTCGTCAACGCCCTTCTGGTTGGCGGCGATCTGCGCCTGCAGGTCGGCCAGGTTCTGCGCGATGTTGCGCGCAGGGTAGGGGCCGGAGCCGAGCAGGGCGACGGTTTCCTGTTCCAGGAAACGTCCTGCGCGCACCAGTTGGAAGTTGTTGATCAGGATGCCCTCTTCTTCCACAACCGTGCTGTTGGCCGGCATCGACCCCGGCGTGATGCCGCCGATGTCGGAGTGATGGCCGCGCGAGCCGACATAGAACAGGATGTCCTTGCCCTCCTTGTCGAAAGCCGGCGTGATCACCGTGATATCGGGCAAGTGGGTGCCGCCGTGGTAAGGGTCGTTAAGCATGAAGACATCGCCCGGCTGCATCTTGCCGGCGTTCTCGCGGATGATGGTGCGGATGCTTTCGCCCATCGAACCGAGGTGCACCGGGATGTGCGGCGCATTGGCGATCAGGTTGCCCTGCGCATCGAACAGCGCGCAGGAAAAATCCAGGCGCTCCTTGATGTTGACCGAGAAGGCGGTGTTCTGCAGGCGCAGGCCCATCTGTTCGGCGATGCTCATGAACAGGTTGTTGAATACTTCCAGCATCACCGGGTCCGCCGTGGTGCCGATCGCCTTGCGCTGCACGCGCGTCTGGTAACGCTGCATCACGAGGTGGTTCAGCGGCGTCACTTCGGCCAGCCAGCCCGGCTCGACGATGTTGGTGGCGTTCTTCTCCGCGATGATCGCAGGGCCGTGCACGATGTCGCCGGGACGCATGTCTTCACGGCGGTATAGCGCGGTGTCGTGCCATTGGCCGCCGGAAAACAGTTTTACGGTTTCGGTCGAGGTCAACGCGCCGTCGCGTGGCTCCAATTGCTCGGTTTTTTCTTCGCGGTCGGTGGAGACGCCGATCGCTTCCACCGAAATGGCTTCGATGATCATGGTCCTTTCCGGCATCAGGAAGGAATAGCGCTTCTTGTAGGCCGACTCGAACTGCGCCACCATGCCGGCGATATCGCCGAACGCCACCACGATCACCGAATCGGTGCCGTCGTAGCGCAAGTGGGCGCGCTTGATCACGTCGATCTGGGTCGGCATTACGCCTTGCGCCAGCAGATCGTCGGCGGCTTGCGTGGCGAGTTTGTTCAGTTCCGCATCGAGCGTGCCGGCCGAGCCGGTCGACAAGGGCAATTCCATCGCCTGTTCGCGCATCGCGGTCTGGTCCGCCAGTCCCATGCCGTAAGCCGACAGCACGCCGGCGAACGGATGCGCGAACACGCGCGTCATACCCAGCGCATCGGCCACCAGGCAGGCATGCTGGCCGCCGGCGCCGCCGAAGGTGGTCAGGGTGTAGTCGGTGACGTCGTGGCCGCGTTGCACTGAAATGAATTTGATCGCGTTGGCCATGTTGCCGACGGCGATGTCGATGAAGCCTTCGGCGACTTCTTCCGGCGTGCGGCGGTTGCCGGTTTCCGCAAAGATACGATCGGCCAGCGCGGTGAACTTCTGCACCACCGCATCGCGGTCCAGTGCTTCGTCGGCAGCCGGGCCGAACACTTTCGGGAAGTAGGCCGGCTGGATCTTGCCCAGCATGACGTTGCAATCGGTGACCGCCAGCTGGCCGCCGCGGCGATAGCTGGCCGGGCCGGGATTGGCGCCGGCGCTGTCGGGGCCGACCCGATAGCGGGAACCGTCGAAATGCAGGATGGAACCACCGCCCGCCGCCACCGTGTGGATGCTCATCATCGGTGCGCGCATGCGTACGCCGGCCACCTGCGTTTCAAATTCACGCTCGAACTCGCCGGCATAGTGCGACACGTCGGTCGAAGTGCCGCCCATGTCGAAGCCGATGATCTTGTCGAAGCCGGCGGTCTCGGCCGTACGCACCATGCCGACGATGCCGCCGGCCGGGCCGGACAGGATCGAGTCCTTGCCCTGGAAACGATGCGCATCGGTGAGGCCGCCGTTGCTTTGCATGAACAGCAGTCGCACGCCGTCCATTTCGCCGGCGACCTGGTCGACGTAGCGGCGCAGGATCGGCGACAAATACGCGTCGACCACCGTCGTGTCGCCGCGCGAGACCAGCTTCATCATCGGGCTGACTTCATGCGACACCGAGACTTGCGTATAGCCGAGCTCGGCGGCGATTTCCGCCAGCTTTTCTTCATGCGCGGTAAAGCGGTAGCCGTGCATCAGCACGATGGCGACGGCGCGATAGCCTTCCTTATATAAGGCAGCCAGTTGCCGGCGCACCGACACTGTGTCGAGCGGCTGCACCACGTCACCGTGCGCGCTCAGGCGCTCGTCGACTTCCACCACTTTTTCGAACAACAGTTCCGGCAACACGATGTTGCGGTCGAACAGGCGCGGACGATTCTGATACGCGATGCGCAAGGCGTCGCGGAAACCCTTGGTGATGACCAGGACGGTCGGATCGCCCTTGCGCTCGAGCAGCGCATTGGTGGCGACGGTGGTGCCCATCTTCACCGCTTCGACCTGCTGCGGCGAGATCGCTTCATCGGGTTTGAGTCCGAGCAGGCGCTTGATGCCTGCCACGGCCGCGTCCTTGTATTGCTCGGGATTCTCGGACAGCAGCTTGTGCGTCAACAGCGTGCCGTCGGGTTGGCGCGCAACGATATCGGTAAACGTGCCGCCGCGATCGATCCAGAACTGCCAGCGCTGTTCCCCCAGTTTGGTCTGCTCTTTATTCATGATGCCTTGCCTTTCTCGATTGAACTTTTAGGTGCATTTTTGTTGATGAATTATCGACACTTTGCACATAAACCGTGCGATTAAGGTCGAACGTTTTGCTGAGGAAACATCGGGAAAGCCCGTCACATCCTCCTTAAAGCCTTGCTGTACCTGTGTTTGCGTCTGAAGTGGCGATCGCGCTAAAAAACTGGCACGCGCTTTGCTAATAACTCGTCAATGATCTGGCGATCATTTATTTTTATTAATATTAATAATTTATTGACATATTATCGACGAAACATATAGGATTCAAGAAAAAAATCAAGGAGACAAAAAATGGCGAAAGAACTACGCACAACGCGGTGAGGCGCAAAGCAACGCAACCACCGCCGCCATTTTCAAGCGTGCCCCCGACGTCTGCAGAAGGCCGGCGAGCAGTAGCGCAATTGCGGGGCAAGGCTCGATGAATCCTGAATCAAGCAGTCGATAGAAGTCAGCGCAACACCAGCACATAAGTCCAGCCGGGCAACCGGCCTGGAGCGGGTCAACACAGCCTTCGCTTTTGCGGCGGCGGTGGGATGGAAGTTTTGTGGTGATTTTTGGGTAGCTCCCGGGCAGGGTGCGGCAGGTGTCATGCGGCGGTCTGCGGTGGGGGGAATTTTTGGATGTCAGTCAATACAACAAGGAGCGTCTCATCATGTTAGGTCTCGTCTTCAAACGTGTTTTCAAAGCCGGCCTGGCCGTGTCTTTCAGCGTCGCAGCATTCTCGGCGCAAGCGCAACAGCAGGAAATCAAGATCGGCGTCATCTATCCGCTCAGCGGCGCCGCCGCCTCCACCGGTGCAGAAATGAAAGACGCGCTGGAACTGGCCGCCGACATCATCAACAATGGCGCCAAGGGCGTACCCAACCTGCCGTTCTCGGCCGGCGGCGGTCTGCCCAACCTGAAGGGCGCCAAGATCAAGCTGGTGTTCGCCGATTCGCAAGGCAACCCGCAAGTCGGCGCCACCGAAGCCGAACGCCTGATCACGCAAGAGAAGGTGGTTGCCGTGGTCGGCGCCTATTTCAGCAACGTCACCGCCACCACCAGCCAGGTCGCGGAACGCTACAAGGTGCCTTACCTGAATCCGGAATCGTCGTCGGCATCGCTGACCCAGCGCGGCTTCAAGTGGTTCTTCCGCACCACGGCGCATGACGACCTGTTCGTCACCAACTTCTATGAATTCTTCAAGGAGCTGGAGGCCAAGAAGGGCATCAAGATCAGCAAGCTCGGCGCCTTCAACGAAAACACGCTGTGGGGCAACGAGACCACCAAGCTCGAAACCAAGCTGTCCAAGGACCGCGGCTACGACCTGGTGAAGACCATCGTCTATCCCGCCAAGAGCACCCAGCTGACCTCCGAAGTGCAGCTGCTCAAGGCCGCCGCGCCGCAAGTGGTGATGCAGTCCTCCTACCTGGGCGACGCCATCCTGTCGATGAAGACCTACAAGGAACTGGGCTTCACGCCGGACATGATCCTGGCCAACGACGCAGGTTTCATCGACACGGAATTCGTCAAGACGCTGGGCAAGGACGCCGACTTCATCATTACCCGCGACGTCTGGTCGCTTGACCTGGCCGGCAAGAATCCGCTGATCAAGCAAGTCAACGACCTGTTCAATGCCCGCTTCAAGATCAACTTCACCGGCAATTCGTCGCGCACCTTCACCGGTCTGATGACGCTGGCCGATGCGATCAACCGCGCCGGTTCGACCGAGCCGGAAGCGATCCGCAAGGCGCTGTCGGAAACCAACATCCCTGGCAACAAGCTGATCATGCCGTGGAAGGGCGTCAAGTTCGACGAGCACGGCCAGAACACGCTGAGCTCCGGCATCCTGCTGCAAATCATCAACGGCAAGTACTACACCGTGTGGCCGTTCGACATGGCGACGCGCGACATCGTCTGGCCGATGCCGAAGTGGGATCAGCGTAAGTAATCGCGCAAGCAATCGCGCAAGTAATCGCGCAAGTAATCGTCCTTGCCAAGAAGCAAGCGGAAGGGCGCCGCAACAAGAACAACAGCGCGGCCTCTTCCTCACTGATTCAATTTTTATCGCGGGTATTTACGGCGCGTAAATAGTTCGTAAAGGGGAAATTCATGACTTGGGATATTTTGCTGCAGACCCTGGCGTCCGGCCTGTTGATCGGACTTATTTATGCGCTCGTGGCAATCGGTTTGACGCTGATCTTCGGCGTGATGGACATCGTCAACTTCGCCCACGGCGAATTCCTGATGTTCGGCATGTA